>Ga0099364_10014630_pt1 | contig 10419 bp, 11 predicted proteins | sample TergutTh196P3_FD_73070 | JGI IMG/M metagenome (GOLD analysis project Ga0099364, IMG submission 73070) | Microcerotermes parvus P3 segment gut microbial communities from Pointe-Noire, Republic of the Congo - Th196 P3 | ecosystem: Host-associated > Arthropoda: Insects > Digestive system > Gut ...
GGCGACGATCATTGGTTCTTTCATATTGATTTCGGACACGTTGGAGAATGTGCAAAAACTTGTTTCGGACCTTGATTTGATACGGGATCGTTCTGCCCGTTCTTACTTGGCTGAGGTCTATTTCATTTTTGTCCGGGAAGATGACTTTTTGCGTTTGACGGCGGACTTGCGAGTGAATCAAGTTGATATATTTTCGTCTGCGTTTAACATCAGTCAGTTATTTTCGATGTTTGTCGATGCCGATGGTCGTCTTGGGAGCACGGTGATAGATACGCGTCCGGTGCTGCAACTCTCAGAAGGTAGAAAAGCGACATTCGAGGTAGGTAATGAAATAACCCGTGAGCGTCGTGCTGTAACGGATCAAGGTATTATATCGACTATCGGCTTTGACCGTTTTCAAGACGGCATCATTCTATCGTTGATGTTAACACGGGTTTCGGATGATCACTACAGTTTGGACTTGGAATTAGAGGTATCGACTTTTGACAAGTCTGATACAACTTCTATTATTCCTGCGAAGAGTACAAGCGTATTGAAATCTCCGGGCATGTTGATACGTGATGGCGGCGTAGTTTATGCTGGCAGTTTGAAGCGTCGCGATGCTGGCAAAGTGTTTGGTGTGTTCTCTCTTGATGGTTCCCGCATGTCAGAGTTACTGACGATATGGGTACGCTGTCGGGAGATTCGTTGATAGGAGTTTTAGCCCATTATGGGAGAAAGGAGTTTTTTATGGCTATTGAGCCTAAAGAGTTGATGCAGGTTCCTCGTTTTGAGGGGATTGGCAAATTTTTGTATAGCCGTCCTGGTAATGACGGATGGAAGCCTTCATTTGCGGTTGAGTTTTTCGGCGGTCAAGTCTCTATTGAGGTTGACGAGTCTGAATTGCAGAATGAACCTGCTGTGGAGTCGATGTTTCTGATTAGCGGTCGTCTTCGTTATAACACTCGTAACGCGTCGGTTTCGTTGGTTACATCGGAAAAGAAGTTTCTGTCTGCGACACCGGAGACATTAACTCAAGAGTACATGGAGCGTTACGTTCGCGGGCTTCGTGTTTGGGGTGTCGGCATTGTTCACTCGAAGTCTTCGAGTGTCGTGAACCGTGTGACGTACAACAAGGCGACGTTGAAGTGGCAGGGAGCGACTCATGAGTTTCGCAGTTTGCCTCCCGAGATGTATCAACGTATTCCGAGCATGGGTAAGTACGTTCGTTTCGAGTTGGGTCTTTCGGTGCGAGAGGAACGTAATCAGAGCGGTCAACAGGTGTTGATTCACTATCCTTCGTTGGCATTGATCCAGATGGATGAACTTGTAACGGGTTCGGTTCCTTCTGCGAACGTTGCGAATGCTGCGAATGTTGTGAATGCGCCGAAGCCGCCAGTTCCGCCAGCGAAGGTTTAGTCAAAAGTTCCGTCCGTTTGACAGTTTGTTCATTTTCTGTCATTAGGGCTTGATCCACCGCGGACGGACTTTTTTACATTTTCAAGTTTCACCATTAACGGAAAGGAGTCAATTATGTCAGAGGACAATGAAAAGTTAGAACCGCAAGCCCCGCCCAAGCGTCGCGGTACATTTTGGTATGTCGTGATTGCCGGGATCGTGTTACTGATTGTGTATCAATCGGGTCGCAGTTCGGGTGTTCGTTCGACGTTGGTCTATGATGGTTCTCAGTCGGAGAATGTGATCGTTCCGATTCCTTCGGAACCCGTTGCTGAGCGTCCGTCGAGCAATGCGTCTTCACCGCGTCCTACTGTGCGTCGTTCGGAGTCGTCACCGGAAGGAGTCCGCACTGTACCGTTGGATCATCCTGCGGTGCAGGAATATCTTGCGAAGCAAGCGTCGGATCGAGCGCAACGTGCGGCGGAGCGTCCGTCATCGGTACCGGTCGTTGCGTCGGCTGCACCGGCGCGGGTGATCGAAACGGGTCCGCCTTCGGGTTTGATTCCTGAAGTGATTGGTCCGGTCGATTTGGCTGCTGCTCCGCTTCCCGCACCGTTGTTTTCGGTTTATGACCGGGTTCCGTCGTCCGGTGGATCGGCGCGAGCGTCGGAGTTGGGTGCGATGCCTTTGACTCCGTTGCAACCGCTTGCGATTCCGACGTTGGCACCGTCTGTCGCACCGGTTCCGGTGTTGCGACCGGTATCGTCATCTGCACCGTTGCCTGCACCGTCGTCTGTGCGTCGGTCTTGCGACTGCGGTGTGGTTCATTAACAAGTTAGGGTGGGTGTCGTGGAGTGTCTTTTTCTCCTGAGAGGCAATCGGGTACACGGCATCCCGCCCGTATTATAGAAAGGAAACAGATGCATGACAACATCACAAAAGAGCGATACACGGCTCGAAGTCGTGTCCAGAAAAGTCACGTTGACCGGTCTCACGAGTCTGATGTTCGACCGTTATGCGGGGGACAACAGTACGAAACTCGACTGGAGTCAGAAGATTTATCTGATTCCTGGTACGAACGTACTTTGCCTTCCCACGACAAACATTGTTTCGTTCTTGTCCAGTCATAACACGAATTCCGCACCTAAGCGGTTGCGTGATGCCCGGCAGTTCAAAAAGATATGCAATGCTTGTCTTTCGTTCGTTACGGTTAAGTCGTATGGGGAGAACCCGGACTACATACCGATTTTGCGGCGGGGTAAACCGATTGAAGTCGGCAAGTTTGAGGTTGATCGTGAACCTCAGTCGGGTTTATACCTTGATCGTCGGGTAGCCCGGCTTGAGAAGGGCATTCCGAATCCGAAGGAACGTCCTGTATTGCCGTTGGATTGGGAGTTGTCGTTTTTGCTGACGATCTATCCGAACAGGGAAATCAAAGAGCAAGAGATTCGCAACTTGTTTGCTGAGGGCGGCATTGCTATTGGACTTGGCACGTTTCGTGGCGTTTTCGGCAAGTTTGAAGTGAGCAGTTGGGCGTAATGCCCTACTCAACCGGGCGGGGCTAGGCAGGGCCGGGCGCGGCTTGGCAGGGCGAGGCAAGGCAAGGCGAGGATTTTATGCGGGAACGGTTGAAGTGGGTTCGATTCCTACACCCGCAGATGTTCGTTGCCAGGCGTGGCATGGCTTGGCTTGGCTCGGCTGGGCGAGGCGAGGCTTGGCGAGGCAAGGCAGTGCTTGGCTCGGCAAGGCAAGGCAAGGCAAGGGTATTTTTAACACTTAACAATGGAGTTGATTATGACGGGAAAAGAAGTATTGCGTGGTAACCGTGCTATCGGTTTCACGTTGGTAGAGTTATTGGTGGTCATTTCGATCATTGCTGTGCTTGCCGGGCTTTTGTTGCCAGCCATCCAAGCTGCTCGTGAGGCAGCGCGGCGTGCTGCTTGCTTGAGCAATCAGCGTAATGTTGCACTTGCGTTGTTGCATTACGAGAATACTAGAGGTTCGTTTCCGCCTCTTCGCGGTTCCTTGCGTTCGGATGTCGAGCGTAGATTTACGGGCAACCGGGAAGTGGAACATACCGAGTTGACATGGGTGGCTTTTGTGCTACCTTATATGGAACAGCACACTGCTTGGTCTCAGATCAACGGCGGCGTAACCGATGCAACGTTGTTTGATTTGATAGTACCGGTGATGCAATGTGCGAGCGGCAGCATTGCACCGGGGGAGAATCGTATCAGTTACGTTGTCAATGCCGGTCCGAACAATGATATTGAAGCCGGTGCGGAATATGGTCGTCTTGAGCGTATGCAGCGTGCCGACAGGATGTACACAATCTTCTTTGACCGGTTCGCTCGCGTAGGTTCTTGGTCTGATGCACCTTCATTTGATAGCAATCCGCCGACACTTGCTACGACTCGTGTAACGGTTGAGGGTATTTCATCAATGGACGGTACGAGTCAGACTATCTTGCTTTCGGAGAACGAGGATGCCGGTCAATGGATTTGGCATTTTGGTGACGGCATTCCTGTTTCTTATTGGAATGCGGACGGTTTCGATGTAGTGGAGTCGGTCGTCGGTTTTACTTTTCCTCATGAACTATCGAGTCTTGACACGGGCGAAGTTCCGACGTATCGTCCTCTTGTTCTTGACGGATCGGATGGCTGGGACAGTCCTTTATTCATCAACGAAGGTCGAGGATTTTCTGCTGCGCGGTTTGCTCATTCGCGTTTTAGTTATATCAGGAAATCTCGTCCATCATCGGGGCATCCGGGTGCGGTGTTGGCGGCGTTCTGTGATGGGAGTGTTCGGACGTTGCATGATAATATCGACAAGACATTGTTCGTTCGCTTGTGTCGTCCGGGCAGTGGTGTGATACTCAATCCGAGGGACCTCCAGTAGGTGTTTCGTGGTTGTTTCTCAGAGTCGGCGGGGCGTACCGTCGACTCGCTTTATGGTGCTAACAATACAATGAAAGGAATTATTACAATGTGGGAAATGATAGTAAAGGAAAAATTACGGGATTTTTGGATAGGATTAAAGATTTGCAGGATACAATTACTGTTTTCCTCGATATTGATTCGTGCTTTAGTCTTGGCATTCGCGGTAATACTTATTAAGACAATGAAGAAGCAAGGAGTTACAATGAAACAATTAGCATTTTGGATAACGGTCGTTTGCATTACAATTATCAGTTTCGTCCTGCTTAGTATGGTAGTGTTTGCACAGGAACCGCAGGCGCCAGTAGAACTTGAGGCATTGGTCGATTTCGGGGAAGTCTTTGATGGTGTCAGTGAATTGATGAGGAATGTATTGAAAGAGGGCTTGGTGCTTTTTTTGAGTATATTCTTTGTATGGTTTTCTTTTATGTGCTTCAAGGCATTCATAGAAGGACGCATGCAGCGTTATGATGCTGTAATGAAAAGAGTTGGAAAGGAGGTTGACTTACAAAATAAACGTGAGGTAGCTCAAGATGCACGTGTGCAAGCCAAGATCGACAGGAAATGGAGAGCACGTGAGGCGAGTTGGGCAGTGTATGATACACTTGCTTTTCGTGATGTTTTGCGTAGTCGTCAGGTTGTTAATGCAGAGGCGACACGAGAGTATGCTCAGGCAACTTTGCAATGGAGTGATGCGACGAAAGAAATGTTTTGCTCTACGGACTATGCGAAAGATTATGCGGAGATTTCACGTTGGGACAATCTGCGGTCTGAAGGTTCATGGGACAGCCAAACCGATGATGCCTATTTTGAGAAGTTATACCAACGGGATTCCATTCTGGATGAGTACAAAGAATTGGGACGTGATCAAAAGTCTTTTGATAGATATTATGACGAATATGATGCAATAAGTGTGCATAGATACAGATTTACTAATGATCAACTTCGCATTTTTGAAGACGTAGAGTCAAAAATTTATAACCGTCGTAAAGAACTTGACGAAAGGTTCGATGATATAAGTCGAAGGTATGAAGATTTGACTGGCGAGGAATTTCATCATTCATTGGAAGTGGATCAAGCATGGCGTGATGGTTATGGTGGTCGTAATCGTGATGGTTACTAAACAGAGTTTTAACAAGGAAAGGAATTTGCTATGGTAACAGAAGTAGTAGAAACACAAGAGCAGTATGTCTGCTTTGTGAAGAGTCGTATGGGGGCGGAGTTTATCCCATACACGCAGAAAGATGGTTCCGGCACGTTAGTCGTTAATACTATTCGTGCATTTCTGGATCGGGAGATCGACGTTTGGCTGGAGGCGAGTAGCAAGGGCAGTATTGATACTGCGGTACTTGTAAAGATTTCGCGGGAGCAGTTCGTTAAGGACGTAGTTGAGTCAGGGTTGAATTCCAAACTTCGGTCAATGCTTGGTTGGAATTATGCTGATGCTGCGCGTATCGTGGAGGAGGACGGCTATGTGTTCTTGGTAACGACTCATCCTCGTTTTGAGTCGAGACCATGCTCTTTTTGTGATGTTCGTGATAATGACTTAGATGCCATGCTGCTTGTGGAGGAGTTGCTATCGGTTCTCGGCGGCGAAATTGCTTTTGAGAAATACGATCCGGTAAAACATGTTGCCGGGTATCGGTATGGAGTGTAGTGGATTAACCGCCTAATCGTTTTGATTTAGGCGGTTTTCTTTTTGCAAAATCTTACAATTTTCTCTATGATTATTGCGTCGTACATTTTATTTACGGGAACTCTTGCATAAAATACTTTTGAACCGGCAAGTGCCGCATTCTTTATTTCGTCATTTTCTTTGGATTTCTTCTTTTTATGCGAATCATCATCTAATTCTATTGCAAGAATAATTTCTTGACTTTTAGCGTTGACTAATGTAAAGTCAACATGCATCATGAAATACTTTTTATGTTTCCAAATGTTAAGAGTTTTGTAAACTTTTGGGTGCAAGATGTCTGCGAAACGAACCTTACAGTGGATTTCGATGTTTTCTGGAAGATGTTTTTGTAGATATTCCTTAAATTTCTTTTCCGTAGGAGTCACTAATGTGTTTATTATTTTCGTATCTTTAGTTGGTACATGTGAGTGAGCATGTTTAATAGGTTCTTTTGTGGGTGGTAGTGTTTGGCGAAATTTGTTTAATAATAACCCTATTTCATCTTGGGAGAATGTTTCGTTTTCATTTTTTGTGGGTTGATTATTCATCAATTCCACGTCTTCGTAGCTTATGCTGTCTGATGATTCTTCTGCAGCTTTACCAAACTTGAGTTTTGGTATATTCTTTGCTTTGACTTCTATTGTATTGTTGGTGATTCGCGTTTCTGGTTTAATCGTTCCATCTGCTGCTAGTGCAATCAATTCTTTTTTGCTGATGGGACCAATCTTATAATTGTGTTCATCATAAAAGTAAACTGGCATTGTAAGATGATTTGTCATGTTTTTGATATTTTTATCGAAAAGAGTAATGATAGTTGTTATGTAATCCGATGTTACTCTTATAGAGAATCAACGTTAAAGATAGTAGTCATTCATGCAGGCTTACAAAACATCTCAGGGTAACTGGCAAGTTAACTTTAGCGAGAATGGCAAGCAACGGACTCTTTATCTTGGTCGTGATTTCACTTCTGGGAGTGCTGATCGGGTAGCGAGGATTGTAAGCGATATTTTGTCTTGTCGCAATCGGGGGGACTCTGTGCCGTTGGAGATTCTGCGGCGGGTCGAAAAGTTGCCGGAGCGGATTCAGCGGAGTTTCGAGAAGCATGGTCTCATTGGCGGCGTTTCTGTTTGGAAACTTTCGGACCTTTTAGAAAAGTTTTACGAAACAAAGATACATCTTAGGCAAACGACTCAAGACACCTACCGAAATTACGGCAACCATCTTATCGCTTTTTTCGGAGCGGATTGTCGTCTTGATACGATAGGAAAATTGGATTGCGAGCGTTTTCGGGATCAGTATTTTGGGTATCAAGCGGCATGCACTGTATCTCGTGGTCTCAGTCGTTGCCAGTCGATATTCAGATATGCAGTTGATGCGGGGTGGCTTCGGTCGAATCCATTTGAGAAAACGGTCAAGCGTGTTTCTGTTAATCTCCAGCGTCAATTTTACGTTGATCGCGAGACGATTTATAAAGTGATGTCGTGTTGCCGGGACGATTATGACCGTTTGGTTTTGGCGTTGGCACGATTTGGCGGCTTGCGTATTCCTTCTGAGATTCGTCATTTGCGATACTGCGATTTTGTGGACAATGTGATTCGTATTCACCATGACACGAAGACGGGAGCGCGCGAGGTTCCTCTGTTTGGGGAGATTCGTGAGATTTTCGACCGCATAGTTGTTAACTTGGGTAAAAAGAGCGTGTCAGCAGATTCTTCGGGAGATTCTGCTGCGCTGGGCGATTTTGTTTTTGCCAGTTTGGGTAATAAGGATGTTCTTCGAGATCGTGTATTGTCGGCGATCAATGCGAGCGGTGTTGAACGTTGGGAGAAGTTATTTGTGAATTTGCGTTCGAGTTGCATTACGGACATGGTGGAGCGTGGCTATTCTGAGAAGATTTTGGATGCGATGTTTGGCAATTCTTCGGAGATTCGTCGTCGTCATTACATTCAATTTCGCAAGGACCGTGATTATGGGAGGGTGTTGCGTGAGAACGAGATTTTGCGTAAAATATCAGTCGCAAGTGATGCCCGGATTGACATAGATTCGTTGCCGAATGATGTTCTTTTGGTATTGAGGGATTTATTAGTAACTCGATTTGGCACTGGCAGAAAAGCGTCGTGAGCGGCGTCATGTTGCTTTTCTATGTTTCCCATGTTCTCTATTTTGACACATTTAGGGCAAAATTGCGGGAAATTTTTGCCTTTTTTGGGTAAAATTATAGGATTTGGGGTTGACGCAACCGCCTGAAGGCGGCGACCATTTGGCGGCGTCTGTCAGCGAGGGTGTGCCAGTTTTTTTGCGACGGACCATACACGTTTTAGGAGTCTGCGCAAGACCAATTCCCAATGGACTGCGGTATAGGATGATGCGATTTCCACTTATTGTCCTTCTAACTCCTGTCTTATGCCCGCATTGCTGTAACATTCGGAATTTTTCGATATTTTCTTCCTATTTATTTGACTTTTACATTTTGTACAGCATATTCTTTACGGTTCACCGTTTGTATTCAGTGCCTTAAGGGAGGTTTTTGTGTTGAGACAGCAAATCCGATTGCTTGTGTTTGCTTTCTTGTTATTTGTTCTGCCGAATATACAGACTGCGCTGCTGGCGAATGAACAGCAGGATATTTGGCGAGTGGACCTGCACGCAGTCCCCTGCCTGACTGCCAACGAGCGGCATTTTTCCAAGTTGGCATTCTACCGTTGGGAGCAGAACCGGTGGCAAATTTCCGATGCGGAAACCTTTTTCGGTACTCAACTGCCGGAAATTCCGTTGATCGTGTTTGCCCCAGGCTACACTTTGACAACACTGCAGACAACCCAGGTGGGACTCGGTATCGTGCGGGCTTTTGACCCGAGCAAGCCCTGTCGCGTTGTCTTCTGGACCTGGTTTTCGGACAGAGGACCCTGCAATATCCGCCGTGATGTCCGAAATAAATTTCCCATTGCCGATAATGCCGGCGATTACTTGGCGTTGTTCCTCGAAAAAATAAATCCCGAGAGCAAGGTGTGTCTTTTCGGATTCAGCCTCGGCAGCCGGATTGTTTGCCAAGCAGTCGAAACACTCAGAAAAAGTGATCGCCGACCGGAAGGATTGCGGTTGAATCTTGTCTTGTCGGGAGCGGCGACGAATCAAGATTGGTTTGTCCATGGTGGGCGATTCAGCAGAATCCCCGAAATTGTCGAAAAGGTTTTGGTAACATACAATTCTCGCGATTGGGTACTGCGGTTCTATCCCTTGGTGTACAACTTCCGGGACAAAGCACCCGCATTGGGATTTACGGGATTGCCGACGCAACGTATTCCAACGGAGTTCCGTTCCCAATTTGAAAATATCAATATAAACCGTTACATTGGCAGGGAACACCAGACATTACTCCATGTTCAGACTCCCGCCTTCCGAAGCCGAATCAATACGTACTTTCTCTTTGAGTAGTTTCGACGTTTATACTTGCTCTTTATCGAGATTTGCTCTATCATTGAACAACATGCCGTGCCGTTATTGTCTTTTGTTTTGCTGTTGCTTGTTTTTTGGTTGCGGTGGTTCCCGACTCTACGATGTTCGGGCTGTCGTTACGCTTGACGGGGAACCGCTGACAGGGGCGGAGGTTACGTTGTTACCGGAACGGAGAAATGCTGCCTCTGCGACGGGAGTTACGGATGAGGAGGGGGGAGTTACATTTACAACGGCAGACCTTGAAGGTGTTTTTCCCGGCTCGTACAGAGCAATTTTTTCCAAGACTATCGAAGAACGCAGGTTGACTAACAACGAAGTCCGTGCTCTGACCGAAGCCGGCATTCAGTACAGACCCAATATCGTCGAAGTTATCCCGGAAAACTACACCAGACGTGAAACTTCCGGCTTGCGGGTGCAGATCGGATATTGGCGGGATAACAATTTGACGTTTGACCTTCGGACGGAATAGTAATCCGCAAGTACCGTTACCTTCTGCTTCGGGCGAATCCTGTGGATTCTTCATTACCCGACACCCTGGATTCCCGTCCTGTCCTTCGTGATGAGGCAAAACCAGCCGGCTCTTCGCTCACCGGTGCCGATTGGACGGTTGCTCCCCTTGGGGGCGTAGATGTCTGTGCCTGCACCGTACCCGCGTCGGCTTCCCTCGGCACATTGTCTGCCGCCGGGAATGGAGTGGTGGGGGCGACAGCCTGTGGTGTTTGCACGGGGGACGGAGCCGGCACTCTTCTCGCTTCGGCAGTTCGGGGCAAATTGCTTGCTATCGGGAGCGGTTCAACCGGCGGTGTCGGTTGCAGTTCGGCAGCCCTCGGCGGAGTGCTTGCCACCGGGAAAGATTCGACCGGTGCGGCAACCGGCGGTGTCCGAGCGGGCAGCGGTGTCGGTTGCAGTTCGGCAGTTCGCGGCGGAGTGCTTGCCACCGGGAAAGATTCGACCGGTGCGGCAACCGGCGGTGTC
>Ga0099364_10014631_pt1 | contig 10418 bp, 9 predicted proteins | sample TergutTh196P3_FD_73070 | JGI IMG/M metagenome (GOLD analysis project Ga0099364, IMG submission 73070) | Microcerotermes parvus P3 segment gut microbial communities from Pointe-Noire, Republic of the Congo - Th196 P3 | ecosystem: Host-associated > Arthropoda: Insects > Digestive system > Gut ...
AAGTGATTGCTTCGGCAAAGTCAACAAGTGCAGTGATAAGTTGCGGCAACACTCCGCACGATTAGACAACATCTTAACCGTTCGGAGCGACAGCAAATATTATCGTGCAAGCGTTGACGGTCACTTCCGAAGTTCTATCGACAGTGCGGACAAATTCGAGCGTAAAGCCGCAAAATCGGAGCGGAAATTAGATAATATAAGCCGAAGTCTGCCCCGCCATACCATAGTCCGTAAATCGTATCAGTTTAATCCCGAAACAGGGAAAATTAAAAAGAAGTTAATCCTTGAAAAAGAAGTCAAGGCTTTGTCGGGGAGAACAGGGATTGTTACCAAAGCCTTGAAAGGCGCGGGAGCGGTTACGGCGTTGAGGTTGTCGCAGAGCATACACGGTCAGTTGAGCAAAAACGAAAACGACCGTGGCAATGAGGGAGCAAAGGCTACTCACACAGCGTTAAGGTTTGCGGAAAATTCCGCCGTCAAAGTTGCACGTCATACGCATAAATTTTTACAGGAACGCCCCTATAAAAAGGTGTCAAAACTGCAAATGAAGTCCGACAAGGCGAACGCCAAATTATTCGCCAAACGCAAAGGCGGGACGGCGAAGCAAATGAAAAAACACGCCAAACAGCATATTAACAGGGCAAAACAAGTGCGTCAAGCAATCGGTACGACCGAGAAAGTGACAAAAGCAATCGCACAAGCGATAAAAGCAGTCGGGCTTTTTTTGAAAAAACTGATTTTGAATCCGTTTGTTTTGAAAATACTCGCTATTATCGTTTTAGTTTTAATTTTGGTTACAATCATAGTCGGTGTTTTTATGGCAGTGTTAGGTGAAAGCGGAGCGATTTTAGGTGCGTACCTTGCAGATGACAGCGAAATTCATGATGCTGTAAATTACTCAAACACGCACTCACAAACAGCGGTGCAAGAAGCCATTAACGGAGTTATATCAAATATCCCGCACGATTATGTGTATATTGAACCGTATTCGCTTGGTTTTAACCCTTACGCTTTAATATCTTTGTTATCGGCGTTCAGCTATTCCGAAGTCGGGGACGAATCTGACAATTCATTTACCGCAAGTGATACAAAAATACAAAATGCAGCACAGGCATTTATCAGCAACTTGTATTATATTTCATACGCAACGGCAGTATTCACAGAAACGGTATTTGTGGGGTATGACGATGACGGCTATCCGCTCTATGACACGATTGAATACACGGTTTTATATATCGTGGTGAACCAACGCTCTGTTGACGATGCGGCGTGGCTTGTGTTTAATTCGGGCAGTCCGTACACTCCCGCTATGTTTGAGTTATATCAATTCTATATGGAAACATACGGTTTCCGTCAAGATTTATTTCCCGCTTGGGTTAATTAGTCTATTAAATTTTAGGGAGGTGTTTTTATTGGCAACACGAATAGAAAAGGAACTTGCAAGACGTGGTAATAAAGTTAATTCCATTAAGGACAGAATTGCGGAATTTAACGAAATGTTACGTTTGGAACAGGAATTAGAACAGGAAGCGAAAAACACGGCTGTTGTTGAATTAGTGAGGAATATGAATATCTCATACAGTGATTTGAAAAACGCCGTTACCCATGCAAAGGCGGTTACTCTTATTTCCGAGCCGCCGCTCGAAACTCCCCCGAAACGCAAAAGGAAAACTATTCATGAACCTACCATCGAATCTGTTGTTTCAGAACCCGAGAACGGCGAAACTGAAACAAATAAAAACAAATTATTAAAGGAGAATCATAACCATGAAGCTGAAATTATTTAGCAGTATTATCATTGTTTGGGCGTTAAGTGTTGCGACACTTACCACCCCTGTTTATGCGGAAGAGTCCGAGCAACCGGAGTATTTTGACGAGTTCGAGCAACCCCCTGCAACCGTTACAATATCGTCCGAAATTATCATGTCAGACATTGCCGAAATGCCGACACTGCCGCCGATTGTGACGGAATTGCCCGAAGTTGAGGAAACTCCCGAAAACACAAACAACGCAGGTGTAATCGAAACACCTGTAAGTCGTCCGAACGGCGGCGGTACTCTCATTGAAAATGTCAATGACAGTCAAGTAAATCGACAATTCCTCACGGTGCAGTCGAGAGGTGGGAACATTTTCTACATTGTCATAGACAACGATGGCAAGAACGAAAATGTATACTTCCTCAATGCGGTTGACGATTTTGATTTACTTTCGTTTTCCGAAAACTTCCCTGCCGGGGTTGTTGAAGCTTACGAGGAACTCAAAGAGGAAGCCGCAAGGTTAGAAGCAGAGCGGATTATTCTTGAAAATCAAGACGAAGATGAGGGTGTAGGAACACCGAGAACCCCCGCTAATAACAGCGATTCAGAAAACGAACCCGCAAGCAACACACAGGCGATTATCGGCTGTGTCGTTGGTGTCGGTTTGTTAGGCACGATTGTTTATTTCAAGGTAATAAAACCCAAACGTAACGGTGGCGGTCGCTCAAATAAAAATAACGATTATGACATGGACGAACAGGAAGAAGATGACGAGGAAGAACAGGAGGATGAATAATGTCAAGAACACATCAGCTTATCATAGCCGAAAAACCGTCACAAGCAAAGGCATACGCTAACGCACTTGGGGCAGTTGTTCGTGAAAATGGCTACTACGAAGGTAATGATTATTTGGTGACATGGTGTATCGGTCATTTAGTCGAACTTGCAAACGCTGACGTTTATGACGAACGATATAAGAAGTGGAATATCGCCGATTTACCGATTATTCCACAAAAGTGGGAATATGTCATTACACCCGACAAAAAACAGCAATTCAAAATTATCAAAGCCCTTATGAATGATTGCCGTGTTTCGGAAGTCGTAATCGCAACGGATGCAGGGCGTGAGGGGCAACTCATAGGGCAATTAGTTTGCAATCAAGCGGGTTGCAAACTGCCGATTAAACGTGCGTGGCTTTCGTCAATGGAAACAACGGCGATTGTTACAGCGTTCGCAAATTTGCGGGACGGTTCGGAATTTGATAACCTCTATCAATCCGCATTATGCCGCAGTCAAGCCGATTGGTTATGCGGAATAAATTTCAGCCGAGCTTACACCAAACTGTACAACAGAAAACTGGCAGTCGGCAGAGTTCAGACTCCCACGCTTGCAATGATAGTCGAGCGTGGGGCAGCTATTTCAAATTTCACGAAAGAGAAATATTTTAACGTGCATTTAAACAATATGGGGTTGATTTCTCAAATAAAATCACAGACTGAAGCCGAGCGTGTCAAGTCGGAATGTGACGGTAAAACGGCTACTGTGTGTTCTGTCAAGCGTGAGAAAAAATCAGTAAATTCCCCAAAACTCTATGACTTGACAACTCTGCAACGTGAAGCCAACAGGCTCTATGGGTTCACCGCTCAACAGACTTTGGACTATACTCAAAGCCTGTATGAGGGTCGTTTGGTTAGCTACCCCCGCACCGATTCGCAGTATCTCACATCTGATATGGCAGGGACTGCTACTGAAGTTATAGCGGCTGTGGTTGAGGTTATTCCTTGCTTTAAGGGGCTTTTGTACACGCCCGACATTCAGCGTGTGATTAATAACAAACTTATTACCGACCATTACGGCATAATTCCGACCGTTGAAATTAAAAGTGCCGATTTGGACGAACTACCCGCAGGGGAACGAAAAATCCTTGAACTAATCACTAATAAGCTGTTATGTGCCACTGCCGACAAGCACGAGTATGAAGCCGTTACCGCTGTTATGGAGTGTAACGGCTTCTCTTTTACCGCAAAAGGCAAAATTGTAATCAATGCGGGGTGGAAAGAAATTGAACGATTATTCAAGGGCAAGGACGAGGACGAAAAAACCGAAATTACTCTTGATTTAGCCGAGGGTCAAGAACTCACCGCCGCTTGTAACATCACCGAGCATTTCACGCAACCGCCGAAAGCGTTTACGGAGGACAGTTTATTATCAGCTATGCAGAACGCAGGGGTAGACGATGTAACGGAAGATGTCGAGCGTTCGGGGTTGGGGACTCCCGCAACAAGGGCGGCAATTATCGAAAAGCTGATTAAATCGGGTTTTGTAAAACGTGACAAGAAAAATCTTGTTGCAACCGCCGAGGGCGCGGAGTTGGTGTCGCTGATGCCTGATTCTGTCAAGTCGGCAAAAATGACCGCCGAATGGGAAAACGCTCTTTCTCTCATTGCAAAGGGTGAATTTCCCGCCGATTATTTTATGACGAAAATCGGGCAATTCACAAATGAAATTATATCACAGGCAAAAGAAAATGTCAAGCCCGAATTTGTCGCAAAATCGGAAAAGGAAGTTATCGGGAAATGCCCGCGCTGTAACAATAGCATTGTTGTTACCCCGAAAGCCTATTCCTGTAACTCCGATTGCGGCTTTATTCTTTGGAAAAGCAGCAAGTTTTTTGAATCGGCTAAAAAAGAGTTTACAAAAGAGATTGCAACGGCTCTTGTAAACAACGGAGAAGTGGCATTAGACGGCTTGTATTCACAGAAAACAGGTAAGAACTATTCGGCAATTGTGTGTTTAGATGATACAGGAAAGTATGTGAATTTCCGTTTAGAGTTTCTGAAAAAGCGCAAATAAGTAATGTCAGTTTGGCGGGGGAAAATCCCCCCGCCAAAACTTAATAATCTATGACAGGAGGTAAATTTATGCCCGAAGTTGGTATACCAAAATACGAAAAAGCTGACAACAAAGAGCGCATGAAAGAAATCACCGATAGATTGGAACAAGGTATTCAAAATTTATTCGAGAGCGAAAAGTTCAAAGAATATCTTAACACAATGTCGAAATTTCACAATTACAGCTTTAACAATTCATTGTTAATCATGCTCCAAAAACCCGATGCAACGCATATAGCAGGGTTTAATTCATGGAAAAACCAGTTTAATCGACAAGTCAAGAAAGGCGAAAAAGGCATACAAATCCTTGCTCCCATGTCTTTCAAAAAGACAGAGGAACAGCAAAAGCGTGATGATATTACAGGGTTGCCGATGACCGACAGGCACGGCGAGCCTATTATGGAAGAAGTCGAGGTTACTATTCCGTATTTTAAACCCGCGAGCGTTTTTGACGTGTCGCAAACTCACGGCGAACCGCTCCCCTCTCTTGGTGTTGACGAGTTGGAGGGCAATGTCAAAGACTATGATATGTTTTTCAATTCCCTAAAAGAAATATCGCCGTACCCTATTGCTTTTGAGCAAATGGAGGACGATAAAAAAGGCTATTGCCGTCATGCTCCCGACAAATTAATCGCTATAAACGAGAGTATGAGCGAAGTGCAAACCGTTAAGACAACTATTCATGAAATCGCCCATGCAACGCTCCATGACAGGGATTTAATCAAGGCGAATTTAGCCGAACCGAAAGACCGGAATACAATGGAAGTCGAAGCCGAAGCGGTTGCATACACAGTTTGTCAGCATTATGGAATTGATACGTCTGATTATTCTTTCGCATATATTGCCGAATGGGGTTCGGGAAAAGAAACGCCGGAATTAAAATCCTCTCTTGAAACAATCCGCAGTGCGGCAAATGAAATTATTAACAATATTGACAGTAAAGTTCTTGAAATAACAAAAGGTATTGTTAATGAAAATATTGTTGATATTTCCGATGTCCCTAATGTTCCCGCTCCCAAAGCCCCCGTTGTTTCTGTTCCCGCTACTCCGCAAAAACAGTCGAACATTATCGGTAATACACCGTATAAAGATATTGCCGAAAAAGAATACTGCAAGGTTGACAACAAGATAGCGGGCGAAATTCAATCCGCTCTTGAATCGCAGGGTATAAAATTCAGTGGACGGGTAAATAAATCCACCACTACATTTACGGTTGATAAATCGGACGTTGGTAAATTCCGTGCCATTGAAAAGGCTACTACAGGGAGGGACGTTCCCGCACAAGCCGTTGAAACTCCCGCAAATATTCCCACAGAACCGCCCCCGCCTATTGAAACTCCAAAACCAACAGCACCGCCGAAACAGTCAAGTATTATCGGTAATACACCTTATTCTAAAATTGAGGACAAAGCGTTTTTTAACGTGGATTCTGCAATCGCCTCGAAAATCATAGTGGGGTTAGAGGAAAAAGGTGTGAATTTCAGCGGGAAAGCCAATGACAATAACAAGACTACTTTCACGCTCAACAAATCCGATACCGATATATTCCGAGAAGTCGAGCGGGCGGCTGTTACTCCCGAAAAACCATTGATGGAAATTATCGGCAATGTGAAGTATTCAGAGATTGAAAACAAGAGTTTTTTCAAGATTGACAACGCACTCGCCGTCAAGGTTGCGGACGAATTGGATTCGCAAAACATCAAATTCAGCGGACGTGTGAATGGCGATAAAACTACGTTTACCCTTGACAAAGCCGACACCGCAACATTCAAAGAAACAGTCAAGAACGTAAAAGCCGAGTTGAAAGCCCCCGCAGTTGAGCAGCCCCCCGCCGTTCCCGCCACTGCTCCTGTCGAAGATGCGCGAGTAGCCGCCGACCAACGACCCATTCCGCATATGCCCGAAGTAGATTTCAAGTTTGAGATTTTCCAAATTTCAAACCAACCCGAAAATAAGAATTTGCGTTTTGCAACGCTGAAAAGCCTTGAATCGCAGGGGCTTGACGTAAAAGCAGATTCTTACGATTTAGTCTATGAAGCTGTTGGTGTTTCTGACGGCAGAATCAAAAAGCAGATTTTGGAGGATATTTACACTAAATTCAACGTAGACCGCCCCAATGATTTCAAGGGACATTCGCTGTCTGTAAGTGACGTTGTTGTTATGGAAATGGGGGGCGAACACACAGCACATTATTGCGATAACCGTGGATTTACGGAATTAAAAGAGTTTGGCAATATCGTTGTTTCACAAGAGCAAGTACACCCGCCTATTTATCTTGAAACGCTCCGTCACGCCGTTGAAACTGACGGCGATAAAATGCTGTTCCACAACAGTCATAAATTAAACTGTGAGTGTGCCACCGCTATTGATGAGGCGATTAAGGCACACACCACTTACGGCGAAATGGCGGGCATACAGTATGTAAAAGCCGATGAAGCCATGAAAGACGTTATTGAGGAATACGGAGCGGAACGAGTTACAGCCGTTACTGCTCATACAGTCTGTAAACATGATTGGGACGGCAGACTATCCGACCAAAACAAGAATTGGGCGAAAGATATTGACATTCCAAAAGTTGACTATATCCCACTTGATACGCATTTAGCCATATTTGACGGTTTTGTAAGTTGCGTTCGTAAAAATCACGAATCTGAACAGGAACAGCCCGCAGAGCGGGAACAATCCGCAGATTCCCTCGACATAGCCGTCCCACCCACTCCGACCGTTGCCGAACTCCAAAAAGCGGTTGACAACGGCGAGCAGATTTCGCTCATGGATTTAGCAACCGCACTCAAAAGCGAAAAAACAGCAAACTCCGCAAAACAAACCGATTCGCCGCCGTCAAAGCGTTCTATCAAAGAGCGGATTGCGGCAGGGACAAAGGACAAGACAGCGAGTAAATCCAATATTCCCGAAAAGTCAACACAAAAAAACAAATCCGATATGGAACATTGAAAGGGGTAAAATTATGGTTCAATTCACAATTCCCGAGATTAATATAATCTGCATTTTTGCGGGGGATTCCAAAGCGGAAACAATAGCAAACATAATGGACGGAATACCGCATTTCTCTCACGATAAAAATATGATTGACATTGCAGAGCAGTCAATCATCAAACTTGACACTCTCACAGAAACGGAATACGAGAATATGAATTTTAACGAGAATTTCACGATATGAATATCTACGAGCAAGTCAAAGACCGCCTTTCAATCATAGAAGTAGTCGAGCGTTACGGCGTTGATGTTAAGCGGGGCGGTATGGTAAAATGCCCCTTTCACGATGACAAAAATCCGTCTATGAAATTGTATGAAGATTCGCAAAAATATCACTGTTTCGGTTGTGGGGAGCATGGCGACGTGATTGATTTTGTTTCAAAACTATTCAATCTTGAACCGTACAGAGCCGCACAGCAGTTGGTAGGGGATTTCGGAATAGTCATAGACGGCAAATCACCGCAAAAGTGGTCAGCCCCTGCCAAAGCCTCTATCAAGGCGAAAATCGAGCGTTACACCTACGAATTACAGGAACGCCGTACTTTTAACCTTTTATCCGATTATTGCCATTTTTTGCGGAATTGTAAAAATGATTACCGCCCCCAAAGCCCCGCCGATGAGCAACACCCGCTTTTCGTGAAAAGTATTGTGGATTTAGGCAAGTTTGAACACTATACAGACTGGTTTATTTATGCCGCTAAAGAGGAAAAGCAAGCGTTTATGCGGGATTGTGCGGGGTTATTGTCCGGAATTGAAAAAGAAATGAGAGGTACAAAAGCGTGTCAAGTCGAGTTGGCTTGACACGCTGTACATAGGGGTATTATGTTGCTATTCCTCGTTTTCGTTTGGCTCGTTGTGTTCATCGGCGATTATTGCCTGTTCAGCTTCTGATTGGATTGCTTGCAGAGTTACAATCACATCAGTTATTTTGTTGAACAGCTCAAAATATCGCTTTTTGTAGTCGTGCATGGCATTATTCCTCCTTACAATTCATTGTTAGCGAAAACGCTATGCTTCTATTATAACGAAAGTTTTCACTTTCGTCAATACAGAATTTGATTTTTTTCGTTTTTAGGGTAAAATAGATATATAGGAGGGTATCATGGATAAAAAACAACTTAAAGAAATGTCAAACAGGATTAAGGAACGCCGTGCGGCGTTGGGATACTCGCAGGAAGAATTTTCTGAGAAGATAAGTATTTCGGTGAGTTCGTACACGAAAATCGAGAACGCTTTTCAAAAACCGTCACTTGATACGGTTATTAGAATTGCGGATAATTTAGATGTGTCTATTGACTACATCATTCACGGCACGGAGGATAAGAAACCTCGAAAAGTTGACAACACGGAAAAACTTAAATCACTTCTTGAATTTTTAGACAGTGATAAACTACAATACATCAGCGACCTAACAAACAGATTATCTAAAATTAAAAGCAATTAAATATCACTCATGAAAAAGAGCCTTGTTTTCAAAACAGGCTCTTTTTTCATATCTAAAATCGCAAAAGGAGGTTTTCAATGCCCATACAAACTAAGATTAGCCATTATAACGAATTATTGGCGGGGACGGTCAACACGTTTAGCAAAGCTGAAAAATGGCAAGCGTTTCTTGAAACGTCCGCACGGTTGTATAAATATAAATTCAGCGACCAAGCAATGATACACGCACAACGCCCCAACGCTACCGCTTGTGCAGATTTTAACCTTTGGGGCAATCCGCATACAAACCGCCATGTTAGGAGGGGCAGTAAAGGAATCGCACTCATAGACCACGATAGTTTGCGGGTAAAATATGTTTTTGATTATGCCGACACAGAGCCGAAAACCAACAAACATTTTAAACTGTGGCAAATTAACGAGGACAACGAAAACACAGTCGTTAATATGCTGAAAGCGAAATATGGTGCGGAATCGGACAGTTTAGACTCCGCTATCTTCCAAGCCGCCAAGCACATCACCAATGAACAGGGCGGCGATTGGGCGAATGAACTCGTTGACTACACCGAGGGTTCTTTTCTTGAAGATATGGATAGCTACAACGTGTGGGCTATATTCAGTCATACCCTTGAAAACAGCATAGCATACGGACTTTTAGCACGTTGCGGGTATGACCCTGCCGATTACTTTACTACAGAAGATTTTGAACATTTATGGAATTTCAACACACCCCAAACTATGACTATTTTAGGGCGTAGCGTGAGCGAATTGTCGGAGCATACCCTGCGGGATATTGAGCGTACTGTCAAAAGTTTTGAAAAAAGCCAAGAAAGGAAACAGACAAATGAACGAGTTATTGAAAACCCTCCCCAACGGAATGAGAATGGAGTACAAATTGAACAAAACAACGGGGCAGTATTACCCGCTCCTGCAAACGACGAAATCACAGACGTTCGGGAAGTACGGACGAATGAAAGCGAATTACCTCAAACAGCACAAGCCGAGCCTTTACGAAACGATGTTAATAATGGGGACTTTAGAGAATCATCTGACGGAAATAAGCACGGCGGCGAACAGGCGATTACAATTGATGATGTTGCAGGGGGCGAAAGCAGCGGGAATAACCGAAGCCCTCAAAGCCGAGAACCCGACCGAATGGGCGGCGTTGATGAACAACCTCAAACAGTCAGCGGAGGAAATTATAATCAAAGAGCTGATATACACCTAACTCCCGACCCCGCCGATAACGGCGGGGGGGTTTTTTTAAAAAAAAACCAAAATTTCTAGGGAGGAAAAAACCCACACCGCGCGGGATTCTTTTAAAACAGGGGGG
>Ga0099364_10014632_pt1 | contig 10418 bp, 7 predicted proteins | sample TergutTh196P3_FD_73070 | JGI IMG/M metagenome (GOLD analysis project Ga0099364, IMG submission 73070) | Microcerotermes parvus P3 segment gut microbial communities from Pointe-Noire, Republic of the Congo - Th196 P3 | ecosystem: Host-associated > Arthropoda: Insects > Digestive system > Gut ...
GGATGTTATGTTTAAGAGAATCAAGTCAGCACTAAAAAGACCAATGAAAAATATCTACACCCATGTTGTATGATCAGTAACGGCATCGCTGCCGATATACCCGATGTCAGCAACGCAAGCGACATGATCAAGGTCATGCGCTTGCGGTATGGCTTGAGCATCTTCAATGCTTCCCTGAAAATCATCGCGTCACTCTCTCACTTGCAATAGCTCGAGCGGAGGGCGAAACGTCACTACCACCGAGCCTGATACTGATCCGACTATTGCCCCGGCAAGATACCCACCTGCTGACGCAGCAACGGGAGCTATGCCGCCTCCCCAGCCAAGCATCAAAAGCGATAAACCGCTCACCAGCAAACCGAACAAAACCAATGCGCAATGCTCCGCGTATAGCGCGGTTTGAGTATTTCTCTTCGGGAATCCCTGTATCCTCATAATCGCCGCAATCTTCGTGCATTGCAGCAATACCGACAGCGAAAGCCCGAACGCCACGGCTACCGACAGCACGATGGCGACAGGGTACAACTGCTTGAGCAGAGCCAATGACTTGTCGAGCGGCTTTACGACCGCGAAGAGCTCCTCATCCTTGATCTCCATGTCGAGCAGCGCGTACCCGCTCCTGACGATGCGGTTATTATAGCTAAGTATATCGTTAAGGACGCTCCTTACGGCGTCAACATCCCTCGTGTGCGAAGCATCTACGATGAACTTTGCTCTCGTGAGCCCCATATAGGGGTTCAGCATCCGCTCGAGCGCGGAAAGCGGCAGCAGCACGGCATCCTGAGTGCCGTAGCCGACTATGTTCCTATTGTGTGACCCAATGACGATGATAGTCGCCTGCCTCCATCCGTTATCAAGCCCCGTCAGGAAAATCTCTGAATAGCTGATGAACCCATAATCCCCAATCCGCATACCTCGCCTTTCGAGGGTATCTTCGGACACAATGACGGGAATCGGCGCATCTTCAAAATACTCAAAGCTTGTATCGTCATATCCGTCTGCATACTCGATTTCCAAATACCCTATTCTGGTCCCATCGGGGAGCTCCTTTGCGTTACCCGGTATTTCGTCAAGGCTGTTCCTAGAATGCTCACTGACGAATATGCCAATATCGTTCGTTGCCAAGAGCGGATCCATGTTCCACGCATTGGCAACCATCCCGTAGCTCTCTCCATAACCAATCATTTCCATCCAGTTACCGGGGAAGTCGCCACCCTCCGCCTCCGGCACGAGCAGCGACCACGCATACGATGCTTCAAGATGCTCGTTTGAAAGCATTCCGGTGTTAAGCGCGTTATTGATTGTTGCCGTTGAAATGACATCGTCCATAGTGTGCCAGTCGAGGACCCATGCCCCACGATTCTCGGACGGCATGATTTCGACCGCGACAGGAATCGTCTCGAATAGGCGGTCGATTTCATTTTCGGTGCGTATGATTGCCTCGCGGAAGTAGCCCAGCGCAAGCATGAAAACTATAGCAGCAGCAGATATGACCGCAGATTTCAGCTTTGCTCGGATTATATGACGGTATATGAATCTTGTCGTACTCTTCATATGATCGTACCTGTCGGTCATTTTACGTTGCCGGTCAGCATTGCAATGACGGGGGTTCGTGATTTCACCCATGCGCTTATTGCTGCAATTACTAGCAATGCGATATATGCTCCCGCTATCATGATAAACACCCATCGCAACGGCGTTGAGCCATCCATCGACTGCCAAAGCTCCTGTACTGTCTTGTTGCTCTCCCATAATGCCGCATCCGTCCGCCCGGACATCCCTGATATATAGAGCCATGCGAATAGCCCTCCGATAATCATCATTGGCAATCCGCTGAGTGCGATGGCGTATATAGATTTCCTCGCCGTAGTTATGGCAGGGATGCCGAGCGCACGCATGATTGCCAGGTCTTTCCGCCTGAGGCGGTGGAAAAAGAAGACGACGAGCAGGAGCAGGACAAGCGACGCGGCAGCAAACAGAAGTGCATTTAGCATCGCGCTCCGGAGGATCGGCTCAGCGGACTCCCAGAATATGTCCGCGTTGTTTTGGACGAACCCCACCGATAAGCCCAGAGCACCTAGCGTTTCCTCGTTTTCATCAACGAAAGCTTGCCTGTTCCGTGTGTCGTCCAGCGCGAAGGTGAACCAGGCTTCCGGCAGATATGGATCGTCGAGCCACGCCCCCGATGCAGCGCGGAACGGCGCAAGCTCCACCGTGTAGTCATGGTGCAATATGCTGTCCGGTATGTACATTATGCTGTAAAAGTATGTGTCATCGAATCCTCCAATAGGGGAGGCGGGTCTCGACCAGTTGTTGTAGCGGTACAGCCCAACGATTTCAAGCTCAAGCTCATAATCATATGATTCCTGCGGTATACCCGCGAGAGCTAAGTCGTTAGGGATGTACACATTGCTGTCGGCCAGTCCTGCAATCGCTGAAATAAATTGGCTCTGCGGGATTCGTACCGTCACTGTGTCCCCGATGCCAAGCCCGCGCTCCTCCGCAAAGGTGTGGTGAGTAACGACTGCTCGGTTCTCACAGTCGTTATCGTCCCGATCTATCATCCTACCGCTAAAGAGCGATATCTGCCTGACCTCGGGTTGCGTGTTTGGCAGCATCGTCATGTCAGCCGTCGTCCGTAGCTGCACACCGCTCTGACAGAGTCGTAGCCGCGCAAGCTCCGCATCGAAGTCCTCCAAGCCCTGCGTTGATGTGTCAAACATGCCATCTGTTCCTGTCGGCGCATACCATAAAGATTCCCCTACAAGGTCCCGCGTCCTGTCCACACCGTCCGTTTCCGTGTTCAGCGGTATCAGAAACAGCGGGTCGAAGTCATTGCCTATCTCCGGTTTGACTCCGGCTGATGCGTCATGTGCGAAGAGTGTCTGGTAGCAGTACGCCCCCCTGAACAGGTAGCTTTCCCCTATTGTAATACCATCGACCGGTGTGGCAGGGTAGACAGCGTCCGCTTCGCCATATCTTTCGTTGAGTCTCATGTATTCCTCGACTTCATCGCTTGACAGGTAGTACCGCAGTTTTACCGTCTGACCTTCTACGATATGTTCGGGGTAGCCGCAAAGGATGGTATCTGCCCTCACACTGAGCTGTATGTATGGCTGCTCCAGCCGCGTGATGTAAGGCGGAGACACATTGCTCCATCGCTCAAACCCGGGATCGATGCTCACGACCTCGCCAACAAAAAACGCATCAGTATGATGCGGGCTGTATATCTTCCCATTTATGAGTCTGAAAGATTCTTCATATTTAGGAGGGTATATGCCGTAGAAGTTCGTGTTAGTCATGCCTTGGAGCACGCCTTGGACACCTCTCCGTTCGTCTGTTGCTGCGACATATCTGCTGTCCTTGACTGTCTGTACTCCTGCAATGACGTTTCCGCTCACGCCGTTGCCCCCCTCGACCATAAGATATCCAATCGAGGGGTAATACTCGCTGATCTTCTCCACTTTGTCTTTTATCGATAGGTACTCCGCTCCATACATGACAAGCAGAAATGTCGCCAATGCTATTAGCAGCATGAGTACCGCGCTGCGTGCAAGCTGGCGGAGCGTTGATGTTATGAATATGTTCCTTTTCATATTGTAGTCACTCCGATATGATGTCAACTCTGATCAATCGAAATGCTATCTGTACTTATATGGTACACTCGCATTATCGACATCTCAAGAATACCTTAGAGTAGTTTTAGTATTAACACTAAGCTCTCTATATACTAAATTGACAACTCAGACTACAGATAAGTATAGTTTTTGTACTTTCTAGAAATTGAACAAGCGCGTGGTTCTTATACAGCGGCAATTGTGCCTTTTAGTGTTGCTGTCGATTGGTTCATATTATGCGCTTTGATATAGTACGCAACGTTCGTGAACAGATTCGAAAAAGTAATAGCAGTTGTACCTCCTATTTAGTCATTAATTTGTATTTGGACCGCATTTTCAAACGGATGGTCTATTATTAAGCCTAGTGAATAAACATATGGCTCCAATAATGAAGTAAACACATATCGGGCGTTTTCTTCTCGATAGTCAATTGCAGTATAGGTTCATCGAGCGCATCCGAGTAGTACACATAAACAAGAATCGGCGTTTCCCCTGAAAGCAGCTTCAAGGAGAGCCTTGTCGAGCGAGTCCGAAACTGTGCCGGTATATAGTTCACAGAGGTGGGGCTAGGTGTGTTGGAATAAACGAAAGCACCGCTATCAGTTAAATCATACACTGATTCGTTATCATACAATGAATCGTTATTCTTGATATGCATCAACTCGTGGGATAATACCAAGAGGATGTCATCCTCGCTGTATTCATAAGAATCTCCACATGGGAGAATTATCTTTTTCTTTATGAAACCGAATGCCAGAGGCGAATGCATAGAATCGTTTAATGACACTTCGACATTATAAAACCTTCGCTAAAGAGAGAGCGTGACAATCATTTATTATTCTCACGCTCTTTAGTTTCCCTTAGCATATCTCTTAATTCGTCAATATCTCGTTGCGTATACTCCTCGCTGTGCAAGAAAGCGGCCACAAAGCTCGATATCTTCCCATTATGGATGACATCGATGAACTGCTTTGTGGCATATGCCTTATACTCCGTTTCTTGAATAAGTGCTATGAAGTATGTGGATTGCCGGAATTTCTTGACCGGCTCAAGGTATCCCTTGTCGATGAGCCGGGCGATTACGGTCATTAAGCTGGATAGGTTGCGCCTTTTATTATCTATCATATAAAGCCGCTCCTCGATGTTCCGTGCAGTTAAGAAATCCTCGCTTGAACTCCATATGATCTCCATTATTTCCAGTTCCTGAGCTGATATATGCTGCATGATTACTCCTTTAAAAATATATTCTATATGAAAAAAGTATACATGACGCAAAAGAGCCTGTCAATACTGAGTTTATCGACTAATTAAATCGACAAAAAGTATTATATTACTTCGGAATTTCGTCTATTTTAATTAAGAACGATGTATCGGAGTAGAAAAGTGGAGAAAATCATTGTTGACAATTATGGTACAAAATGTATAATGATTGCAATGAGGAAATAAAGGAGCGTAAGACATAAGCGTTTTCATTTGTGGCTATATAGCATGAACTATGTTACAATAATCGATAGCGTAGTTACTTGTTTTCTTAAGTATTCAATGACATCGATAATGGAAAACTATTGACGAATCTAACAGGGAGACATATATGAAAACACTACAATCCATAAAGATGCTCATAAGGTCGCCGATTAGGACCGCATTTGTATTCCTTCTGCTCGGGACCGTCACATTCGCACTGTTGTCGCAGACGCTGGAATACGCGATTCTGAGACGAGAAATCAATAGCGCAAAGGAACAATACCGAGGGGTCGGTTATGTCGAGGCGTCTCCTCCGATTTCCCATGATTCCGAGTTATCCGGTACAGACGCTCCTTTCCATCTTTCACTGGAGAGCACAGCAACGGAGCAATACGAGCTGCTCACGCAAGAGCAGATGGATGCCGTGTCGAACCTTCCATATATAACATATGCAGACCGCAGATACATGACAACAGGAATCTCCCCCAAGATTAACAGGCTTGACGACGGGGAGTATTTTTTCAACTTTTCAAACCGGTGCATCGTGGCGGGGACCGTCCTCCCTGAAACAAGCGACACCGGATTCGGCACGATGGACATATACTTAAACGACATCGACTTGCTTGCCGGGTATGTGCCTGGGCTTGTCGTAAACGACAGCGGTACCATGATTAGGCTGGGCGCATTTTCGTCAAATTACGGTGAACCGGGAGTGGTCAGCGCAGCAGGCGTTTTTGGCACTCATAGAACATCTAGCATCTTTATTGGAGGGCAGTCATATGGGTATGAGCAGGTGAGGAACCTGACTGAAGGGGAGCGGTACGCTTTCGTCATTAGGTTCGAGACGATGCACACGGACAGGAAGAATAACTACATGGTTGGAGATTACCTGTCGGACGCATGGTGCGACGCAATCTGGCCTCTTGCCGGGAAGGGCGATGGCTACCTCGATCTTGAGGAATACGCTCCCCTACGAAAGCTGATCGAGATAACGGACGCGGACAGCCGGACGTTCGACATGGTGTACACAATGGACATGGGCGCGATACCCCGGTTCGCCGAGGGCAAGATGGCGGTGACGGAAGGGCGCGCGCTCACGCGTGAGGACAGCATCATGGGAGCCCATACCTGCGTTATCAGCGGCGAGCTTGCAGCAGAGTATGGGCTTGCCGTCGGAGACACGATCACGATGGGGTTTGGCGGCAAGCCATTTGAGCAGTACCTGAACCTCGGCGCGGTAGCCGGGACGATGGAGCGGTACGCTCCGCCCGTCACGACGGCTGAACTGGAGATAGTCGGAATATACAGGAACATGGACGGGGCCTACTCGAGGATGCGGGACCCGCATAGGGGCTACTCCGTCAACGCTGTGTTCGTGCCGTCGTCGCTGCTGCCCGATGAGGCGGCAAGCCTAGAGGGGCATGGGTTCGCGCCCGGGGAGTTCAGCTTCGTCGTGGAGGACGCGAGGGAAATAAGGGCATTCCTCCAGGCAGCGGGCCCCATATTGGACGGCATGGGGCTGACGCTCATGTTTGACGACGGCGGATGGCTGGCGATAGAGGGCGAGTACGAGTCCGCCGCGAGGCTGGCGCTGATAAGGATGGCAGTGTTCGCTGCGTCGGTCGTTGCGGCGACGACGCTCACGGTGTACCTGTTCATATCGAGGAGGAAGAAGGACTACGCGGTGATGAGGGCCCTCGGGACTGCGCGGAGGGAATCCGCGCTTGCCCTGGCGGTGCCGCTCATGGCGCTTGCAGCCCTGTCGATCGCGGCGGGCGGCATCCTTGCCGTAACGCACACGGCAGGCGCAGTCGGGAGGAACAACGCAATGGTCTCGCTCGAGGGCTACGCTGTGGACGCGTCCGCGCCCATCGGGCTAATCGCTGGGTGTCTGGCAGGGCAGATGCTGCTGACTCTCGGGGCCGCCGCCGCGATGCTCGTGCGTATTGGGAACACGCCGCCTCTCGAATTGTTGCGAGGCGAGGCCGCGAAGGCCGGGAGAAAACAAGCCGTGCTTGGCGTAATGGTGGCAGATGGTGCGGGGTTATCGTCTAGTGCGCAGGGCACCCTTTCTTCCGCATCCGTATATGATTACGGAATAGATACCGCAAAACCACGCTCCGGTACGAAATGCAGCGACGGTCACGAAATGACCGCAAGGACGAGCGCGGCGACGCGTGCCCTGTTCCTGCCAAGATACATACTGAGGCACATACGCCGCTCGCCGGTGAAGTCCACGATGGCGGCGGCGACGGCGGTGCTGCTGTTCGTCGCCATGTGGCAGCTCACTGAGCTCAGGCGTTCATACGACGCGCTCGTGGACGGCACGAAGGTGACCGCGAGCTTCGCCGGGAACGTGACGCTCGGCATGGCTGGGCGGATGAGCGGGTCCGGCTACGATTCATCCATCTACTACGAGGGACTTAGCGGACTCGTCGATGTAAAGCTGGGAGACGAGATAATAAGCACGGAGACGCTGACTATGACGAACGACATCGCCCGACTGACGGGCGGCGGAGTCGAGGTCGAATACGCCGAGGGCTATGGCGAGGCGGAGATGGGGCAGTTCGGCACGTACATCGTCATTGGGAAATCATACGCGGAGACGCATGAGATAGCTAACGGCTCGAAGGTCGGGATATCGCAGAGCGGCCTCTTCGGGCGGATAATGGCAATGACGATGGCGAACCACAAGCTGGCGAACCCGGGCGACGGGCTGACGGACGAGGAGCTTTTCGCCCTCTACTACGAGCGGACTTACGAGAGCGTAATGCGGCAGACCTACGAATTCACTGTCGCGGGGATATACGACGACATGCAGGGCGGTCGCCAACCGCAGATATACACGCCGGGGATACTCGCCGCGCCCGCGATCTTCGACGCGTTAGGGTCGCTCGAGGTTGAGATAGCGGACAGCAGGCTCGTGGACGAGTTCCGCATATACGCCGCCACTAGGTCGAACCTCGGCGTGGCGATGCACATGGACACGAGCAAGCTGGAGAACCTTCGCAACACGCAGAGGCTCGTCGCAATGCTCTACCCGATGGCGGTAGCCGCCGCGCTGCTAATAGGGGGGTTCCTGTGCTGCCTGATAATCCTGCAGTCGTCGAGGGAGGCAGCCATAATGAGGGTCCTTGGCACGACGAAACTAAGAGCGAGGGTTATGCTGTCGCTGGAGCAAGCCGCGCTCAGCCTTGCGGGACTCGCTATTGGCATCCTCGCCGCGCTGCCGCTCAACAGGATTGAGCCTTGGCGACTGGATGGTCTGCCTCTGCCTTTTGCGCTGCTCTACCTCCTCGCTATTGCGTTATGCGGTGTGGTTTGCTCCGCAATGGCGACGCGCAAGCCTCCGCTCGAGCTATTGCAAGTGAGGGAGTAAAACCGTGAAGAGACTGATTCGTTGACGATGGAAGTTAATTGTGATATTGTGTGCTTACGAAAGATAAGCGTTAGCATTGTGCGAGCGACCATCGTGTCTGCTATGAATGGTTAGGAGGCTATATGGAACGGGAACGGTTTTTTAATACTGCGGGGCCTATGAACGATACGATAAACTACTGCATAGACCCGCTGACACGCGTTGATTGGGAAGATATTCAAAGGCTGATACGCGACGAACGCTACTTCGTCATGCACGCGCCACGACAGACAGGAAAAACGAGTACGCTTATGTCAATGATGAATACGCTTAACGAAGAAGGCCGTTATGCCTGCGTTTACACAAACATTGAAGCCGCGCAGGTCACGCGCAACAATGTGGAGGAAGGGATAGCCACCGTGTGCAGCGTAGTATCCAGAGACATAGCACGGTATCTGAAGCGGCCTGATATGAACCAATGGTTCTTGAACGAAAGCAAGCAACTTCCTCCGCAAGACCGTTTGACCATAATGCTTGAATACTGGACGACAACGTCCGACAAGCCGACCGTATTGTTCATCGACGAGATCGACGCGCTCGTCGGCGACACGCTGGTGTCCGTATTGCGCCAGCTACGCGCAGGATACAACAAGCGGCCTGAGGAGTTCCCCCAAAGTGTCATTCTCTGCGGAGTGCGCGACGTACGCGACTACCGTATCCACCAAGGCGATGGGGAGATAATCACAGGCGGCAGCGCATTCAACATCAAGACCAAATCGTTGCGGATGGGGAACTTCACATACCAAGAGACGAAAGAATTATGGTTGCAGCACACGGAGGCGACCGGGCAAGAGTTCGATGATGCCATCTTCCCTGAGCTCTGGGAGGATACGAACGGCCAGCCCTGGCTCGTGAACGCGATAGCGCAGGAGATAACATGGGAACTACGCCGCAACCGCGACCGCAGCCGCCTAGTAACGCTTTCGGACTACGCAGAGGCGAGGGAAGAACTGATCCAGTCACGCGCAACGCACCTCGACCAGCTTACATACAAGCTGGAGGAGCCGAGAGTGTATAGCGTGATTAGCGAATTGCTCGCATCGGAATCGGACGTAATCCATGCGCCACCGTCCGACATAGAGTACGTCGCCGACCTTGGGCTGATCGTAACGCGCCCATCCATACGTATAAGCAACCGCATATACCGCGAAGTGATACCGCGCGAGCTGACGTGGTCAACGCAGGTGATGATAGCGAACCAGGAGACGGAGTGGTACGTCACCGATAACCACAGACTGGACATGCGCAAGCTGCTCGCCGCGTTCCAGCAGTTCTTCCGCGAGCACTCCGAGAGCTGGAGCGAGGTATTCAGCTACAAGGAGGCGGGACCTCAGCTCCTGCTGCAGGCGTTCCTCCAGCGGATAGTGAACGGTGGCGGCCACATCAACAGGGAGTATGGCCTTGGGCGTAAGCGGACTGACCTTCTAATAGAATGGCCTCTTGACAAAGAACAGGGTATGCACGGACCCCTCCAGCGGGTCGTGATTGAGGTCAAGATTCGGCATGGAGCTTTGGAGACCGTCATCGCGGACGGGCTTGCGCAAACCGCAGACTACGCCACAAGAGTCGGGGCTCTTGATGCGCATTTGATGATTTTCGACCGTGACCCCGGGCGGACATGGGACACGAAAATCTGGCAACGCGAAGAATCTCATGGAGACCTCCCCATAACCGTCTGGGGAGCATAACTTCTCGCCGTGATGTATACGTATATTCTATCACCTAAACAGCGGATGTCCAGGGAAAGCAAGCCTTTCCCTGGACACTGGAGATTCACATGAAATCAGTTCGATCGATATTAATGCTCATAAGGTCACTCATTAGGACTATGCTAATATTCCTTTTGCTCTGCGTTGTGACGTTCGCCCTGTTGTCTCAGGCAATAGAGTATGCCGTGCTGGACAGTGAGATAAATAAAG
>Ga0099364_10014633_pt1 | contig 10418 bp, 13 predicted proteins | sample TergutTh196P3_FD_73070 | JGI IMG/M metagenome (GOLD analysis project Ga0099364, IMG submission 73070) | Microcerotermes parvus P3 segment gut microbial communities from Pointe-Noire, Republic of the Congo - Th196 P3 | ecosystem: Host-associated > Arthropoda: Insects > Digestive system > Gut ...
CGGCGGCGGCGACTTCGGTCATTCCGTTGTTGCAGTCGTCGAGGATACGTTTTCTCATTTCGGTCGGGATCGGTTTCATGGCAAAGCTCCGTGCGGGAATACGACAAACTTCCGGTCAATGGCACCAGTATAACCAATCCAACAGGTTTGTGGTATAACAATTATAGGAATGCTCTAGGCACACTTGCCTCGGTATAGTATCGCAAGTTCTCCGGCGGCATACACAGCAAGAACCTTGCGAAAAAGCCGGAAAAGAGGAATTGTGGGTTCTTTTTCAAAATCAACTTGAGACTGTTCGGTTGGATGCCTCCATTGATCGAACAATGGGTATGATGTGCCGTAATATCTTGATTGCCTGTCTTTCGATTCACTTGAACGAATCCTCCGTCGAAAATGCCGTTGTATATCCCCTCGTCCTTGTTACCACTGGTACGGTAAGCGTCCATGCCACTCAAGAGAACCGCAGCCTCATTGTAACTTGCACACAAACCGAAAGGATTGTTTTCAAGAATTGGAATCAAGGCTTCCGTAGTAATATCTGATACGAGGCAGTATTGTTTTTTCGGTTGTTCGGGTTTGTCAGGTGGTTCTGTGTCATTCTTCTTCGCTCTTCTATCCTGTCTCCACTTCAACAAGTCTTCTTCATATTTTTGTTTTATTTTTTCATACTCTTTCATTTCTTTTTCGTACAAATCATTAAACTCGGTCTGTTTTTTTATAAGTGGTTTGATTGCAAATGTCCAAGTTGGTGTTTTACCGGAACCGGAATCGGCAACCACCAAACTCCAGATAATTGCCGGTGCTTGCCAGTCCTCTTTTGTATTCAATTTGATATGTGCTCCTATTGCTGACGCCACGATAGGGAGAACACTGACAGCGGTATATGCCGGGTCGGTGTTAGTCGATTGTGCAACTGCCAAACAAAAATTTCGCAAAACTGGTGGGAGACAATCTATTGGGAATGGTTCCCACGCTAGAAGCGATTCATTGGTTACGTTGTCAAGTTTTATCGCATCAATTAACCAACCATCCTGTTTGGCACATTTGAAATTCGCTGCATCGGCAAACATCCGGTCGAACTCTTTCTGTTCACCGTTTATCCAAAACGGATAACAGTAGAAGTTGTAAAACTCCCATGCTATTTCCGCCGCTCTTGGAGGCTCCAATTTGAGGCCACGAACCAGTGCAACAGCCGTAGCGAACAGGGCCTTACGCCCACCCTTTCCTTGAATTGATTTCGGACATGTTTCAAGATACTTGACTGCCTTTTGTTCGATTTCGCCTTCAATCTTCAAAGGTAAAACTTCGTGGGGAGTGCAGGTTGTCAGGGGGACCGTTTCAGTCGTTCCGTTATCAGTCGGAGCATTCCGTAACGGTAAAAAACCTTCAACCCACGCCTGCGGTAATTCGGGAATATCGTCTATCGGAACAAGTGGGACTGTCCATTTGTAAGTCCCGCCGTTCGGGTGAATAGAGGGAGAGGCAACGATGTACTGATTGCCAACCCGAAGGTCAATTCCAGTTTTGCGTCCGTTATATTCGATACCAGTGCTACCTGTGACATCAACGCCGGGGTGCTTGAAGTATAGGTGCCAGCCACCGGTAGGGGTTTTTACTGAGGGGCGTTTGGGAAGTCTCCCCAGTCCTTTTATGATTTCGAGCATATCATCAATGCCTTTTTTGTCGTCCTTGGTATCGACATCAATAATCAGCAGACCCTCGGCTTTGATAGCGATGTTTGCGTTGGGATGCTTTTTGATCCATTGTTCAATTTGGGTCTTATCTGTTGTTGCGGCATTTTGCCAGCCTTTTATGATGGGTTTTTTATCTCCCGGAACGACCGGGAATACTTTATAGCCTAATTCGGCGTAGTACAATGCGTGTGAGAAAATACTGTTTTCGCTCATTATTTGCTCCTTTGTGGTAAAAAAATGCCATTAACAATCTACGGCAAGTTCGACCTTGCCGTATAACGAATCCCAAAAGGAGCATCTATCAGAATCGGGCATCGCTCGCTTGACATGCAATCGAATATCCGATAAAATAAAGATACTCCGCTTGTTGGCTGGGGTGTTTATGGGGCGTTGCCACTTGCTTCCAACAAGTGGGACGCCATGCAACTACGATTCGGGCTGGTTTCGGGAAAGTACCTTGGGCTGGCCCTGTTTCGCTGACGGCTAAATTATTGACCCTCCTTTCCTACTTGCTGTTTGACCTTGATGCCGTGTTTTCTTTCGATTTCACGCATTGCCTCGTTATGTCGCTTGGCTGTTTTAGCCGATGATTCCGCTTTGGGGGCATTGACAGCTTGCTGATTTTCGCTCAAATATCGCTCTACAGCGTTCTTGTTCCAAGCGAGTTGCCTGCCCGGAGTGCTGATTGGCAAAATGAAGTTGTTTTTTCCTGCTCGTGCATCGTGTACCCAACGTTTCACGGTTGGAATTGATACGCGGAAAATTTCCGCAACGTCTCCAATTTGTAAAACGGGTTCGATTCGGGTCAGTTGCATCATGTTACACTTGTTGCGTTACATCGTGTCTTGGCTGAAACGACTGTGCTGTGTACTTGCGGCGTCAGGGGACAACACTTGATACCGTTTGATTGCTGCCAAGTTGCTATGCACGGCGGACAACTCGCTGTGTATCTGCGTAGTTATCGAGCATTCACGAAAAAAGAAAATTCCCAACTTTTCCCCATGTGGGATAAGAATTTTTATTTTCGATTTAGTGCAAAAAGAAAGCCCCCCAAAATTATAGGGCTTGCAAAGAGAAAAATTTTTCAGAATTTCATTTCAGAATTTTTAATCCACATGGGGATTAACCGGCTTGAAATTGAGTGGAATAAAGTATTTTGTTGCGGCGTTCCTCCCTTTTTCCACATCACGTTTCCAAAAGAAGCCTTGCGAATCTTTACCGGATAGCCCGTCGGGATTCGTAATGCCCCCACTTCGGTAGAGTTCCAGAGTTTTTTTCTTAACGTTGCGTATTTCCACAGCCTCGTCCAAAGAAACCCACCGCCCCTTCGTCGCGTCCGGTATTTCGATAATCGTAGCGGCTACGGCGTTATTTACGGGAGATGATTCTGCATAGGAAGGTTGTTTTGTATATTTGGCTTCCCCTTCTCTGATTTTGTCGGCATATTGCCGGCACTCTATTACACCAGCAATAAGGTTCTGTTGCGAGGCCGACATCATTAAGAAAGAATAGTCATCCAAATAAGTTTTTTCCAATTCATCGTATTTGTCAATCAATTCGTAGTGAATATCTCTTTGGTTAGGGTCTGACAAATTAAGTTGTTCACTCGAACACAAAGTTAAGGTATCTTGGTAGTCCCTTTCCAGTATTCCCGCTGCTTGCAGTTTCTTTTCAAAGACCTCAAGTACCTTTTTTCCAGTACAAGGCAATTCTCCCAATGAACATCGCCAATGTAGGTGTGACGGATATTTACCGCAGGGAGATTTTATGCAAACGAATGGGCGTTTTCCGCTACATCCCACAACAGGGCATGGATCAGCGGGAGACTCGATAGCCTCGTCAAAATCCATTTTGCAGAGTACATCGGCTGGGCAAGGTTCACTCTCGAACTCGGAACAGTTTTTTGGGTGTTTGACTATTCCAAATTTATTTTGACAATCATCAAAGATTGTACGAATACAGGTGACAAAATACTCCATATCCAGACTTCCAAGTTTTCAAGATTTCGGGCTGTTTGTCCGTCAGGTGCTTGGAAACACCGAACGGATCAAACAAACGGGGGCAATTACTCCCCTACCCGGAAACAGACTGGCAACCGTCGCCACCGATCAGAATACCATAGCACACGCTCCCACAATTCGCAACAACGGCAACAAAACCATCCCACGGACTACGGGTTATGCCAACATTGCCAACGCCATTACCACGAATGAGGGCGAAAATGGCGTTGGCAGCGTAGACGGCACTGTGACCTTGACGACTATTCCTCGAACGGATTCTCTTGTTTCAAGGCAACCCGTTTCTGGATCGCCTGTTGAGCCTTGGCGTACCGCTTCGTCATGTCCGCCGTCGTGTGCCCCAAAACCGCCTGTGCTTCGTCCAATCCTTGAGTTTCCTCCACAGACGTTGCCGTGCTGTGCCGAATCTGATAGGGAAACCACACTTCAATCTGCTCGTCAGAGGGCAGGGTCTTGTTGGCCCTTTTGATGGTGTCTTGGATCGCCCGGCGATAGGAAGCCTGATCGTAAGTTTCCGAATAGGTTATACAAGGCTTTGCCGCCCGGTATTCGTCCCGTGCAACTTGCGACGGGGTTATTTTTGATTTTCTCGCCGCCCGTCTCGCTGCTTTCCGCTCATTGACGGAATCCTCGACGGTAAATAGAGCATCGTTCGGGCTTTTGCCTTCCAGATAAGGCCCGATCAGTTTTTGAACCGACACGGGGAGATAGATTTTCCGCTTGCCAACACTTTTCTTTGTCTTGTGCGTGGACAAATCATAAGTCCATAGGTCTGGATCGGAATGACGATCAATTTGCCCCACCCGCAGCCTACAGACCTCCGATGGCCTCCACCCGGTAATCCACTGGAATACTACCATCGTCCGCAACGTAGGAGTCAGAAACGGTAAAGTCCGTCGAACGACTTTCTCCGGCACAGGCTCAACTTCAGGGTGATCGAATGTCCCTTTCGCCCCCTCCTTGAGTGTTCGCACTTCCCGGAGCATTGCGACCGTCAGGGGCTGGCAGAGTTCTTCCTCAATCCCATAGGAAAACATCGCAATGATACGTCGGGCGTAATCATTGATGACGTTCCGGCATAGTTTTTTTGACTCTATCATACGGTCCCGGACGAATTTCAGACACTTCGGACTAAAATCGTCGGCGGGGAGGTCTCCGTAATAGGGGAGAACGAAATTACCTAACAGGTTTCTACAATGAGCGTAGTGAGATTTATGGACTCCTCACGTCTGGACATAATCCAGATACCGAGCGGCGAGTTCGGAAACCAGCCCCTTCCGGCCTGTTGAACTGCCACCCTTGAGCGGGTAAGGGGCACCTACCGGATTGTTTTGGATCGCGGTAATGAACCGGGCATAGGCTTGTTTTGCCTCTGCACTCCCCCACTTTCCAAGGACTTTTTTCTGTCGTTGGTAGTTGACGACGGCATACTTGCCCATTTTACACATCTTGGGCAACTGGTTTTTGAGTTTTGGCATGATACGTTCCTTTCTCTGTCCTAAACAGAAATTTTTTCTGTTTGGCAACAAGTAACGTATCAAATTTGTTGAAACCCTGACGCCGCAAACGCCGTAATTTCAAGCACTTCCATAAAGCCCGCGGGGGGAATCGAACCCTCAACCTCAGCATTTACGAAAACAAGTACGCTAATTCTTGTGGCACAAACAAAAATAAGGATAAAATGGTAATGAGCCTAGAAAACAAGGCTCAACGATGGTATCATTGTACATCATAGTGTATCATTTGTCAACAGTCAAACAGAAATTTTTCGCCCAAACAGAAACGCAAACAGAAATTTTTTCTGTTTGGTAATGGGATCAGAACGACAAATAATCAAACGCGACAAACTGCTTGATCGTGTGGAGTTCATGAAGGGAGAGTTCGTTTTCGCTGATACACATATCCTCTGCGTTGACAATGCGGATTCCTTGTGATTGTTCGCTTACGGCGTCGAGTAATCTGTATCAGGCAGACAGGGCAGGAAAGACTTTTGGAGTTTCCTCTTGTTTTTCCCGACGAAAATGCTATAATAATGGGGCATGGCTTGGTCAATCGGAAAAGGGGGAGAAAAGGAATCGCTCGGCCCGGCGAAGACCTCAAACTGCTCAATGAACTAGGACAGAAGAGTGGGAATAAGAAATTTTATTTGCCCAATCAAATCCTTGATACTCACGAGATTGCCCGTCAACTGGACATACGGGTGGTTCCCGTCACATCTGACGAGGGATATGGGTTGGAAGATTTGGTGAGGGTTTTGGGTGGGAAGGTGCGAAAAGCACACGATGCTCGCAACGATGTCAGGATGAATTATGACCTGTTCGAGCGGTTACAGGAAGAAGCAAAGAAACAAGGAAAACAGATACAAACACTCAATCCGAAGTTTGATAAGGGGAATCTTTATTACGAAAACTACGGTGGTTTTTTAGGAAACAATTATGCGAACGAAATTTCAGGAACAAGTGGAGTACGTGGTTGGGAACGAATTGGGCAAGGAGAATCGGGGAGAACCCACTATGGTGGAGCCGCTAGAGGGCGACAACCAGTTCGCCTCGAAATGGATCGCCGCTACGAGACAGGTCATCAGGGCCAAGATGGAACCGATGACGGAAGAAGAGAGGGTGCAATACGTGAGGGAGAACGGATTCGCTCAATATATCCCAAGTCAGGATTAGGAAGAAAAGATTTAACTCTTCGCTACCAATCTGGTGGTCCCATCCCCGGTTATGGCGGTGGCGACATCATCCCCGTTCTTGCTGAAGGAGGAGAATATATCGTCCGCAAAGAAGCCGCACGATATGCTCGTCCTGTTCTTGATGCCATCAACTCCGGTAGTATCAAAGGATATTCTCGTGAAGGTTCCGTTGATCCTGTTTATGCCGTTACAGGGGCTAATGTTGAGGATGAATTTAATAGAATTACACGTCGAGGCAAGGATGCTTTCGGTATCGATGCAAAATGTGCTATGGTATAGTCATTACAGCAGAACCCCCACTTTGTCAGGAGCCAAACGGTAACTTTGTCCATAGTTTGTACGGTCGTCGCCCAATTCAAGCCGCCTCGGTCGGGTGATCGCAAATCTCCTCGAATTCGCCACAGTTAGAGGAATTGTGGCAAGGTTGCTCACGTCCAATCAGACCAGATACAAGGACTGGTTTTACTTCCCGGTCAGTATCCCGGTTAGTATGCTCTCCCCCCGTAAAACAAGGGGTAGAGTGCCGATGGCCGGAATCACTTCGAGAACACCTCCACTAAACCGGAGGCGATGCGATAATGGAATCCCCTTTGCCCCCTGTGGGACGTTTTCCGTATAATCGGGGAAATCGACACCGCCGTCAGGGGCAGGCTCGGTATCCACTTCCAGACAAGGTGAACGCCCCATTATCGGAGCGATACACAGCATATACCCTTGTTGAGAGCCTTGGTAAATTCCTTCGGCGTATAACAATACAAGGCTTGATCGTCCAGCCAATCCAAACGGTCAATGTCTGTTATGGAATTGATTTTGGCTTGGATTGATTTGGGAACTCTTCGGAAGCGTCGAGTCAATATGCGGATAATTGATCCGGCTTGTAACTCGATGGGATCATAGTCCTCGAACATCTCCGAAAAAATTCTTCTAAGTGCCTTGATTGCCGGTGATTGCGGCTTGGGGGCGTTCCGTTTCGGTCTCTTGGACGTTCTTTTCATACGTCTATTCTACACCGAGTCGCAGAAAAATTCAAGTCGGGATTCTTGACGGCCCCCGGAGGAAATCAGCGCCATTCTCCGCGATTTCATCGCTTCCGATCCAATCGGACTCAAGGGCGACGATTCGGCCCGCCGATGGATGAAACAGTGGTTTCCTGTCGGGGATTCCCTCGGAACAATCAAAGGAGGAGCGGAGAATTAGGATGAGCGGCAAACAAACAACGGGGCGTTTTTTTCTCGGAGTGCTCTTGGGCCTCATGGTGCTTAGTTTCGTAGGCTGCACACTCAATTCGGGCGGTATGCCGCTTCCGAATCCACATTATTTCGACAATCGCGTTCAATATTTCCCGCCGGGGAACGAATTTCCGTTCTCTCGTGAAGAAGCCAACATGCAAGCCGCCGAACCGGACCGATCTTAGTTGTGCAAGGTGTGCCGAACACGGAGCATCGGCATTGCTCATTATTTTACATCGTTTCCGTCCAATCGCCAAGGTCAATCCATAAACTGGCCCTTGTCGCAAAATCGGTTCAACAGATTCTCCGCCGATTGCGATACATCGGACGGCAGTTCTTCGTCGTCCGGTAACTCGATGGCATTTTCCCTTGACGGTAGTGCAACCATTGATGGCACGTTCGACCATACATGAAACGCATCGTCATTGATCTGTCGATAGTGTTCGTCATTTTCCAAAACCAGTTTGTCTTCTTCGGTGATGCTCTCCCTTGCAAGGAAGGTCATTACTGTACCATTTTTTTCACGGATCAAAAGATACCAGTTTTTCAGGAAGTAACATGCCAATCGCTCACTGGACAAGCGGACCGCGTACTTCGGATTATTCAATGTCCGCCCGAACTCACTCCATTGTTTTTTGGAGAATACGATGCCATAGCGTTCGCAGGCTCGTTCCTTGGCGTGGATCGTAAACGGTGATTCGTGTTTCATAGCCCCATTGCTTCACGAAGGATTCGCTTTTTCTCTTCCGTGTCGGCAAAGTCCAACGGCGTTTCCCCATTTATCATTTTTTTACTCATCTATCGGAGTCAACGGAGTAATGTACTTTCGCCTCCCTGCATTGGTATCCTTGATATACTCCATGAAGCGTTTCACCTCTTCCACATTGCTAGGGTGAGGTAGCTGTAGATTAGTGGATTGCACGGTATCGCCAAACAGTCCGCTTGTCGTAAGTTCGACGCCCGGCAACAGTCCCACCGTGCCGAGTAGGAGGCCGCTCTGTAGAAATTCACGCCGTTGCATAGGTTCGGCTCCTTTGGAAAATGGTGTGTCGGCAATCTTCTAATCAAAAAACACGAGGGGATTCAGTTCTTTCGGCGTTTTCCAGTCGATACCATAATCCTCTTTCAGTATTTCCTTCTTGATGCCCCAATACAGGAAACAGAAACCACGTCGGCCTTCACGTGGATAAAAGACGACCTGCCCCAATTGTTTGTCTCGGTTGTCTTTCAATCGTTTATCTATTTTCGTTTCAAGTTCTGGTCCTATCGCTTTGATTTTTGTTTCAAGTTCTGAATCTATCGTAAGCGGAATGCCCGGACTGAAAAGCCCGACAACAGGGTATAAATGACCGCCACGGGCAAAAGGATTATCCTCTTTGGCTTCACCCGCTCTGTCTCTCGCCATATCCATGAGATAGTCCATGTCGTCCCTGTCCAAGCCCTGTTTATCTCCCTCCTTCATGTAGTTTTTGATAATATCCTCAAATATCCGTCGGGCACGTTTGGAAAGTGTCGCATTCATGTTTTGCCGCGTTTGGTTGCATATGTTCTAATCGTAACAAGTTCCCGGATTGAGTTCCGCAGGTGTTTGCCAGTCAATGCCGTAATCCTCTTTCAGAATGGCCTTCCTTGTTTTCCAAGAGGTGTGACAGAAAGGGAGTAATTTGGGAGGCTCCATGAACATCCTAGACGGACCAGCGGCGAAAGTGATAGTAATTTTTTCTGAAAATTTTTCAAAATTTTTGAGACCGCTCGATTATTTCAAGCCGTTTGCTGTCCAAACTTTTCGGACCACCCCCGCTTGTTCAGCCGATGTCCGATTGCCGAGATGCCTAGAACCGACGCGATTTCCTTTACGAACGGACTCGGATTTTGAAAATCCCAACGTTACAATCCTCGTGAACGTACCGTCCCTGCCATGCTACCATGAGATTTCCAATTGGTCGATGACGCCGAGGATCGAGTTGGTCAGAGCGGCGAGCGAGTCGGCGGCGAGGTCGACATCGGTGATTTTGAGCCGTGCGGCGTTCGCACCGCCTTGGCCGAAGGTTGCGTCCAGAGGGCGCCAAACGCCGTCGATCAACGCCTCGTTCCAAAGATGAAACGCCATCGCTCCGCTCACCGCTTGGTCCGCTGCGGCAAGCGGCGAATAAACGAGGCCAAGAACCAATCGGCACGGTATCTTTTTCGAACGGCAAAGAGCGGCAAGGAGAACGGCGTATTCCGTGCAGTCGCCGCTCATCGTTTTCAAAACGTCGGAAGACGAGGCAAAGGCGAGCGAAAACGTCGTCGCCCGCAGGGAACCGTGAACAAGCCGTTCCAACGCCTGCGCGGTTTGCCAAGGAGTCAGCGAGTCGTCGACCGTTGCGGCGAGTTCCTTCAGCTTCGGATCGTCAAGATTGATAAGCGTTCCGGACGCCAAGTCCGTCGGCAACGCCTGCGACTTGCTTGCGCGGTATTCCGAGTTGCCGACTCGGCTCGGATCATCGCCGATTGCCGACCAAACGCGGATTTTTGCGGCGTTCGAGGGATAGGACAGAGGCATGACAGACTGGAACGGCGAATCCGGAAATCGAGCTTTCGGCGCACCGGTTTTCAGACGAACCGTCAACGTCAAGCTGGGAATGTCCTTTGCGTCGGCAATCGGTCGAGGCAGCGGAACTATACCGAGTTGGCCGAGTTCGACAGTCGGACTGTCGTTGACTCCGGCAAGAGCCGTTTCCTTGCCGACGCGGACACCGAGGATTTCCATATCACCCATCGAGACCAGGCTTCGGAACACGTT
>Ga0099364_10014634_pt1 | contig 10416 bp, 12 predicted proteins | sample TergutTh196P3_FD_73070 | JGI IMG/M metagenome (GOLD analysis project Ga0099364, IMG submission 73070) | Microcerotermes parvus P3 segment gut microbial communities from Pointe-Noire, Republic of the Congo - Th196 P3 | ecosystem: Host-associated > Arthropoda: Insects > Digestive system > Gut ...
TTTAATTAAAGCTTGGTTTTCCAATCATTTTATAATGATGAGGAGGCCGGGCAGTAATGGAAATAATCAGTACAATACACGCCCCAGATCAAGTTTATCATGGTGTTGGAATCAATACCGAACCAGTAAAGGAAAGCTCGCTGCAGGAAGCGGAAAATCTCGAGAATGAGACCCCGGGACTTTTCGCAAGGCTTTTGGATGCCTTAACAGGGAAATCACAAAAAAAAGCAATTGATGATTCTGACAAGCTTTCACAGACAAAACCAGTTAAGGATTTGTCTGAAGACGAAGCTTCTCTGGCAGGACTTGGAACTGCTTTTCTGGAAAAACAAATTGCTTTATCCCTGGAAAAAAATCATATTGATAAAAATCAAGTTGAAAAGACTCAAATTTTAAATCCTGAAACCGGAAATTTATTAATTGAAGCATCATCTGCAGCAGATGCAGTCTTAAATCCGGGTAAAATGGAATTGACTCAGGAACAGTTAAGTGTTTTCCAGGAGAATTCCTTAAAAAATGCCTTGGAACCAGTGATTTCCAATGCAGAAAACGCGAATTTATCCAATTTTTCCAAAGAAAACAGTTTGATGGGAGAAAATCCCGCGAAATTGGCCCTGGATGCGGAAAATTCCGCGGCAAGCGGTGCAGCCAGAAAAGCTGCAGTAGATATTTTCCCTGCAAGAAACCAGGAAAATCGCTTTTATGAGTTTTCCGGGGAGCCAAAACCAGCAGCAGTAGATGTTTTTGCCAGATCTCCAGAAGCGCAAGATGCACAAAAAAATCCTGATTCAAGGCTTAGAAGGCACAGGGAACGCGCAATTGTGGAAGTCCGGGATTTTCGTACAAATGAAAGCCAGGCAAGTTCCGCTGTTGAAACAAGCCATACCTTAAACTCTGCTTTTTTAAAGGGAGAAAAAGCCACAGTAGAAATCCCTGTGGAGCTTTCATTAAGCGCAGCCAGGGACAGTGCAATAAAACCCGGGGAAATCCAGGGACAGAACATCACTTTTCAGGAAGCCCTGTCCCAGAGGTTTCATGAGGGCCTTAATTCAGAAATTGTAAGGCATGCTGCTGTTTTTCTCCGCAATGACGGCGAGGGAACCATACGTCTTTCCCTAAGGCCCGAAAGCCTTGGGAATATAAAGATACGTTTGGAAATGTCCGAAAATAAGATCGTTGGACATATCATTGTAGAAAACAGCGATGCTTTTCGTGCATTTGAACGGGAACTTCCGGTTTTGGAAAGGGCATTTCAGGATTCAGGCTTCAGCGAGACCAATCTGGAAATGTTTATGGCCCATGAAGATGGAAGTCATGCTCAAGGCCAGCAGAACCAGGATTTTCTGAATGTTATGCCGGAAAAGGCAGTTTCTAATTATGAACAAGAGACTGACAGGATGGTTTTTTCAGGAGATCTGAACGGACAGCCAGAAGAGCTGTCAGCAAAGCTGCATGCAGTTAACATGCTAATTTAAAGAACCAGATAATAGGAGTTTTTATTTTATGGAAATACAATCAATGAGTTCTGTTGAATATGCAGAAGTCAGCCGGAATGTTGCAGAATACAATGCCCGGTTAAGAAGCGAGCAGCAGCGATTGCCGCAGCAGGTAATGGGAAGGGATGAATTCCTTAAACTTCTTATTGCCCAGCTTGCTAACCAGGATCCTACTTCCCCCATTGAAGACAGGGAATTTATCGCGCAGATGGCGCAATTTTCTTCTCTTGAACAGATGACAAACATGGCAAATGACTTTTCTCGTCTTGCCAGGATTCTTATGGGTAATGAAGCAACATCTGTTTTGGGAAAATCAGTAGAACTTATTGACGGCGAGACCCTTGTTCAGGGTCCTGTCCAGGCAGTATTGCGCGAAGATATTCCCAGAATACTTGTAGGTGGAAATTACTACCACTGGGATCAGGTAATAAAGGTATTTAGCGAAGGAGACCAAAATATATGATGCGATCATTGTTTTCCGGCGTATCCGGACTTCAGAATCACCAGACAAGAATGGATGTTATTGGTAATAACCTTGCCAATATTAATACAACGGGTTTTAAAAGAAACCGCGTTAATTTCCAGGACATATTCTACCAGCAGCTTCAAGGTGCAGCCAGGCCAACAGAAGTCCTTGGCGGTGTAAACCCCAAAGAAGTCGGTCTTGGTATGTCAGTTGCTTCCATAGATACAATCCATATCCAGGGAGCTTTCCAGACAACCGGTGTGCAGACAGACCTGGCCATTAACGGAACAGGCTTTTTCATCCTTGATGACAGGGGCACAAGCCTTTACACAAGAGCCGGTGCTTTTGGCCTTGACAGGGAAGGAACCCTTGTAAATCCAGCCAATGGTATGAAGGTACAGGGCTGGATGGCTGAGGAGATCGACGGCTTTCAGTTTTTGGATGTTTCAAGGGATATTGAAGAAATTATAATCCCTGTTGGATCAAAAGATCCTGCAAGGGAAACAACTGTAGTAAACTTTGCCTGTAACCTTGACAAAAGGCTTCCGGAAATCCCGGATGATGCAACAGACATGCAGATCCGTGCAGGCACATGGAACACTTCAATCAAAATTTACGACTCTTTTGGTGATGAACACACATTAAGAGTTTCTCTTTCAAGGGTTCCAGGAGTAAACAACAGCTGGAATGCAGAAGTAATGGTAAACCCCGAAAGTGAAATTCCGACCAATGCCACTGTAGGCCTTGGCGATGATCCTCCTGCAGTAGGGGATGCTACTATTTTTACAATTAACTTCAGCAACGATGGAACCATATTAAGCGCAATTGACGCAGCAGGAAACGAATCCGGCGGAGCAGGCAATGTATTGATGAATATCGCCTACGATGTTCAGAGCGCAACACCTGAAGCTGACGGTACTTTAGTCCGCCAGGTATTTACACTTGATCTTGGAACAGTCGGAAGCGGCATTAATTCCATGACCCAGTTTGCAGAAGAAAGTTCATCCAAGGCAGTCTCACAGAACGGTAATCCCATGGGTTATATGGACAACTTTAGGATTGACGGCTCCGGCATTATTACAGGTGTTTTCTCCAACGGCACAACCCGTGTTTTGGGACAGGTAGCTTTGGCAACCTTTACAAACCAGGGCGGTCTTGAAAAAGTCGGGGACAATATGTTCAAGGTAAGCAATAACTCCGGGGCTGCTGATATAGGACCTTCTGGAGTTGCCGGAAAAGGCAAATTGCAGGCAGGCGCTTTGGAAATGTCCAATGTGGATATGGCGGATCAGTTAACTGACATGATTATAACCCAGCGCGGTTTCCAGGTTAACTCAAGAACCATCCAGACAGCGGATCAGCTCCTTCAAGAGCTTCTGACACTGAAACGATAATCGTAACGTTAATTGAAACGTTAATCGAACGAATGATGGGGGTTAAGTGATAAAAGTAACAAGGCTTAATAAGCAGGAATATTATATTAACCCCCATCAAATCGAATCAATAGAGTTTCGTCCTGACACTACTTTGATGATGCTTTCTGGCAAACATGTTGTTGTTTTGGAAAAAATTGAAGAGCTTATAGACCGTATTGTGGAATACCGCAGGCGCATAGGCTACTTTAAAAACGAGGATTAAATAGTATGGATCTATCTACAATTATTGGTTTAGTAGGCTGTTTTGCCATGATTGGCCTTGGGATTATCACCGGAGGTTCTCCGGTTACGGCATACGTGGATATTCCTTCATTACTCATTGTTGTAGTGGGTTCTTACTTTGCCCTTTTTACATTCTCAAGTCTTTCTACAGGTCTTGGGGTATTCAATATCCTGGGTCTTTGTATGAAGGTGCCTGTTTTTAATGAAAAAGGTATAATCCAGAAACTTATGTCCATGTCAGAAAAAGCAAGACGCGAAGGTCTTTTGGCTCTTGAAGAAGAACTTGAAGACTTAGATGATGAGTTTATGAAAAAAGGCCTGCGTCTTGTTGTTGACGGTACTGATGCTGTAATTATACGCGGGCTTATGGAAACAGAATTAAGCCAGATACAGGAACGTCATATTGATAAAATTGGTGTTGTCAACATGTGGGGTACACTTGCTCCTGGTCTTGGTATGTTGGGCACGGTTATCGGGTTGATTGGTATGTTAAGAAACCTTGATGACGCAAGCGCTCTGGGGCCTAACATGGCGGTTGCCCTTATTACAACACTTTACGGCTCCATGATGGCCAACCTCATCCTTATTCCAATGGCAGGAAAATTAAAAACCCAGGATGCAAATGAAACAAAGGTTAAAGAAATGATGATCGAAGGCATATTATCGATCCAGGCAGGGGATAATCCGCGTATACTTGCGACAAAACTCCTTTCTTATTTAAATCCGACTGACCGCAGATCTGCAGAAGCAGAATTCATCAAGGATTAAGGGTTAATAAAAGGTTAATCGATGGCAAAGAAACAGAAAAAAGATGCAGGTGAAGCAGGCGGAGCGTGGATTGTTACTTACGCAGACATGGTCACACTCATGCTTTGTTTTTTTGTCATGCTCTTTAATCCTGATGATGTTGATCCAGCCCAGCTTGCAGCCATGATTTCCGCGTTTGCAAATACAGGCCTTGGCGCCAATATAGGCGGTAACACGCTTTCTCTGGGACGGGCCGCAGACCTTGGCAATACAATAATGTCGCTCCCTGCAACAGACAGGGGACGCAGCATGGGCCAGGCCCTGCGCCGTGCTGTCAGCATATTTAACCCGGAGATCAGATCAAATAAGGTTAGAGTTACACATGACGAGAGAGGACTTATTATCAGCCTTGCATCGGACGCGTTTTTTGAACCGGCAAGTGCAAGAATAAATATAGAAGAAACAAGGGATATTTTATTGCGATTAGAATCCCTTTTAAATGCAAATGACCTTAGGGGAAGAAAGTTCCGCGTGGAAGGTCATACAGATTCAGAAGGTGTTGATCCATTCGGCCCCTGGGAAGACAACTGGCATCTTTCTACAGCACGCTCCATTGCAGTACTAAGGTTTTTGGCTGACATAGGAGTTGACGAAAGCCGTTTCCAGGTTGCTGGTTTTTCTGATACAATGCCATTAAGCTCTAATGCAACCCCTGAAGGCAGAGCATATAATCGCAGGGTTGATATTGTTATATTGGATGAAGGACACTTATAAAGGAGGAATAAAGTATGTCTGATAGCGATGAACTTGATCTTGACGGCGGTGATTCTTCGGATTTTGACGGCGGCGGCGGCGGCAAGTCTAAAAAAGTATCAGGATTAGGAGCTTTACTTCCCAATTTACTCAAATTTGTAGCTATTGGTCTTGGCGCGGTTATTTTTATAATCACAGTGTCAGTAATTACTTTTAATATCCTCAACACGCGCGGCCAGTCACAAACAGTAATACCTGACAGCTCTCCTTTTGTGGGAGTAAGGCCCATATATTCATGGTATACTGCCGTGGGAATGATCCGTACCAGTACAAGGGATCCGGTTCCATACGCAGTTGTTGTGGATATGGCGCTTGGATATGACCTTAACAATAATGCGGCTTCTTCAGAGATGACCGCAAGGTTGAATGAGCTGCGTGACTTTATACGCAGTTATTTCCGTTCAAAAACAGCAGCTGAACTCCAGCCTGATAACGAAGCCCGTATTAAACAGGAACTTATAGAACTTTTAAATACACGGGTACTCAACACAGCGCGGATCAGGATGATAACATTTACTCAGCTTGATGTAATGGAAATGCAGTAGGTATAATTAATTATGACTGAAGTACTGTCGCAGGAAGAAATTGATCAACTATTAACCGCGATAAATGCCGGAGATACCGAGCCGGAGGATTTCCGGCCAGCGGCAGATACGCGCAAGATCAAGATCTACGACTTCAAAAGACCTGACAAGTTCTCAAAAGAACAGATCCGCACAGTCTCAATCATGCACGAAACATTTGCCCGCTTAACAACCACAAGCCTTTCTGCCCAGCTTCGCTCCATGGTTCATGTACACGTTGCCTCTGTTGACCAGCTTACATACGAGGAGTTTATCCGTTCGATTCCAACTCCCACGACCCTGGCCATCATAAACATGGACCCGCTTAAAGGCAATGCCATACTTGAAATAGACCCGGCAATTACATTCTCCATAATTGACCGTCTTTTTGGCGGCACAGGAGAAGGCACAAAATCCCAGCACGAGTTAACTGACATAGAACAATCTGTAATGGAAGGAATCATAGTACGCATACTCGGGAACATGCGCGAAGCCTGGACAACTGTAATTGATCTTAGGCCCCGCCTTGGACAGATCGATACAAACCCCCAGTTTGCACAAATTGTACCCCCAACAGAAATGGTTGTTCTTGTAACCCTTGAAACAAAAGTAGGCGATGTAGAAGGCATGATGAACTTCTGTATTCCCTACCTTACAATAGAACCCATAATTGGAAAACTTTCTGCCCAGTTCTGGTACTCCTCTGTACGCCGCGGCACTACAACAGAAAACCTCAATGTACTAAAGAGCAAGCTCTCAACTGTCGATGTTAATGTAGTAGCTGAGATCGGAAAAATAAATGTTCCTGTAAGGGATGTTCTTTCCCTGCAAGCAGGGGATGTTATCAGGCTTTACAATACCAGGATCGGCGACCCCTATTCATTAAATATTGGCAACAAGAAAAAATTCCTGTGCCGCCCGGGGGTCATAGGCAGAAAAATGGCAGTGCAGGTAATAAAGAAAATTGCCGAGCTTGAACAGGATGAATTTGAAGAGCTGGCAACTGAAGGGGAGGATTCATTTTAATCCCCAATTCCAGAAGAGAGGTTATGTATGAGTGACGGCGCTCTTTCCCAAGATGAAATTGATGCATTGTTAGCAGGTGTAGATTCCGCAGGTCTTGGCGGCGGCAGCATGGCTGCTGTTGCTTCTGGAGGCTCTGACGGAGACAAGCAATTACTTCAGGATTTTCTTGGCTCAACAGTAGATGCCTCGGCATCCAATCTTTCTATGATGACCGGCTCTACTATTTCCATAAGCGGTCCCCAGGCAAGTTTCCAAAGCCAGGACAGCTTTCTCTCGCAGCTTCCTGATCTTGTAACAGTTGTTAAAGCAGATTTTAACTCCGGTTTTCCCGGGGATCATATATATCTCATGTCCGAAGAAGCAGCCAAAAGCCTTGCTGGACTTATAAATAAAGAAGAAAACATAGAACTTGATGAAATGGCCATGTCAGTTATTGGCGAAGCTGTAGGAACTGTAATAGGTTCCCAGATAACAGCCCTAACCGGCAAGACAGGCAATAAATCCATTACAAATGCACCGCCTCAGGCAAACAATGTACCCAAGGCAGCAGCAGCGCTTCCTGCAGGGGATTTTTTTACCGCGACTTACAACCTTGATCTTGGAGACGGCACTTCGCATCAGTTGTGGGAAGTACTCGGTTCTTCTGTAGCCTCGGATATTGCACGCGCTCTTGGCGGCGGGCCACCACAGCCTGCCAGCACTGGCGGCGGCGGAGGAATGGGCATGGATCTGGGCAGCATGGGCATGGGAATGCCAAGTATGGGCGGCGGAATGGGAGCAGGCGGACCTGCAAATGTGCAGTCCGTACAATTCCCCAACCTTATGCCGCGTCATGCCACCCACGAACAGGGAAATATCGGCCTTATCATGGACGTCTTTATGGAGATGACCGTAGAACTGGGCCGTACCCGCAAGCTGATTAAAGAAATCCTGGGTATGGGAGAAGGTACCATCATTGAGCTGGATAAACTGGCTGGTGAACCTGTAGATATACTTGTAAACCATAAACTCATAGCCAAGGGTGAAGTCGTGGTTATCGATGAAAACTTCGGCGTCAGGGTTACAGAAATTGTATCTCCCCTGGAACGAATGAGCGACATGAATTAACACGTAACCCAGCACCTAAACATTTAGATGCTGGGCCTTTTTTTTGTATAAAATTCACCTGAAATTCATTATTTACACCGATACTATGGTATTAATTTTTTTTTAAAAAAAATTTGCATTATTTTTTAAACCATGTTATAATTTATCATGGAAACCGGTTTCGATGACTAGAATTAGTTAGTAGAAACCAAAACACATTAAGGAGAATATTATGTTAAAGAAAAGAGAAGCAAGTGTTTTTGTCGTTTTGGCAATTATTATTGCCATGGTGTTTGTTGCCTGCGATCCAGGCGGGAGTGGGAATGATGATGTCATTGGCGAGACCGTAAACCTGGATGGCATACCTGTAATCATTGTAGATCAAACATCATCAACTGATTTTTCGTTTGACTTTGTAGCCGGGGACATAACACCGCTTAGCAGTTTATTTTACGGTACACCGGAAGTATCAGTAATAAACAATAGGCTGGCTATAAGTCTGGACACACCCAGGAGTACTGCATTAATCTCAATCATTGAATTTGTTGAAGCAGTTTTTCAGGTTAGTTATCCAGATGAACATATAGATTATCTGAATCCCGTTGATGCAAAAATTTGGTTGCCTGATCGCTTTGCTGAACGTACTAATTTCTTCAATGAAGATGGTTCTTATTCTCTGACTTGTTTAAAGTCTGATCAAGAATTTGCTTTTTTTATGTATGCAGATAAAGAAATAACTATTGAAGGCTCGAGAGTATTTATTGGCGGACATAATCAAACTGTTGAAGTGAGTATGAACATAAAGCAAGGTTGGAATTATATTCTTTGGGAAGAAACAGGGGGACAGAATAATATTATTACTTATACTGTGACTAATACCTTGCCAAACGGGTATAACTGGACAGTTTTTAAGTATAATTAACCAGCTTAATTAACACGTAGCCCAGCACCTAAACATTTAGGTGCTGGGCCTTTTTTATCCATGGATTTTGTGGATTATAAATCCGTGGGCAATTTCCTAATTTGTGAGCTCTTTTCATTATATTTGTCATAAATTTAAAAGCAGCCTGCATCAGAGACCCGTGTATAGGGTATGGAATATAATAACTCTAATATCGCATGGCACCCTGCTTTTATCGAAGCTATTCAGTTGGAACTGGAGGAATATAAGGATTTTTTGGAATTCCACTCAGAATTACAGCTTACTTCTGAGCCTTTGAAAATTGATTGTGTGATTATAAAATTAAAAAAGGGAATCCATATACGGGCGTATTTGGAAGTAATTACCCGAGCTAACAGAAAGAGTTTTAGAGAGGTATTTGGAATGACAGAAGTATTTGAAGAATTACTTGAAGAAACTGGTTGGATAGCCAAATTGGAAGCCAGAGGAGAAGCTAAAGGCATGGCTTTGGGTGAACAACGTAAGACCCTTGATATAGCCCGAAACATGGTAAGCTTGGGTTATCCTGCTGAGGCTGTTATTACTGCTACAAAACTAGATAGCGAAAAAGTAAAGGCATTGTATAAAGAAACCCACTAATTTCACGGTTAAATGCCACGGATTTCACTTATTATTAATTCTAATCAGTGGATAATTTACTTGCCCTGCGTTCATTTTAAAAAATTCAAAAAAAAACTTGCGTTATTTTAGAAACCATGTTATAATTTACTATAGAAACCGGTTTCGATAGCTTGAATTAGTTATTAGCTAAGGAACCGATACACATTTTAAGGAGAATATTATGTTAAATAAAAGAGAAGTAAGTGTTTTTATTGTTTTGGCAATGGTTTTTGCCATGGTATTCATTGCCTGCGATCCTGGCGGTGGAGAAGAAGGGGAATACAGGATTGGTGGAGAAGGTCCTGGCGGAGGGATTGTCTTTTATTTTCATCCTGATGGCTTTTATGTAGAAGGTTATGGAGAAGAAGGACAGCCTGGTTATTTTGAAGGGTACTTTGCACGTTATCTTGAAGCAGCGCCTGTAGATTTAGAAGGCAGCCCTTGGGCATTTGAAGATCATAGTGAAATAGATGAAATAACAACATTTGAGGATGATCCGGAAGATTATTTAGATATAATTGGAAATGGCAGAAAGGATACAATGTCAATTGTTGCGCATCAAAAAGATATTGAAACAGACACAGCTGCACTTCGAGCTGCCGCAGCAAACTTTGGAGGCAATGCTGATTGGTTTCTTCCCAGTTTAGGAGAATTGTACTTGCTTTATATACACAAAGACGATGTAGGTATTACAGGAATGGATATCCATTACTGGTCTTCATCGCAGAATAATTTTAGTGGTGCATGGGCTGTTTACTTTAATGGTGGTGGTTATTACAACTATGGCAAGAATAGTACTCACGCAATCCGCCCAATACGCGCTTTCTGGTAATACGTTTTAGCTTCATTAACCCAAAGCCCAGCACCTAAACATTTAGGTACTGGGCCTTTTTTATCCACAGATTCCACGGAGAATCTATGATTTAACTTATAGGAAAAAGTGATACTCTGGTCTGACGGGACCAGGGAGCCGGTGGAAGGTTGTCGTGTAATGTGAGGG
>Ga0099364_10014635_pt1 | contig 10416 bp, 7 predicted proteins | sample TergutTh196P3_FD_73070 | JGI IMG/M metagenome (GOLD analysis project Ga0099364, IMG submission 73070) | Microcerotermes parvus P3 segment gut microbial communities from Pointe-Noire, Republic of the Congo - Th196 P3 | ecosystem: Host-associated > Arthropoda: Insects > Digestive system > Gut ...
GGGGGGAGGGAGGAAGGGGGGGGGGGGGGGAGGGGGGGAGGGGGGGAGGGGGGGAGGGGGGGGGGGGGGAAGGGGTGAAGGGGCGAAGGGGCGAAGGTGTTATTTGTTCATTGTTAATTGTTCATTGTTCATTGTTCATTGTTATTAATTGTTCATTGTTTTCTAGTATGTTAAAAATTGGTTTTGATGCTAAACGGGCTTTTTATAACCGGCGTGGGTTGGGGAATTATAGCCGTAATGTTATCCGTATCTTGAGTGAACAAGTATATGGCAATGACTATCTACTCTTTACCCCAAGAATGAAGAACGCCATTAATCTCCAGTTGAGTTCCAACTGTCTAATTATAAAACCTTCCGGATCATTTTGGACTGGGTTTTCGTCAGCTTGGCGGACATTCGGTCAATGTAAGGAGATTAAAGAAGAAAAATTAAACGTTTATCATGGGTTAAGCCACGAATTGCCTTATGGTATAGAGAAGTGTAATGTCCGCACCGTTGTAACGATGCATGATGTGATTTTCCTGAAACAACCCGAACTTTATCCTTTGTTTGACAGGTATGTTTATCGTAAGAAATATAAGAGGGCATGTAAGATTGCCGACAAAATTATAACTATCAGTCAACAAACAAAACGCGATTTAATCGAATATCTAAACATTGATGAGCGACGGATTGAAGTGGTGTATCAGGGTTGTCATCCCGTTTTCAAACATCGCCTCGACGAAGAAACCAAAAGGTTGGTTCGCCTCAAATATGAATTGCCGGATAATTACATGCTGATTGTCTGTGCGATTGAGCGTCGAAAGAACCATGAGTTAATTCTCAAGGCTATGAATGCCAACAAAACGAACCTCCCATTAGTCATCATAGGGCAACCCACGGCTTACAAAAATGAATTAGTCAGTCTCATCAACCAATATAAATTAGAGAAAAAAGTACTTTTCCGCTATCCGGTCGCTACGGACGAATTGCCGGCAATTTATCAATCGGCGGCGCTTTTCATATACCCTTCCCTGTATGAAGGTTTTGGTATTCCTATTCTTGAAGCGCAGGTTTCGGGTGTTCCGGTGATTACTTCAAAAGGGGGTTGTTTTGAAGAAGCGGGGGGAGATGCCGCCTGTTATGTATCGAATGATGTCGATGAGTTAGCCGTTACGATTCGCCGGATAACTGAAAATGGTGAGTTGGCTGCTCAAATGGCAGAAAAAGGACGCCTCCATGCAGCTCTTTTTTCGGATGAACGCATCGCACAATCACTCATGGCGATATATCAGGGATGCTGACGGGATGTCATTTAAAGTGACAGGATGTATTGCTCCAGCGCTTCGATTTCTTTTTCCGTCATTTTAGAGGTGACGCCGTGCTTGTCGTTTTTATTGAATTTTGTCAAAACATCTTTAATCGTTGGGGCGCTGCCGTTATACAGATAGGGTGCGGTGCGCCATACCTCCTTCAGTGTGGGTGTATCAAAAGCGAAGCCGTCGTATTCTTCAACACCGGTACCAACATTGTATTTCTGGCCGTCGGTTAAAAACGCGCCATTGTGACACGAATGACATTCCGCTTTTTTAAACAGCGCCTCACCCTTCTTGGCCAATTGGCTTAGTTTCCCGTTTATTAGATAGGGATTAGGCAAGGGTCGCAACGATTTCAGGTATTCATCGATGCAAAGGGCGTCTTCTTCAGGTCTTTCTGTAAATTGGATAAGTCGGATACCAGCCCGTACGGCTATCTCGGCATTTTCACGGATACCGGTGATCATACAGGGGGGTGTGACATGTGCATACAACATACTTTTTGTGTTTTTGGGATTGCCGATGCCGTCGTTTATCAGGTCCCAATTGAGACCGTCGGCACGAGCTTCGGGATGACAGGAGATGCAACTTTGCCATGTCTGGAAGCAGAGGCTGGCATCAGCAAAAGCCAACTCCCCACGTCTGACCCTGTCAGGTTCGGGTTCGTTTCCTAATTTTATAAAACGCTTATCCGCAGGTGATTGGGCATCAATTACTGTCAAACCGCCGGAAAAATAATTGCTCACAAACAGTTTATTATCCTGCATGACCACATATCTGGCCCCTTTTCCGAGGGTATGTATCCGTGTTTTATCATTGCTAAGGAAGGATAGGTTGTTGGCTAAATCAGCTGGATTGGGTTGTTGTTTAATCTTTTCCAGTACGGGCGGAAGCGAAACGGCAATCAACTCATGCGTCCCCGATGCGGTAACAAACAGCTTTTCGCCATCGGTCGACAAGCACATACCGCACGGATTGGCGGCGCCAAGGTAAACATCGTCCAACAGTAGTGATGTGTAGTATTTACGTGCAGGTATTTTTATGAGCGAAACTACATTTGTATTCATCCAACCCCTTTCAATCTGGGTGGTAGGAAAAAAGTAACGCGACAGGACATGCGTCACGAACAGGATATCGCCATTTTTCGAGAAGCATACATCTTCGACGGACTGGGAGCCGTCGCTTAGCGGGATATGTTCAACGACGACATCGTTTTCCGTATCTACTAATGTCACCTGTGCGCTCACCGGACTATCGAGCGCCGACTGCAGTGGGAGATGATTCCCCACAGCCAGCATTTTTTCGTCGGGCGACAGCGCCAGCGACTTGGGTTCTCTTATCATTAAGATGCGTTTTATTTCCTTGCGCTTTGTCAGATCAATAATCGAGAGGTCGTTCGAAAAACGATTAGCCACATAAGCCCGCGAACCCTGTTTGTTGACGCAGACAGCTGAAGGGTAAATACCTGCGTTTATCGATGCGATTTTTTTGCCATTGTTCGGCGACAGGATATGCAGTTTTCCTTTGGATGCATATTCCGTGACATAGAGTTGTAAGGTGTTCCCAAAAGCGGAAAAACAAATATCCGACGGTTGAAATCCAAGTGAAAAGACGCCCGTAACCTGTTCTGTCACAGGGTCTATTTTAGTTATGGAATTGGCCGTCGACAGCAGCACATATACTTCTTTCGTTACCGGATGAACAGCCATGCGGGTAGGAGATAGATAGTTTTGTTGCCCGTTAATACTGGAAACCGACAGTACCATAAGGAGGGCAGAGAGTAAGCGTTTTGATAATAACATCATTGTAAGTATTAAAATTGTTGGTATAGTTATGTCTCAACTTTGGGAAGCAACGGCAATGTTATTCCAAAATAGGATATATGATTTCGCCATTGCGTTGGGCCTCGATGTTTTCGTATGTTCCGTAAAAATCGGAATTGCAGTCTAACCAAAGCGCCAGCCGGTGCATCTCTTCATCGGTAAGTTTTACATTTTTATGTCCCTTTTCCAGCGTTTGATATAGTTTAGAAGCAAGCGCGCCAAATTTTCCGGGGTAGGTTTTCGATTCTACAAACGAGCCGCCGCCGTCATAATAGAATGTATAAGGCTTCAAGTTCCGGTAAGAGGGTAGCCATTGTTTATCGTCAATTTTGCCTGACAGTACAAGGTTCTTCCCTCCCTCATCGTGGCACGAAAGACAGTTTTTGTCGAGTACAGGTTGAACGAGCCTCACATAACTGAACGGGTTGGAGCCTTCCACTTCAGGTTTGATGACCGAAGGTTGTCGTTTCATGGCCATGGTAGAATGTTGTACAGGCGGGGCGGAATTTCTGTTTTCGTGACAGCCGATGCAACTTAGTTTTTCCATAGGAGCGGTATATACTCCGGAACGCATCGACTGTATGGCTCTTCCCTTCTCGTCCAATGCCTGGAAAAACACTAAAATATAGGGTCTAAGGAAGAAGTTTACACTTCCGTCCTCTTCCACAGGGACAGTTCCCAGCACAACACGGGCGTTTTTTTCCGTTCCGTATCCGATAGCCGGGTTATTGCGTCCCGGATTGCTTTTCGGCAAAACCTGAATAATCCGCAAATCCTTAATCTTTACATTTTCAGGCCAGTCATGTCGGCTCTCATAGATGTTCATGATAGAAACCACAGCCGGTTCATGAACATCATCTTCCCTTTTGGCGTTGGCTACCTGCTCCGGACGGTCCAGATTCATCCGTGGCTGGTTCAAGTCTACTACGTAAGGTTGCACAATATCGGGAATAACCGGAGGCGTGGGGCGGGCTTTTAAGGGTATCGGACTAAGACAGGATATTTTCGGGTCGCGGTAAAGCAGTTCGATATTGCCGAAAGCGTCGAGCAAGTAAATCCCGTAATTCTCGACCGTTTTTTTACTGTCGCTACCGGAAGGCGGCCTGTCATATTCCTCCGGTTCGGGATAACCGAACACACATAAATAATAGTCCTCACTCAATGGCCAGGCCGAAGCATAAGAAGACTCACGGCAGTAATAACCATACTCTGTTTCGGGAAAACGTTCATCGGGCGTAATCAACCGTACCGGAGCCATGGCGTCGTCGTCGTCAACCATGGGATTGACTATCACTAAGGAGCCGTATGTTTGTCCGTGATGTGCGGCTGCGGTAGCCGATAATTTTTGAGAACCCGGTATCGCGCGTATATCCATTTCCATGCAGGGGCGGTCTTGCCAGTCTTTAGGATAATTACCGTGAATGGCCAGGGCGTTCCTGCCGTCGGGAGTAGTAGTCCAGGGATGATGCGCCTGAAAGAACCCCCTGTCAACATAATCCCAACGGGTGTATACAATATTGCCGTCGTGCATCACGCTGGGTTGCCATTCGCATGTCTCATGGTGACTTAGCCGTTCCATTTGTGTGCCGTCCGAATTCATGCGATGCAGCGTATAGGTAAACCAGGGCGCTCCTCCGTCGGCGGTCATGTGGCAACGTCCGAACCCTCCACGCCGGTCGGATATGAAAGCCACCTTGCCGTTGGGCAACCAACAAGGGTCGAAATCGTTGAATACGCCTGTTGTCAACTGCTTCAAATTCGACCCGTCGACGTCGACACTGTAGATATGCCAGGCGTTCTTATCGGTGAAGGAGCATTGCAGTCCGCTGTAATTATAATAACCGTTGATATCTTCCGGGGCGCTCACCGCAGGCCGGTATCCTTCGGCTTCGGTGTAGGCAAACAGGATTTTCCGGCCGTCGAACGACAGTTCGGGCGATAGATAAGCGCCGTCGGGCAGTTGGCCATTGATGACATTCCTGGCTACCGGTTTATCGCCGAAAACATCTTCAAGAATAAACAGTCCTTCCCCTTTGGACGCATGGATACCGTAATATTGCCCGGCCATGTGGTCGCCTAAAATTTCGGAGCGCGGATTTTTCTTATGTTTCACAAACACAATCCGGTCGAAATCGAGCAATGGATTGGCAAAGGCAATCTTCCTGCGCAAATCGCACGCTTTCAAATACAGTTCATTACGGCTTTCCGCAGCTGAAGGAGGCGTATTTTTTACGGCGAGTTCCAGTTTTTTAAGTTCTCCTTCCAATTCTCCTACCTTGGCTTCAGGGTTTTGTGAAAGGTCGTTCCATAACGCTCTTGTCCTTCGTACTACAATGTCGGCGGCGTCACGGTCGGATTGAAGGATAAGCGCTTCCTGCCGGTGCACTAATTCGGGCCGGGCAAAGCGGCTCATCGGTATCTTCTTGCTACGCAGTCCTTCGAGGCGTTCATACTGCTTCAAAGCTTCAGTCTGCAATTCAGGGCTTAGAACAGCTACCTGCAGCGCCTGACCTTGCAACCCGGAGCTAATTTCTATTGCCGGCAACGCCTGACCTTTTATGCCCGGGAAAAGAACCGGACAACCTGCTACAATAATCAAACCGGCTAAAATCAAACCGGCATTCCGGAAATCTTTTTTCATAGTAAAAAATGATTAATGATTAGTAATTTTCTATTTTCTTCCAAAATCCGCCGGTATTTCACCCCATTCGGCTGTTTCCCATTTAATAATTCGGGTGGAATAGTCATTTTCACGCAACCACTTTTCGGCGCGTTCAATCAGGTTGAAGATTGGCTCATTGACAGGTGTACGAACGAGTTTTGTACTGCACTTTTTTTTGCGCACCCAAAGCATCGCGTTATGGCTGTCGGTATAGATAGGCATTTGGCATCCGTTTTTTTTGAAATAGGCCAATCCATGCACTAAGGCCAAAAACTCACCGATGTTACTTGTGCCTTGCCTCATCGGGCCTATGCGAAATAATTCCTGCCCCGTTTCAACATAAACGCCCCGGTATTCCATATTGCCCGGATTGCCGCTACAAGACGCATCGACAGCCAAACTCATCAATTCGTAAGGCGTTTGCTTTTTCTTTATCGGGGCTTTATTCGGGACGTTTTTTGCGTTGGAGCCAATATGATTCCAGGGAGATTCATCTTTCGCCTCTTCCGCTTCTTTACGCGAATCAAAAGATTTATAGATTGCCCCTTCATATCCTTGTACCTGAAGCTTGCAATCCGTCCAATTGTTGTAAATGCCCGGTTGAACTCCCTTCCAAACAACGTAATACCTTTGTTTTATCTTTTTCCCCATAAAATTTTTTGCAAAAATACATATTTATTCAATAATTTCATCTTATTTTGCCCTCAAATTAAGAAAAAATCCGAATGATACGTATTTTCATCGTTGGTTATATGGGTGCGGGTAAGACCACAATAGGCAAGACCCTGGCGCGCCGGTTGAATCTGAATTATATTGATACCGACCATTTTATCGAAAACCGCTACCGTAAAAAAATAAGCGAAATCTTTGCGGCCGAAGGCGAGGAACATTTTCGTGAGATAGAACATCGCGTATTGCTTGAGGTCTCCGAGTTTGAGGATATTGTCATATCAACAGGAGGCGGGTTGCCTTGTTTTAACGATAATATGACAATCATGATTAACAAGGGGATAACAATCTATTTAGAAGTATCGGAAGAAGATTTGGCGGATCGCTTAGCAGTGAGTAAAAATGTGCGTCCCGTATTAAAAAAACGCACCGGAAGCGAGCTGCTCGATTTCATCAAGGAAAATCTTTCTGCGCGTAAACCGTATTACGAACAGGCCAAAATCCGTTTTAAAGCCGGAACTACGTATACGAAAAACGATATTGAATTACTTGCCAGCAAAGTGGAGAATTTGATTTTGTTTGGGTAGTGCGAACGTCCCGTCCGCACTACCGGTTTTTGAGCGTCAAATTTGGAATTTTATGAAAATTGGTCTAACTTTGCGCGCCTATTTTGAATGTCACAAAAATATATACGAACATGTCAGAACAAACTAAAGTAAAAACGCCGGATCATATTGTGATTCGTTTTTCGGGCGATAGCGGCGACGGGATGCAGTTGACGGGAACCATTTTCTCCAATCTGTCGGCTATCTTCGGAAATGATATTTCCACATTCCCCGATTATCCGGCAGAAGTCAGAGCGCCCCAAGGCTCATTGAGTGGTATTTCGGGATTTCAGGTTCACCTGGGATCGAAAAAAATATTCACCCCCGGCGATAAAGCCGACGTATTAGTCGCTATGAATCCCGCCGCCTTGAAAGTAAATGTTAAAAATCTGAAACCGGATACAGTCATTATCGTGGATACGGATTCTTTTGAGAAGAACGACCTTGTAAAAGCCGATTTTAAAAGCGATGACCCGTTTGAAGAATTAGGGTTGAAAACGCAACAAGTGATAGCCGCGCCCATATCTACTATGGTACGCGAAGGTTTGGCTGAATTTGATCTTGATAAAAAGTTGGCTGTACGTTGCAAGAACATGTTCACATTAGGTCTCACTTGCTGGTTATTCGACCGTCCGGTCGATGCGGCCATCGCCATGCTTCAAAATAAATTTGCTAAAAAACCGGTCATTGCGCAGGCGAATATAAAGGCTTTAGTCGACGGTTTCGACTATGGTCATAATATTCACGCTTCCGTTTCGACCTATCGTATAGAGGGCAAAAAGGTTGAACCCGGTTTTTATAAAGATATTAACGGGAATGATGCAGTCTCCTACGGATTGATAGCCGCAGCTGAGAAGGCTGGGTTACAATTGTTTTTGGGCAGTTATCCCATTACGCCCGCTTCCGAAATATTACAGGAACTGTCGGCGCAAAAAAATCTGGGTGTTATCGTTATCCAGGCGGAAGATGAGATAGCCGGCATTTGCACAGCGATAGGGGCCAGTTTCGCCGGTTGTCTGGGAGCCACCTCGACGTCCGGCCCCGGTCTGGCGTTGAAAGGCGAAGCTATCGGGTTAGCGGTCATGGCCGAACTGCCTTTGGTCGTCGTGGATGTACAGCGTGGAGGCCCTTCGACCGGTTTGCCTACGAAAAGCGAGCCTGCCGACCTGATGCAGGCGTTGTATGGACGAAATGGAGAGAGTCCGGTCGTCGTAGTGGCGGCAGCTACCCCGACAGATTGTTTTGATATGGCTTTTTATGCAGGAAAAATAGCTGTCGAACACATGACGCCCGTTATCCTGCTGACAGACGGCTTTATTGCAAACGGTTCGTCCGCATGGAAGATACCCGATATGAACGATTATCCCGATATAAAGCCCAATTATGTATCTAATTATAAAGAAGAAGCCCCCTGGAAACCCTATCGACGCGATAAGGATACCTTTGTTCGTTACTGGGCTATTCCCGGCATGGAAGGTTTTGCACACCGGATAGGCGGTCTGGAGAAGGATTATACCACAAGCGCCATTTCAACCGACCCTGTGAATCATCAGAAGATGGTACTGGCGCGTCAGGCAAAAGTGGATAAAATCGCCGATGTGATACCTGAAATAGAAGTGACAGGCGACGCTGACGCCGATCTGTTGTTAGTTGGCTGGGGAGGTACGTATGGTCACCTCTGCGAAGCCATGGAAACGATGCAGTCAAACGGGAAAAAAGTAGCATTGGCTCACTTCCGTTACATCAATCCCTTGCCTAAAAATACGGCGGAAGTGTTGAAACGATACAAAAAAACAGTTGTCGCCGAACTGAATAACGGCCAGTTTGCGAGTTATCTGCGTAGTAAGATAGACAACTTTAATCCATACAAATTCAACCGCATCGAAGGCCAACCCTTTGTTGTAGGTCAGCTTGTAGAAGCATTTACAACGATAATCAACGAATGATAAATATTTAATTTTTAGAAAATTATGAATACAACATACGATACAAAAGATTTTAAAAGCGACCAATATGTACGCTGGTGTCCGGGTTGTGGCGACTATTCCGTATTAAACTGTTTATACCGGGCCATGGCAAAGTTAGGTGTACCGCCTTATCAGATGGCCGTCCTTTCGGGGATAGGATGTTCGTCGCGATTGCCTTACTATTTGAACACGTATGGTTTTCATACGATTCATGGTCGCGGCGCCGCCATTGCCACAGGAGTGAAGGTTGCCCGTCCCGACCTGAGTGTATGGCTTATAACAGGTGATGGCGATTGTCTTGCCATCGGCGGCAATCATTTTATCCATGCAGTGAGGCGTAATGTGGATATAAATATCATCCTGATGAACAACAAAGTCTATGGATTGACAAAAGGACAGTATTCGCCGACCTCCGACCGGGGTTTTATATCGAAAAGTTCTCCCTACGGGACGGTAGAAGACCCGTTTAATCCTGCGGAATTGACCTTAGGCGCAAGGGGTACATTTTTTGCCCGCGCCATTGACGTCGACATACAAAGTCTGACGGACATTGCCGAGGCGTCGGCTCGACATAAAGGCGCTTCTGTTATTGAGGTATTAGTCAACTGCGTCATTTTCAATCAGGGAACCCATTCGGGTATTACCGACCGTGAGAATCGCGCCGACCGTACAATACTACTTCGTCACGGAGAGAAGATGCTGTTCGGAAAAGACAAAGAGAAGGGGCTTGTTTTGGAGGGCCTGCAGTTGAAAGCGGTGACAATCGGTCAGGACGGTTATGCGACAGATGATATTTTGGTACACGACGCGCATGAAAAAAATCCCGCATTACACACCCTGTTAGCCATGATGAGCGGTGTGTTACCGGTTGCATTAGGCGTAATCCGCGATGTAGAAGCGCCTGTATACGACGAATCAGTTCATCAGCAAATAAAAGAAGTCAAAGCCCGAAAACCTGCGCACACCTTACACGAAATGCTAATGAGCGGCGAAGTATGGGAGATAAAATAGATGATTTATGCTGGGAGTGCGGACGTCCCGTCCGCACATTTCGCAACGCGGACGTCCACGATTCCGTGGTAATCTGAATTGCTGTGAAAAAAAATTGCTTGCATATTTGTTAGGAACGAATTTTTTTTATACTTTTGCAGCCGATTTCCTTTTCGGAAACAGGTCCCATAGCTCAGTTGGTCAGAGCATCTGACTCATAATCAGGGGGTCCTTGGTTCAAGCCCAAGTGGGACCACATTGATAAATAGAGCCTTACAAATGATTTTTGTAAGGCTCTATTTTTTTGTAGCCCACAATTTGCCGATTGCCGCCAGCAATTTTATGTAATTTGAAAATAAAATGCTTATTTTTGCAGCGCATTTATTAACCTAAAATGAACCTCAG
>Ga0099364_10014636_pt1 | contig 10415 bp, 4 predicted proteins | sample TergutTh196P3_FD_73070 | JGI IMG/M metagenome (GOLD analysis project Ga0099364, IMG submission 73070) | Microcerotermes parvus P3 segment gut microbial communities from Pointe-Noire, Republic of the Congo - Th196 P3 | ecosystem: Host-associated > Arthropoda: Insects > Digestive system > Gut ...
GTCTAACAACGGGTGAACACCTTGTACAACTGCAACATCTTTTATTTTACCATCTTCAGCAACAACAAAACTTACTACAACTTTTCCCTGAATTCCACTTTCCAACGCTTGTATTGGATACCTTAATTCTTGAGCGATAAAATTCAATAATCCATAGTCTCCACCTTCAAATTCAGGAGGCATTTCCAAAAAATCTGAGTCTATTTCATCCAATTCGGTTAGTACATATTTTTCTGTTTTATCCAATTCTTCGTCGTCATCAACTTGCAAAGCAAAATATATTGGAATTGTAAAAAGAAAATTAATCGCTTTGCCGTCTTGAAAGCCGGGTTTCCAATTTTCATCAGTTAATTTGACAACCCGTTCGGCTTCTTCGTCCAAAAGTGGGTGTACACTTCGTACAGTTCTCACATTACGTACTCTTCCCTCTGAAGTAATGACAAACTGCACTATTACCCTTCCTTGAATGCCATCATTTTGTGCATCAATTGGATAAATTATTTTAGAAACGATAAACTTCATTAACTCTTCGGGATTGCCCTTAAATTCGGGAAGTTCCTCTACAAAGAGAAGTGCGGTTTCTTGCAATTCCTCACAAAAATCTTTTTCAATAAATTGTTTTTGACCAATTTGATTTTTATTCATAATAAGTTTTACGTTCTGTTCGTCATAAGATAATTTTTTCAGATGATGATTATGGCTGATATCCAATTCCGTAAAACTATTTTTATTGCAATATAGTATTTCTAACGTTGGATTGTGACTTACATCCAAATTTGTTAATTTATTATTTGAGCAATACAATTCTTTTAAAAGAATATTATGTTTTATATTTAATGCTGTCAGTTGATTAATAGAACAATCCAATGCTTTTAAGGTTAAATATTTGCTTACATCCAAATCAATTAATCCTAGAGCAGAACAGTCCAAAAAAGATATGTTTTCTCCGGTTATGTTTATTGTACGGGTGGAATACACGACATTACTATATGTAAAATCGTAATATGTAATAATCTCATTCTCACCATCTTCTGCAAGGTCATAAATTTCAATATCTGTCTCTGTGCAACCCCAATCAATTATTACCTTACCACTGCCTGCAACCCCTATTTTAACATTGTTTTGGTCCCCCCCCAAAGTCATTGTAATTATCTCTGTGGCTGAGGTTTTGATACAAGTAGCGATATATATCCACAAAAGCGATAAAAGGCTAGTAAATATTTTTGTTTTTAATTGCATTTTTTTTCAATTTTAAAATTTGCCTTGTCGCGCAAAACATTTTTGATGGCATAATCAAAGGAAATTATTGTTCGTTCCATAGTGATAATTTTTGCGACAAAAGTATAAATAAAAATTAAAATAAACAAAATAATTGCAGTTTTTTCTCATACAAACTGAAAAAAATTTATACTTAAAAATTTTTGAAAAGGTAAAGTTTTTATTTACAGATTTCTTTTTTTCATTTCTGTAAATATTTGGTATTCTGGATTTAACACATTTTCATTTTGGAAAATTCAAACCTTGAGCGTAAGAACCTAATTTTTACCTAATTTAAAAACAAAAAGTTTGGATAATCTAAAAATAAATTGTATTTTTGCACGTTATCTAAAATAAAGATTAAGAAGATGGAAAATAAAAAAATTGATAAAACAACAAGTGATAAAATAAGTTTTATCAGTTTCATTGTTCCTGCCTTTGCAGAAGCATATAAGATGCCTATTCCAGATGCTTTTAAGTATTTAAAAAAATTTGGTGGGTGGGATTTTATAAACAAACATTGGTGGGCGTTGCATACCGACAACGACATTTGGGCTATTCACGATATTTACCAAATTTGTTATAAAAACGGAGGAATGAGGTAATGAAAGTGTACCACGGTAGTTATGTTAAGATTGATAAAATTGATTTATCGAAGAGTAAGCCGAATAAGGACTTTGGCAAAGGTTTTTATGTAACAAAAATCCGTAATCATGCGGAAGAATGGGCGGAAATCATTGGAGAAAAATATGAAACAGACGGTTTTGTTAGTGAATTTGAATTTTCTGAAAACGATTTTACAAAATCCATTTGCAAAATAAAACGTTTTGACGCTTATAATGAAGAATGGCTTGATTTTGTCGTGAAAAACAGAGACAAAAACAGCGAAACACCCGCACACGATTACGACATTGTAATAGGTCCCGTCGCAAATGATAAGATTCAAAATACATTACGAATTTATCTAAAAGGTAAAATTTCAAAAGAAAAATTTTTAAAAATGCTTACGCACCACGAAGAAACGCACCAAATTTGTTTTTGTACTTTAAATTCATTGCAAACGATAGATAGAATCGATGATACACCAACTTATGAGGTAGTGATGATTTCTGAACCAATTATTGAAAAATTGATATTAGATTTTAACTTTGAGACAGATAAAGCAACAAATTTGTTTTTTAATTCTGACACTTATATTAAATTGTCAGATAACGAACTCAAACTTTATGAAAAAGATTGGACAGAAACATACAAATTATTGCTGAACGAACTAAAATTGCATGCGATGCATTCCTAACGGAATGTTTTTCAAGTCCCGCAGGGACGACATTTTATTAACCGCAGTTTAACCTGCGGATACAAAAAAACAATAAAAACAATATAATAAAAGTCGAAATATATTGCGAATCTAAAAACTATTCGTATCTTTGCCTCAAATTTTAATCATTCATTAATTAATTAAAACGATTATAAAATGGCTTTAGAAATTAAATCGGCACCCGTATTGGAGGGACAGGCTGCCGTCGAATTTTACGAAAGATGGGCAAATGCGACTGAAAGAAAACAAAAGAAGAAGTACGGGAAAGTTATCGCACGACAAAGGAATTTCTAAAAAAATATTACAATCTGTACAAATGATTAGAAAATAAAGAAATAGCAGAATTAAAACGATAGGTTGGAAATAAAAATTTTTATAATTTTGCAAAAAAATCAGACCATAATCTTTAATAACCAAAAAATAACCAAAAATATGTATGATTTTATATCAGGGAATGTAGTTCAGAGTAGTCCCGCGCACGTTGTGCTTGAAAACAATGGAATAGGCTTTTTTATCAGTATCTCGCTGAATACTTTTACAAATATCAAAGATAAAAGCGAGGTTAAACTTTTTGTTCACGAAAATATTCGTGAAGATGCTTATAATCTGTTTGGTTTTACTGATATGGACGACAGAGAGTTGTTCCGACATTTAATTTCTGTTTCGGGAATTGGACCAAATACGGCAAGAATGATGATGTCGTCAATTCAGTCGAACGAAATTAGGACATCAATACTATCGGGAAACGTTGACCAATTAAAAACAATAAAGGGAATTGGCTTAAAAACAGCGCAACGTATAATAGTTGAACTTAAAGACAAACTCGGCAAAGAACCCGTCGACCAAAAAATATTTACAGGTATAAACAATACTATTAAAGAAGAAGCGTTATCTGCTTTAGTTATGCTTGGTTTTACAAGGGCTGCTTCACAAAAGGCAATAGAAAAAATATTAACTACACAGCCCGACTGTAAGGTAGAAACGGCAATTAAGATGGCTCTTAAAATGTTGTAAGCATAATTATTTTTGTTTTTTAAAAATTTATTGTTGAAAAAACTTTTTTTATATTGCATATCAGCCTTGCTGTTAACGGGTTTGTTTGTTATTGCGGGTGCGAGAGATTTTTCTGCCGTTCTCGACAGTAACTTCGACTATGATTTCTATTTCGATTCTGATACACTTGGCGAGTTAGAAAGCGTTATTGAACTTTCTGATATTATTACGCCCCTACCTATTTCGGAACAGCCCGATAACAACGAAAAACGTAATATGTATAAACTTAATCCGCCCGATAACCAAAAATATACTGCATATTATGACCACGAAACGGGGCTTGTTACAATTTATCAAAAAATTGGAAATATTACCGTTAAGTTGCCTTATACCATGACCTTAGAACAATATAAAGAGATGGAAAGGCAAAGATCGATGCAAAATTATTGGGACCAAGCGAGTAGCAGTGCTGAAGAAGAAGGAGGACCCGGAACGTGGCGCGTAGGAGGTGAAGTATTTGAAACAATTTTTGGTAGTAACATTATCAATGTTAAGTCGCAAGGAATGGCAGAAGTGCAATTAGGAATTAAAAATACTAAAATAGATAATCCTACACTTCAAGAGAGGCAACGAAACATAACAACTTTCGATTTTCAACAGAAAATACAGATAAATGTTCGTGGTTCGGTTGGTGAAAGATTAAAACTTGGCATTAGTTACAATACAGAATCAACTTTTGACTTTGATAATCAAATAAGTATAGAATTTGTTGGACAAGAAGACGATATACTTAAAAAAATTGAAGCAGGGCACGTATCGCTGCCTCTGCCGGGTACATTAATACAAGGGAGTCAGAGTTTATTTGGAATAAAAACAGAATTACAGTTCGGTAAACTAACCGTAACCTCAATATTGTCGCAACAAAAGTCTCAAACATCTACCTTAAACATTCAGGGAGGCGCACAAACACACGAATTTGACGTTTCGATAGAAGATTATGATAAGAATAGGCACTTTTTCCTTGCGCATCAGTTTCGTGAGAATTATGACCGTGCAATGGCAACGCTGCCCGTTGTAACCTCTCCTTATAATATAACAAAAGTAGAAGTTTGGGTAACAAATCGCATAAACAACTTTAATACAGCAAGAAACATTGTTGCTTTTACAGACCTTGGCGAGGGAATAATAAGGAATAGCACAGATCATATTAAAAACCCCACGTTATGGAATCCTAAACAGTTCCCTGGTCCCTCAAACGATGCCAACGATTTATATTCCCGAATGAACACAACATATTCGGCAATTAGAGATATGAGTAGCATAACACAAACGTTGCAAGGAATACCTCTGAAGACAGCAGAAGATTATGAAAAAATAGAAAATGCACGAATGTTAACCTACAACGATTATACGCTAAATAGCAAACTTGGTTACATTTCTTTAAACACTTCTTTGAATGCAGACGAAGTACTTGCTGTTGCTTATGAATACACATATAACGGTGAAACTTACAGAGTAGGTGAATTTACCAACACAGGTCCCGAAGCGCCAAGTACACTAATACTCAAACTATTGAAAGGTACAGTTCTTACTCCCGGCATCAAAACATGGGATTTGATGATGAAAAACATTTATGCCATTGGCGCTTATCAACTTAGTGCCGATGATTTCATATTTAATGTTAGTTACATGAACGATTCCACAGGAAGTTATATAAACTATTTCCCCGAAGGGAAAAAACCATCCGAAGATTTCAATGGAGTCAAAGGACGACTATTTATAGACCTAATGGGATTGGATAATTTAGACAGACGTTCAGAACCATTTCCCGACGGACAGTTCGACTTTGTGCCGGGATATACAATTAATACAAGCCAAGGGCGGGTTATTTTCCCTGTTTTAGAGCCTTTTGGGTCTCATATGGATAAAGTTTTAGACAAAGACCCAACATTTACGGGTGATCCAATACTTAAAGAAAAATTTGTGTTTAAAGAACTATATACCTCAACTTTGACTGACGCAGCACAACATGCCGAAAAAAATAAATATCGGCTTATGGGTACATACAAGTCATCGGTAAGTTCTGAAATTTCGCTAAATACTTTTAATTTACCTCAAGGGTCAGTAGTTGTAATGGCGGGAGGTATAAGGCTGACCGAAAATGTTGATTATACGGTTGATTATTCTGCGGGTAGAATTTCAATTATTAATTCGGGAATATTACAATCTGGGACGCCAATTCAGGTTTCCTTAGAAAGTCAATCGTTGTTTAGTATGATGACCAAAACAATGATGGGAACGCATTTAGATTACCGTTTTAACGATAATTTTAATGTGGGCGCAACCGTTATGCACTTGCGCGAAAGACCTCTTACTCAAAAAGTTACCTACGGAGACGAACCAATTGCAAATACTATTTGGGGATTAAATACTTCATATTTTACCGAAGTGCAAGGTTTAACATATTTAATAGATAAAATACCGCTCGTTCAAACAAAAACGCCATCTTCAATATCCATTGATGGAGAGTTTGCACACTTGATACCGGGTCACCCGAAAGTTATTCAAAAAGAAGGAACTGCATATATCGATGATTTTGAGGGAACAAAAATTTCGTTTGATATGAAACATTGGCTTTCTTGGAAACTTGCCAGCGTACCGCAAGACCCTACACTTTTCAACCATACTGTCAATATGACTAACGACTTGCAGATTGGTTATGACCGTGCAAAATTGGCGTGGTACAGCATCGACCCTCTATTTGTTAGAAAAAGCAACCTTACGCCAAAACATATCACCCCCGATGATAAATCCAATCATTATGTTAGAGAAATTTATCAAAAAGAAATATTTCCTGATAGGGACACACCAACGGGTGAGCCTACCAATATGAGCGTACTAAATCTTGCTTATTATCCTAACGAAAGAGGACCATACAATTTTGACCCAATAGTTAACACTGACGGTACATTAACTAATCCCGAAACCCGCTATGGAGGTATTATGCGGCGCATAGATCAAGGGCAAAATGATTTTGAACTTGCAAATATTAACAATATTGAATTTTGGCTTTTAGACCCATTTATTTATAATACAGCACATTCGGGCGGTAATTTATATATAAACATTGGCGATATTTCTGAAGATATTTTGCGAGATTCACGTAAATTTTTCGAGCAAGGACTTCCCGGTCCTGGCGAACCTTTTGATGTTGATACAACTGCATGGGGTTTAGTTCCTAAAAAACAGAGTCTTGTAAACGCTTTTGATACTGATCCTGAAACAATTTTAATGCAAGATGTTGGTTTCAACGGTTTGAACTCCGAAAGAGAAAGAACATTTTACGTTGATTTTATGCAAGCGATGGAAAATTTGAGAACGGCAGGTCTCCTCTCCGAAGAAGCATATAACAAAATATGGAACGACCCTGCTTCAGACGATTTTCACTATTTTCGCGGAACAGACTACGACAACGAAGAAAGAAGCATTTTAGAAAGGTATAAAGATTTCAACAATCCTGAGGGGAATTCGCGCCCCGCAACATTATCAAATGAATCGTATCCTACAGCGGCAACAAACACGCCCGATAGCGAAGATATCAATAACGATAATACACTCAATGAAACTGAAAGTTATTATCAGTTCAAAATAAGTTTAAGTCCTAACGACATGACCCTTGATAACAAATATATAACACATATACAAGAATATAACGCTAAACTTGCTAATGACAAATATGAAACAGTAAAATGGTATAAATTTTCTATTCCTGTGGATTCTCCAGACGAAAAAATAGGCGGAAAAGAAGATTTGCGTTCGGTACGTTTTATGAGAATGTTTTTACACGGATTTCACGAGCCTGTTATATTGCGTTTTGCAACTTTAGAACTCGTTAGAGCAGAATGGCGTATATATGATATATCTACCGAAGATATTAATGTTTTTCCCGAAGGAAACAGTGCTTTTAACATTTCAGCAGTAAATATTGAAGAGCATTCAAAGAAGAGACCCGTTAATTATGTTTTACCACCCGGAGTTACACGTGTTATTGACCCTGCATCGCCATCGGTTAATCAGTTAAACGAACAATCACTCTCATTAAAAGTAACTAATTTAGAATCAGGCGATTCACGAGCAATATACAAATCAACCAATTACGATATGCGTCCTTATAGGAGATTAAAAATGGACGTTCACGCAGAAGCGGTCGAAAATTATAATCTAAATGATGGTGAGATAGTTGCATTTATCAGACTTGGCACCGATTTCAGAAATAATTATTATGAATATTCAATTCCGCTTAAACCAACTCCATATCCAACTAATCCTTATTCTAATAACAACCAACTTGATAGATACATGGTATGGCCAGAAGAAAATATGTTTGATGTATCACTTGAACTATTTCAGGAGATAAAATTGAAACGTAACGATGCCAAACGTATTGATGGCTCTACCGTATCAAATTCAACGCCTTTTCAGTGGTATGACCCCGACAATCCTCAAAACAGAGTTACAATAAAAGGAAATCCAAACTTAGGCAACGTAAGAACAATAATGATAGGTATTAGAAACAATTCGGGTATAGAAAAATCAGTAGAAGTATGGGTAAATGAATTAAGATTGTCTGATTTTGACGAAAAAGGCGGATGGGCAGCAAGCGCACGTACATCAATTAAACTTGCAGACCTTGGAAGTGTTTCTGTGGCAGGAACGGTGAGTTCTGTTGGTTTTGGTAGTATAAATCAGAGCGTTACAGAACGTAGTCAGGCAGATTTTTATCAATACGACATTGCAACAAACTTAGAACTTGGCAAGTTTCTTGGACCCGAAAACCGCCTATCTGTACCATTATACGTTGGTTTCAGCGAATCGGTTACAACTCCAAAATATTCACCCTTAGAACCCGATATAGAACTCAAAACAATTTTAGAAAATGCTAATCCGGCTGATAAAGATAGTATAAAACTAATTTCTCAAGACCGAATCAAACGAAAAAGTTATAATTTTACAAATGTAAGACTTATGCCTAAAAATATGGAAACGAGATTTTACGATGTATCGAATCTAAGCGCAACATATTCGTACAACGAAATGACGCAAACTAACGCAAATACTGAATTTCTTATCGATAAAAATTATCGCGGTATTTTAGGATACAACTTTATGAACCGACCAAAAACTTATGAGCCATTCAAAGGTATTCAACATAAGCATCTTACTATAATAAAAGACTTTAACATAATTCCTGCACCAACACAAATTGGCTACCGATGGGAAATGATTAGAAATTACCGACAAATACAACTTAGAAATATTAATGACCCTGATTTTCAACTGCCTACGGCAGTTAGTAAAGATTTTTATTGGAACAGATATTTCGATTTAGGTTATAATTTGACTAAGTCGCTGAAAATCAATTTTAACAACGTAACAAATGCAATTATTGACGAACCTGAAGGTATTGTTAACAAACGTCTCTATGCAGACGAGTACGAACTATGGAAAGACTCTGTTATGCAGAATATTATGAAGTTCGGACGTTTAGCAAACTATCAACATACAATAACTGTATCATACGTTGTTCCTATTAATAAACTTCCTTATTTAGATTGGGTAACGGCAAACGCCGCCTACAGTGCTCAGTATATGTGGCAAAAAGCGCCCGTTGTTCAACCATATATGGATGACGAAGGAAATATGATAGAACACGAATGGGGAAACACTATCCAAAATAACAATATGATGCAAGGTACGGGAAATCTGAATTTTGGAACATTATACAATAAATCGGAATATCTGAAAACAGTAAACCGTCCCGCCTCGCAAGCACAAAAGAAAACTGCTGAAACAGTACGTTATTCACAAAATAACGTTACAATGAAACAGGATTCATCTTTTGTAGTAAATCACAATCTTGGCACAACAACCATACAGTTGCAAGTGTTTAATCAGTCGGGGCAACCCGTTACAGGAAAACAAAATATTATAGACGGAAATAAAGTTGAATTTATACCATCAGCAAACGTTACCAACGCCCGCGTGAGGGTTACAGGCACAAAACCTATTCCCGCCGAACCCGCTCACAAAATTATTTTGGAATTTGGCGCAAGACTACTCACAAGCCTTAAAACTATTAATGTAACATATTCTCAAAATAATGGCACGGTACTGCCCGGATATATGCCTAACGCAAAATTTATTGGCACACAAGACAATATGAACTCACCGGGTATTCCATTTATTGTTGGTTGGCAAGACCGCGATTTTGGTGCTAAAGCAGTAAAAAAAGGTTGGCTTACCGCCGACCCATCACTTAACACGCCTTATGCAATGATGCGTAGCGATAATTTCCAAATTAGAGCATCCCTCGAACCACTTAGAGGTCTGAAAGTTGAACTCACAGGCGACCGTAGATACTCAAATAATATGTCGGAATATTACCTTTTCGACGAAAATGCTAATTTCAGAGGCGCATTCAGTACAATGGAAACGGGAAATTTTTCTATGACTTATAATATTTTTAGTACCGCATTTAATCCCGTAAGCAAAAGAGGTACGTATGAATCAGAAACTTACGATGTTTTTATCGAAAACCGTGATGTAATTTCACAACGACTTATTACAATTAGACGCCAAGACAACGGATATCCTTCTGGCTCTGATAATGACGGCTACGGACGTACCTCACAAGAAGTGATGATTCCCGCTTTCTTATCAGCATACGCTGGAAAAGGTGCAGGCAAAATTTTCTTAAACCCAATGCCGGGATATAAATTTATACAACCAAATTGGCGCATTTCATACGACGGACTATCTAAAATTAAAGCATTCCAAAAATATATTA
>Ga0099364_10014637_pt1 | contig 10415 bp, 8 predicted proteins | sample TergutTh196P3_FD_73070 | JGI IMG/M metagenome (GOLD analysis project Ga0099364, IMG submission 73070) | Microcerotermes parvus P3 segment gut microbial communities from Pointe-Noire, Republic of the Congo - Th196 P3 | ecosystem: Host-associated > Arthropoda: Insects > Digestive system > Gut ...
TGTATCTTCCTTATGCAATACTTCCCCTTTTCTCCACGATCGACAAATTTGATTTTTCCCTTCTCGAAGCTGCCAGGGATTTGGGGGCAAGCAAATTTGTTTCCATTCTCAAGGTGCTTTTTCCAAACATTAAAAGCGGCATTTTTACCGCAATACTGTTTACATTCATCCCTATCTTTGGAGCTTATGCCGTACCTCAGCTTGTTGGCGGCCTTGATTCCTATATGCTCGGAAACATTATTGCTGACCAGATTTTAAGATCCAGGAATTGGCCCCTGGCTTCGGCCATATCAATGGTCCTTACCGTTGCTACCACGGCAGGGGTTATCATAATGATGATCATCCAACGCAGGGAAGCTGCACGTCTTTCAGATGCGGCGTATAAAAACGGGGGCCTGCAATGAACTTCAGGGCCGTTGCTACAAATATCATCGCACGAAAAAAATCCGCGCAGAACACATCAAACGAAGCTTCCCGCCATGCAAAACGGGCTTTAAGAAAGCAGTTTTCTTTCTCGCAGATGGTTTTTGCAGTAACAATGGTATTTCTTTTTCTGCCGCTTTTTATTCTGATTCTTTATTCGTTTAACGATTCTACAAGCATGAGGTGGTCAGGTTTTTCCCTAAGATGGTATCAAAGGCTTTTTTCAGAAAGGGAGCTGTGGCGCAGTTTCTGGAACAGCATTATAATTGCGGGAAGTTCGGCAATTACCGCAACAATCATAGGGACCCTTGGAGCCGTTGGAGTAAACTGGTACAGGTTTAAGCTGCGGAACTATGTGCAGACCATTTCCTTCCTTCCCATGATTCTGCCGGAAATTATCATGGGTGTTTCCCTTGCCATATTCTTTGCGGGAATCGGCATACCCCTTGGACTCTTTACGATATATATTGCGCATACATCGTTCAATGTGCCGTTTGTTTTTCTGCTCGTAATGGCCAGGCTTGACGAATTTGACTTTTCAATTATTGAGGCTGCCCAGGACCTTGGCGCTTCTGAACGGGAGATTTTTTTCAAGGTAACGGTTCCCATTTGCATGCCCGGGATAATTTCCGGATTTCTTACGGCTGTAACCCTTTCACTTGAAGATTTTGTCATTACATTTTTTGTGGCCGGCCCGGGTTCTTCCACCCTGCCGATTTTTATTTATTCGGCGATTACAAGAAGGGGAGGAATAACTCCGGTAATAAGCGCGCTCTCTGTGGTGATGATCCTGGGAACGGTGGCGCTTACATATTTACTCAGAAATTTTCTAAAACACATTGCGGCTAAATAACAGGGATATTAAAAAACCCGGTTGGGGTTTCCCTTATTTTTTTTAAGGAGGAAAGATATGAAAAGGAATCTTATCTTTCATGCAGTACTGGCTGTTCTTGCAGCAACCGTTATTTCGTGTAACAGCTCCGATAGGCTCTACATCTACAACTGGAGCTATTATACTCCGGAATCTGTAATTGAACAGTTCGAGGAAGAGTACGGCGTCAAGGTTGTTTACGATGAATATGCCAGCAACGAAGAAATGTACGCCAAGATTATGGCTACAAACAGGGAAGGTTTGCTTGGACGGTTTTTAAATCTTTTTGGACGCCGTTACGATATTGTATTCCCTTCGGAAGACTATACAGCAATCATGATTAATCAGGGCCTGCTTGAGCCCATTGACAGATCCCTTGTTCCGAATTTAAGAAATATTGATCCTCAGGTTCTTACAAAAGCGATTTATGATCCCAATATGAACTATTCAGTCCCTTATTATTGGGGCGCTGCGGGCGTATCTGTAAATACAGCCATGGTTCCGGACTTTGAAAGAAGCTGGAGTATCTTTGGCCGCAGCGATCTGCGGGACAGGATGACAATGCTGGACGATATGCGGGAAGTAATCGGCGCGGCTTTGGCTTTTTTGGGTTATTCGCCAAACAGCACAAATCCGGCGGAAATAACGCAGGCAAGGGATCTAATCAATAATCAATGGAAACCCAACCTGACCAAGTTTGACGCCGAAACTTTTGGCAAGGGCTATGCCAACGGCGAATTCTGGGTAGTGCATGGTTATCCTGAAGTTGTATACGAAGAAATCATGGATAACCCGCAGCTCTTGAGGGATTTCGTTTTCTTTATCCCCCCGGGCGGCACATCCTATATCGACAATATGGTCATACTCAAGGGCTCTGAGAATGTAGAGCTTGCCCATAAGTTTATTGATTTTATCCATCGGCCGGAAATTTACGCTGAATTCTGTGATGAGTTCGGTTTTCCTGCCACAGTCAATATTCCGGCCAGATCGTATAAACAGGGCATTTCTCTTTATACCATTGAAGACCTTATTGGCCTGGAATCCAAATACGATTTGGGAGCAGCCCTTAGCCTTTATAATGATGCATGGTTTAATTCCATCCGAATAGGGTTTTGACTTGTGTCTGTCCGGCAAAGTTCGGACAGGCTTAATTATCCGGGTTGGCTTGCCTATTGCATGGATAAGGCCAGGCCAATTCGGGTATTAAAATCGTCTTCTTCTATCTCGCCTTTAAGGTAATCTTTTATTAACAGACGTATTACCTGGGGAAAGGATTTCCAGTATTTGTCAGGCCAGGGCCCCATTTCATTACGGAGAGCCATGTCTTCTTCTTCTTCCATTTTATTCAGGGAAAAAGAAACAAATTGATCTATCATGCTGCCCAAAAGTTTTTTTGGCAGTTTGTTTTTGCCTGACTTGCCCGAAGAAGCGGCGTTTGAAGAAGCGGCGCTTGAAGAAACGGTTGCTTCCGGAATCCAGGCGCCGGTTAGATCATTTATCTGCGCGTCAGTAAGCTCCGGCGCCTGCTGCCTTATGATCCGTATAGCGTAATCACGCACGCTTTTTTTCAGGCTCTCTATATTGCCTTCTATATTTAGCTGTCCGCTAAGCTCCCTGGCCAGGCTGCCCGCATCAGGAGCCACGGGCATACTCCCAAAAAAGGCAAGGTCACGGCGGCGCCTGACCACAGCCTCGGCCACGGCTTCTATGGCTTTCCCGTCACAGCGATTGAGTATATAATCCAAAGTTCTTACAAGTTCAGCATCAGCCATATAATAAGCATATCCGTTAAGGAGAGGAAACACAAGTATTGCAGTCATTCAAGGAAAACATAGTACTCGCTGCCATAAATGCAAAATGGATTCACCCTTCCCTTGCCCTAAGGCTTCTTAAGGCCAATCTTGGCAAACTGGAACAGCGCTGCAGGATTCTTGAATTTGCCCTGCGCCAGCCCATGCCGGAAAAAGCCGAAGCTGTACTTGCTGCCGGGCCCGGAATTTTGGGTCTTTCTGTTTATATCTGGAATCACAAGGCAACGCTTGATCTGCTTAAAGCCCTGCATGGGGAATGGCAAGGCCGCCGACAAGGTCGCCAACGGCATGGCCGCCGGCCCCTGGTGGTTCTTGGCGGCCCGGAAGTTTCCTGGCTGCCCCCTGAATCGGAGATTTTTTGTTACGCTGATTATGTTATCCGGGGCGAAGGGGAGATCGCTTTCAGGGAACTTTGCGAAAAACTTCTTGATGACATGGCTTTGGAAACAGGGGAAGCCGCCGGCCGGCCCTGCAAAGTGCAATTTATCCAGGCCCGGATACCGGATTTAACAGAGATGGCTTCCGCATATAACCTTTATACAGAAAAAGACCTTGAACAGAGGCTTATTTATGCTGAATCAAGCCGCGGCTGCGTTTTTACCTGCGATTTCTGCCTTAGCAGCAAGGATAGTATAAGGGAATTCCCCCTTGGGCCGTTTTTGTTAAGCATGGATCAACTCCTTGACAGGGCGGCGGCCGTACAACACAGCAAACTTATGCAAAAGCAGCAGACAATCAACAACCCCGCCGCAAGCAGTGAGGTATTAAACCCCTCGCCACGAATCAAATTTCTTGATCGTTCATTCAATATAAACCCTGACAGGGCATTGGAGATACTTCAATTTTTTCTTGGCCGCATTAACGGTAAAAATAAAAATCTCTGCGTACATTTTGAAATGGTTCCGTTTAATATCCCGCCTAAAATGATCGAAATGCTTGAATTGTTTCCTCCCGGCAGCCTGCGTCTTGAACTTGGAATACAGACACTTAATTCAGTAACAGCCAAAACCATTAACCGCAGCGGCAGCACGGACGACGCATTAAAAAATCTTGAAAATCTCTGTAAGCGAACCAATGCCATTCTGCATGTTGATTTAATTGCCGGCCTTCCCGGGGAAGACATCGAATCATTCGGCAAGGGCTTTGATCGTTTATGGATAAGCATGACAGGGGAAAATCCTAAAAGTACGGAAGCCCGGAGCCGCCAAATTCCTTTTGAGATACAGCCCGGTATTCTTAAACTCCTGCCCGGCGCGCCAATGGCCCGGCATACGGATTCTTTTGGCATGGTTTATGACTCCGGGCCGCCCTACGAGGTTATTGAAACCGCGGCTGTTCCGGAAGCTGAAATGCGGCGTATTAAAAATTTTGCCAGGTTCTGGGAGGTATTGGTTAACCGCAATAATTTTACTGATGAAGTTTCAGGCCATATCAAACACGGGGAACCTGTTTTTTGGCGGTTCATGGAATTGTCAGGCCGGCTTTTGGAATGTTTTGGCCGTAATTGGGGTATTGCCAGGGAAGAATTGCGCAAAGCCCTTGCCCGTATGCTCCCTTCATCATGATAATATCGAGCCTGTATTCCATAAATATATGACAAAAATGGGGAAAATTACTTGATTTAGGGCTGATAAACAGATATATTGTTCCTAATTTTGCTAAAATTCGTTAAAATTTGACTTGACATAAATTTTCTTTTGAGTTAACATTTTGTTTATATTTAAATACTATAATATTATCAATTATGGTATAATTTATTTGGAGGTATGTGTATGCATATTGCTGGTTTGGTTTTGGGAATTATTGCTTGTTCTGGTATTATTCCAGGTCTCAACGTTTTAACCGTGTACTTTGCCTTGCCTGCGGGGATTGTAGGAATAATCCTTAGTATTTTGGGCAAGAAAAAGCTCGCTGCAGCTGGTCAACCCACAAACGTAGCCACAGCAGGTTTAGTACTCAGTATCATAGGTACTATTCTTGCAGGTATTGGCTTGGTTTGCGTCTGTCTTTGCTTGGGAGCAGCAGGTGCGGCGGCCGGTGCATTAGGCGGCTGGTAAACAGCTTTTGCTTTAGGAAGAAACCTGGTAATCAAAAGATTATCAGGTTTTTTTTAATTTTTGATTAATTCCATGGAGACATAAGATGGTTGCAGGTTTGATTTTGGGAATTATTAGCGCTTCCTTATCCTGGATTCCGTTTGTTTTTGTTGTAGCCATTATTGGGTTAATTTGCAGCATTTCCGGCCGTAAAAAAGCCAAAGCAGAAAACAGATCCACAGGCATGGGGACAGCCGGTTTGGTATTAAATATAATCGGATTGGTTTTGGGCGCCATTGGTACTATTTGCACAATAGTTGCATACGCCGCACTCGAAGCATACGGCTCGTCGCTGTTTTCATTTCCGGATTTGTTGGATATACTATTCTAGTAAAATACAGGATTATCAGTGTTTCCATTGCTTCAAATATTTGACGTAACCATTGGCTTATATCAAATAATGGCATTATGCGGCGTTTTGGCCACAGGATTTTATTGCTGCCGTATAAGTAAAAAACTTGGCTACGATGATACTGATACCATTATTTTCCTCCTGCTGGTTTCAATAGGGGTATTGGCTGGCGGCAGTCTTCTTTATGCAATTACCAATTTCCGCGGAATTATCCATGTAATTAAGAATTTCCACCTGATTGATTCCTGGAATACAGCCTGGTTTGTTCTACAGATGATTTTCGGGGGTTCTGTATTTTACGGAGGGCTGCTTGTAGGCCTTCTGGTTGCCGCTATTTATCTGCGTAAAAAACCGGAGCATAAATACCTTGTCGATATTGCCGTGCCCGGAATACCCCTGTTTCATTTTTTTGGAAGGATAGGATGTTTTTTGGGAGGCTGCTGTTATGGGATTCCAAGTAAAATTGGTTTTATATATACAAATAGTCTGGTAGAAGAAGCAAACGGAGTCAGGCGTTTTCCTGTTCCATTGCTTGAAGCATTATTCAATTTGCTTTTATTTTTCCTGCTGGCATATTTTTACAATAAAGAAAAGTTTAAAAACAAGCTGTTATTTATATACCTGGCATTGTATGCAACAGGCAGATTTTTTATAGAATTTTTACGCGGAGATATACGAAGAGGAATATGGTTATTTCTTTCAACATCACAAATAATCAGTATTTTAATTTTAATAGTTGCATTAACGCAGATTATTAAAACTTACAGGAAAACCACTCCCGTATAACGACAATTATTGCCTTAGTTCGTCGGCTCTCCTTCTTGCTGCATCCAGAACAGCAGCAGCCTGATTTTCAGCTTCCCGCTCTACCCTTAAAGCAGCTTCTTCACCTTCCCTGCGAAGTCCGTCAGCCGTGGCCTGGGCAAGCCGCCGTTCAATAGCTGACCTGGATGCTGCTTCACTTTCAACCCTGGCGGCGGCGGCATTGGCTTCTGTGCGCAGCCTGCCGGCGCTTTGTCTGGCTGTGTTGCGGATATTATTGGCCTGCCTTTCAGCTTCTGCCATGATGGCATCAATCTGCCTGTTAATTTCTTCTCTTGCTTGATCTACCAGCTGTTCCCTAACTTCTTCAACCCTTTCGGTAATCTGTTCCCTTACGGCGCTTACAACTGTGCCTGCCATATCAGCGATATCAAGCCTTACATTGGGACTGTCTGCTGTGCCGCCTACAAGTCCTGTTACGCTGATTTCCCTGATATTTGAACCTCCGGGGATCCTGCCCAATATATCGGTTGCAGTTGAGCCGACAGCAGAAACAGGCACTGCAACGTTTATTCTGTAATCCAAAGATGAATCAAGACCCTGCTCGCCTGAGAGTATGAATCTGGACTGCGCTATGTTCATCTGCACTGGTTCTAATATCAGGCGTCCATCCCTGATCTCAAAGCCAATATCAAGATTGCCGGGAGCAGGCGTGCGCCACGACTCGTTTCTTAAAAGGTCAGCCATTGCTCCAAAAACCGGCGAATTATGTATTTGCACGTTTTGGGTCCGCAGCCGTCCCCTGGAAGCAATGGAATCCAAAATCGGGCTAAAGTCCTCTCCAAGAATACTGTACAGGGTCAGGTTTGCGGACACCCTTCCCGTGTAGTTCTGCGGATTGGGCAGTATATTTTCGAGCATGGAAAATGACGAGAGCGCCGACGGAATGTCAAACTGGCTTATTGTCATGTTAAAATCAATTGACGGAATTCTGATATCCTGGGTGTTGTACTCGCCGTTAAGTACCATGCTGCCGTCAAGCAGGTTCATGCCAAGATTTTGCATCCGGATCATGCCGTCCCTTACCAGTAACCCGCCGGCAGTGTTTGTGATTTCCAGTTTGTCGAACAAGATCCTTGCAATATTGACGTTCATCGTAAAGTCGATGTTTTTGGGCACTTCAATAACAGAAAGCGGGGCGGAATCTTCGGGTGTTTCAGGCGCTTCTGTTATTTCCCCGCCCTTTTCGCCTGACAGAAATTCATTAAGGTCGATGTTATTCGATCTTAAACCAAGATTGCCGCGTACGGTTTCGCTTTTGAAAACAAAAGGTATAAAGTTTTCGAGCGCCCCGCTCATGGAAAGGTCGGAATTTCCGATAACAGCGTCGAAGTTTGCAAGTTCTACCCTTCTTGGCGTAAAATTAAGCTGTGTGCTTATTATTCTTACTGTCTGCGGAAAATCAGGGCTTTCAAAATCAAAGCCGCTTAGTTTAATCATGCCCTGGGCATTGAAGTCCTCGTATTGTTCATTCTCAAGGGTTGACAGGTGTCCTGCTAATGCAAGATTACATTCCAAAAGGCCCTTTAGCGTAATGTCATCCAGCGGTACAATATCCTTAATGGAGTCAAGATCGATAATGCCGGCAAGCCTGGCCGCTACTTCCATATCGCTCTCCGGCGTTTTTACGTGCAGTTCAGCATTAAAAGGGTTACCGGCCATCACGAAATTAAACCTGTCAACATCCAGTGTTGTATTGTCAAAAACAACTCCGTCATAAAAAGCATTCACTGCGATATTGATGTTGTCTATGGATTTGGGCAGGACAGGGTATTTGAACATGGCATTGTCAACTGTCAGGTTAACACTGGCGCTGGGCATCTGGCTTTCGTTATATGTGCCTTTTATATTGCCGTCAATGCCAAGGCTGCCCGTGGTTGTAATTGATTCAAAGTCCTGCATATAAACAGCCGGAACAAGCGACAATAAACTTTTGAAATCAGTTCTTTCGGTTTCAAAGGCAATGTCAATGTTAATGTCATTTGTTATGCTTTCCGGCGGCAATCCGGCAGAGCCTGCCAGTTTAAGGACTATTTCGTTCAGGTTAAAACGAGTGTCCTTTAGCGTAAAATACATATTTTTCATGTCAGCCGCAATTTCTGAAACAAGACCCACATGCGCATTGTTTAAGAGACGAATACCGCCCATCCAGAAATTGACTTGCGCGATATCCAGCCCAAGATTAAGCACGGCATCATCAAGTGACATATCGCCCTGTAAAAAGAAGTTAAGATCATTGGCTTCTGCCGCCATGCCGCTGGAATCATCGCGAAAACTTAAATTGGCATTGCGTATCTCGAACCTGTTTAATGCTATCCTGAACGTGGGGAGTGAACTTTCCGATGCGGGCGCTTCAGCTTGCAGCTCCTCTGCGGGCATGGACTCTGCCGGAATTGCCGCCGCTTCATCGCCGGGTTTCATGATATCCCAGTTTGCACGGCCGTCCTCCAGTATGTGCGCGTTTACAATTGCCTGGTCGAGCAGCACAGACTTTACCTGTATATTGCTCATTCTGATAACGCTCATGATGTCAACGGTAATGCTTAAGCTCTTGAACGCGGCAAGCGTTTCGCCTTCAAAATCATCAATGCCGGTTACATCTAAATCTTCAAGGGCAATATATGCATTCGGAAAATTGCGGATAAATGACAGCTTAAGATCGGAAAAATCTACCTCTGCGTTCAGCATATTGTTAAGCTCTGTTTTGGCAATTTCAAGGAGTTGTCCCTTAAACAGAAAGGGAGTAACAAGCAATAATAAAAAAATTAGCAATATTAAGCTAAAAAATATTACAAGGGCTCTTTTTAAGATTTTCATTATTATACTCCTTTTGGCAAATAGATACGCCCTAATAACTGATTATTGTGTCGTAGCCTTCAAGGCGAAGGGCATTAAGCTGTTCCTGGGCTCTTCGCCTGACATCCGGACGGAAATCCGGAAACCTGGCAATCATGGTTAAAAGCAGAATCCCGTCGGCGGCCAAAGGCGGCCCGGAAAAACGGCAGAGGGCTGCAATGGAATCCGATGCAGAAAGCAGGAGCTGTGAATCCCTGTTGGCATTGTCCCTTGAAAGCAGGAAGGTAAAAGCTGATATTGCCTCCCCTTTGGGATCAACTCCAATTTTGCCAATGGCTTCGCAGACAGCCGCCTTAATAGAAGGTTCAGGGTCGCGGTTATATATGGTTATAAGGAAATTTATCGTTTCCCTTGATCCCATAAAGGCAAGCAGGCGGATAAAATCGATTCGTTCAGGAACCCTGACAAGAGGTCTAACAAGGGAGGCGGTGGGCCGTGTAAGAAAAAACCCTATTATTTCCATGCAATAACCCACATAAAAAGGCTCATTTTCACCGATTTGCCCGCTTCTTATGGCAGCTTCAATCTCATCATGCATCACCCTGATATTACGCTCATCGAATTGTCCGGCCATTGTTGTCCATTGTGTGGGAGGAGGATTGCCCAAACCATAAGTTCCTTCCGGATCAGGGCCGTACATGGACCTTGGAATATTCCGCAACTGATTGTCAATCTTGTATGCTCTTAAAACCCTGTCCGTGCCGCAGGTATAAATAACACCTTCGTCGCTTAAAACAGGGACTGTCGAGGTCCGGGGTATCCTGAAAATCCAGCGTCTTCTGCTGTCAACACTAAAGGAAGTTGCGCCTATGCGGCTTAATGTAAAAATACCCCGTTCGTCAAATACCATGGTTACATCTGCGGGGCTTAAATTTCCGCTGCCCCTTTCGGCTGTTGTTTCATGGCTGTTTCCTGTCCATTGCACCTGGCCTGTAACGCCGTCAATAAGAATGATCCGGCCGTCCCTTAGGGTAATTGCGGCCAGGTTATCCTTGCCAACGGCTGCAACAGGCTGTGCCGGCAAAGTTGGAAGGTTTGTCCTTGAAAACTGGCTTCCCCTGCGCGCCGCAAAATCTATCCTTAAGTTTTCCATTTCACCGCTCTGGTAGATTAGCAGGTAACTGTTTCCGGCTGTTGTTATTGCCGGCACAGCTTCAGGACTAAGCAGGGGTATTATTATGGCA
>Ga0099364_10014638_pt1 | contig 10415 bp, 1 predicted proteins | sample TergutTh196P3_FD_73070 | JGI IMG/M metagenome (GOLD analysis project Ga0099364, IMG submission 73070) | Microcerotermes parvus P3 segment gut microbial communities from Pointe-Noire, Republic of the Congo - Th196 P3 | ecosystem: Host-associated > Arthropoda: Insects > Digestive system > Gut ...
GGCCGCCCGCCGGCATGCCTGGTAGAATCGCGATGCCGAGGCTGTGTAAAATGAACAAGCTCAAGCCCGCATATCTGATTCTGCATTTTCCGCCTCAGTCTTTTGCCGAGGAAACATTTTTTGAGTCAGCGCCAAAAGATTTTGACGATGAACACAAAATGGACACGGATTCCGCTGATGGCGAGAGTCCCCGACACCCCGTCAAAGCTCGCATCGCCAACGAGTCGCGTCTCGTTTTCGTCGCGCCGAACAATTTTGAAATTGAGTATTCGCTTGCGTCGATATTACAAGCATGCAAGGAGTGGCCGCTGAAAGTCTCGGCAGCCGCCAACGGCTATGCCGTTATTTGGCAACCCGGCGGATTGGATAGCGGCGCCGCTTTAGTAACCGGCGGATACCAATTTAGCAAAAGTCCGGAGCTTGTCATTCGCATTCCCCTGCTCGTCAAACCCGATATCACTACGCCTGGTCAGCAGGATCCGATCGATTTTAACGCCAGGGTGACGGCCGGCGCCGTTGCCAACGCGTTGCGCATCGCGGCGGCAGGCGACGCGGCGACCCTCAGGATGCGCGCCGGGCTGTCGGGAAACGCCGCCTTTTATACATTAGACACGGTGCCGCCGAAACCGGACGTCGAAACGCAGGCTATCAATTTGCGAATGTCGGTTTCAAATTCGGAGTTGACGTTGTTCCCCGAAATGGGCGCCATATCGTCGAATATCGCGGGCAATGTAATGACGCCGAATATCAATGGCTATTACAAGAAGGTACTTACGCAGCCGGAGATGCCGGACGCGACGACGACTTCGATAGAAATGCCCTGGCGCCTGATTTTATCGCCGCATAGCGGAGGACGCTGGCGCCACGCCGCCGATGCCGTTTATTCCGACAAAACGACGCATACCGAATTGTGGCATTCGCGTCTTGTCACGCCTCACGATGATAAGGAGATTGAACCGCCTTATCCCGATGCAAAGCGTACCACCCGGGCAATCTGGGCGCTATCGGGCGAAGGAGGTGAAAAAGCCAAAAAAAGTGATGGTAATTATGTATCAATGCAGAGCAATTGGCATCCTTCAGTCAACCTGCCGACCCACGACGTAGATAATCCGTTTCGTACAACGCTCGACAATTCCGACCGATACCAGATCGCGCATCTTTCCTCAAACTTCAAAAACAGTTTTAACTATGTGCCGGAGCCGATTGACACCAACCTGATGATGTTGTCGGCGATGGGCGGATGGCTGGATTCGCGCGGCGCCTGGGAACCGCCGGGCGGATATAGCGTCGAGGAATGGGCGCATCGCGCCGCGATGGGACGCGACCATTACGTACGCGTCGTCTATCGGGGCTTTCTGTTTCCGTTCGGGCACAGGGTTTCGCTGGTCAAGGTCAGCGAACGCAAATTTCACAACAATGTTGACGGCAACCCCGCATGGCTGCGCCAGCGGCTGTTCATCGTCGTCCGTGAAAAGGAACGAACTTATGACGGCGACCTGTTCCGCGATGCCATAAAAAATTCTCCGCTCGAAGAAGAAAGGTATTCTTTCGCCAGGAAGTTTCCTTTTTCGCGCGTCGGGATACTGACTGAGACGACGCCGGATCTCGATAATCCTAATCTATATAATCGTAGTAACAGGGATTATTCAGGTATAAAAAAACCAAATAGTAATGCGATTATAGGCCAGTCGATGTTCTGGCCTCACGTCAACGGCAATCCCTTCCTTTTCCAATGCGCGGCAACCGACCTTGACGGACGGCGGATTCTCTTCGATTTGCCGATGATCTTCGTGGAAAATACGTTGGCAGCCCCGTACGGCGAAGATGGAAAGCCGAATTATGGTACGGCTGCAACAAACGCCATACGCGCTATGGAAGAATTTAAAACTAAATTCGAAAACGGAAAGCCGTACAACACGGCTAAACTCAACTGGCAGAGAGTTGCGCTTGCTCCCAGCCTGAAATCAGGCGATACCTCGGCACAGGTCGAGCAGATGACGTTCGGCGGATTCGCCGAAGGAAATAACGAAAGCCTGGTAAATTACAGCGAGGAGTTGACGATCCCGTTATGGGCGCCCCAGGTGGAAGAGATAAAAGCCAGGATAGGGGCTATAGCGAATTTATCCGGCGCGCAGGAATCGCACACGCTCGAATTTAACAAGAAGTATCTTCGTATGGGAATCAATCCTGGTAATGGCAACAAGGGCGAAGTGTTCGCCGATATTAAATCAAACTCGTCAGGCCCCAGTCTCGACTTCTCTTCGCAGGGGGACAAGTCGGGCGGCTTCATACAGCCGAACCTGAAGCCTGCCGCCCTGTCACGCATGGCAGGGCCTGTAATGAGCGATGTGGATGCTTTTATAGCGGGCGATATGCCGCAGGGAGCGGGTTTTGACGCTGTTTCCGGGCTGCCTATGCCGCTTCTGTTCGGCTGCATCCCCCTGGGGGAATTGATAGACGAGGTAGGCGATATTGTTGGCAACCCGTTGCGCGTTCCCAAATTCGTCTGCGAGGCCGGATCAAAGTTCGCGAGTTTCTTCAATGACCTGGATCGTCTGTACGAGTTCGTAGCCAATATCCCCGAACAGTCGGTGAATATTGCCAAAGGCGCGCTGTACGCTTTCAAGGATACGCTGAATGATCTGAAAGATCAGGCTGAAGTCTGTACCGAAAGCGTTAAAACCGCGATAACCGCCAAGTTGAACGCAACGTCGGGAAAGATCGACGCGCTCATAAGCGCGTTGGGAACTGTTCCATTCGCCGTCCCGGAAGGTTCGCACGAATGGCCCGGCTTTCAGTTCGACGCCGGGGGCGTCCGGAACGCTGTTAACGAATTGCAAGGCGCGGCTAATGTCGCTCTCCCCGCGGGTTTTAAGCAATCCATATCAAATGCGGTAAACAAACTTAATACGCTTTTGGATCAGCTTGATCGATTGAAAGAACTGGCGAATTACGGCAATGAGTTGTGGGCGGCGCTCAATGCCATCGTCGGCAATGAACAGCTGCTTATCGCGATGCTCGCCACGGGCGAAGGTCTGGCCGGCTCGCTGGAAACGCTAAAAAGCGCGATTAAAGACTTCCGCGAGAAATTCCTGGATAAAACCGAATTAATCGACGGCGCGCAGCGCAACTCCATACGCTCGGCTTTGAATGCGGTCGAGGATATCATCGGGAAAGTGGAAAATTTTAACGACTTTGTGGATATGCTCACAGGCGAAGAGTTGACCATACGCTTCGATTGGAATCCCGAAATAAGCAATTGGCCGCGTGAAGGCAAACCCTTGTTCCGGGCTAACGACAAAAAGGGCTTGCTTGTCGCGGTCGAAGCCAAGGTAAGGAAAAACGGATCGTCGAGTCCGAAAATCAGCGTCAATTGCGGTCTCAAGCATTTCGACCTCGTGCTGATCGCGCCGATCAGCAGCTTTCTCGAATTAAATTTTGAGAAGATCGAGTTCTCGGTAGACAGCGCGTCGAAGATGGATGTCGACGTGAAGCTCTCGGACATCAAGTTCGTCGGAGTGCTCAGTTTTGTGGAAACTCTGCGAGACCTGATTCCGCTTGACGGATTTTCCGACCCGCCCTATCTCGACATCACGCCGAAGGGCATTGACGCCGGGTTCGACATTTCTCTACCCACTGTAGCCTGCGGCATGTTCAGCATGGCAAACATCAGCCTGGGGGCGGGCTTCACCGTGCCGTTCATCGGACAGCCGCTGAGCGTGCGTTTCAATTTTTGCACCCGCGAAAAGCCATTCCTGCTGACAGTCTCCGTTTTAGGCGGCGGCGGCTTTTTCGGCGTCACGATAGACCCCAAGGGCGTACAGATGCTGGAGGCTGCGTTCGAATTCGGAGCGGCCATCTCCGTCAACTTTGGCGTCGCTTCGGGCGGCGTGTACGTCATGGCTGGCATCTATTACCGAATGGAGATGGACAACGCATCGCTTACCGGCTATTTCCGGATGGGCGGCAATGTCAGCGTACTTGGGCTGATAAACGCGTCAATCGAGCTTTACCTGGCGATGACCTATGAATTTAGTACCGGCAAATGCGTCGGCAAGGCGTCGCTGACCGTTAAGGTTTCGATAGCCTTCTTTTCAACCAAAGTCACGATTTCCCACGAGCGCAAGTTCGCCGGCTCAAACGGCGACCCGACAATGCGCCAAATGCTCGGTTATAAGCCCGAGTTGACGCTTGAGGCGGAGCTTGCGGAAATCAACGAAAAAACGCAATACGCCTGGCGCGATTACCTCGAAGCATTCGTTTAAGGAGACCACATTATGGCTAAAACACAAATTATATGGACTGTCCTGCCCTATGGAACGACGGCGGTCAATAAACAACAAAGGGTGAGCGTTGTAATATCACCTCGCCTGACGCCGCATAATTCGACGGAACATAAACTTGAAAAATTCGAGGAATTCCTCTACTGGCCTCGCGTAATCGACGGTCTGGTAAAGAAGTTCTCGGTTGAGATCGAGGGCGGCGGCATAATTCCCCTTGAGTTAATTTCCTGGGATGTCAGGGAAGCCATGGATCTCTGGTCGTGCCTGTTCAATAAAGACACGTATGTTGACGGTTTCGAGTACAACGACATGAGGAAAGTAAAATTGCGGAGTTATCCCGTCCGCAACATCCTGAAATATCTCAAAAAGCATTACGCAAACCTGGCGGTAAATTCCCCATCCGAACTTCCAAGGCTCCTGCCCTGGAACGAAGCGCAGCCCGATCTCAAGGATATGCTGAACGAGGCGTGGCCGAAGCGGCCCTTTGGTTTTGATTTCAGTCGTTTCCTGCATAAAAACTATATGCCCGATGTAAGGATCGAGCCCGGCCCTGGGATTGAAAACGACCTCTACCAGGCGGATCGCTTCTACCGACGCGTCAGACCCACGGAAGAAGAACTGAAGCTCAGGCGCCCCAATTTCCAAAACATTCCCGCGCCGCCCGCGCCGCCTGAATATGACTTTCATCGTATCGTCGCGGCGCTTGCTGATTATCCGGCCCTGACGCGCCGGATCGGTCTGGTGCTGGATTTTGCCATTGGCAGGCAAATCACGGCGCAAAACGGGTGGTTAAGGCTGCGTTTTGACCGGCTTAACACTCCGACAGTGACGGATGTAACTCCCTGGACGGCGTTCCTCGCGGGGAATGAGCGTTTTATCACTTGTCCCCGTACCGGTTATCAGAAGGACGGTTTGTTGAACCTGGACAATTCTGATGACAGCTATGATAACGACGACGGGCAATTCGATATTTACCAGGTTGACCCTGACGGCGCCGCGCTCAAGACCGTTAATTTTACCATTACCGCGCAAAATCTTATCAGGAAGGCTGACAAAACCGAGAACAGCAAGCATGGCGAAGTTACCTACACCACGGGCGACAGACAGGGCGTTGCGACATTACGCAGCGGGGGCCTGGGCGTGTCTCATTACAAACGCGCGGAAGCTGTCCAAAAAGACGCCGAAGAGATTAATAACCATGTTAACGCCCTTGACTACAACGGCGACATCAGGCTGTTTGCCGAAGACGTATTTTGCGGTTATCGCGTCGATGTTGCGGATGTGACAAGCGACAGTGAACCGGTTGTCTGGCGCTCGCTCTGCGCCAGGGAAGGAGAATACCGCCTGGTAAATCAACCCGATAAAAAAATAGAGTTTAAGCCGGACGAGGGTTATGTTTACGGCGCTTCGACCACTTCGGAAGCGCCGGACAGCGACGAACACTATCTGCATGAATCCCTGTTCCGCTGGACGGGCTGGAGTTTGTGTACGCCTCGCCCCGGCCGCGCGCTAAAGGCGGGCGAGGCGGATGACGGCAGCCATATCCAAACCGAAACGCCATGCGAGACAGCGATAGACGACGCGAACGAGACGGTTGAGAAGGGCTGCGGCGTGAGCGCAATTTTTAAATCACCCAGGGGTTCTCTGCCGCGTCTGCGCTTCGGTCATTTGTATCGACTCCGCGCCCGCGTCGTTGACCTGGCGGGCAACAGTCTGGCTTTGGGCGACCTGTCGCCAGGCGATTTAACGGGCGCGAGCAAAGCCGTGGGGTATTGGCGTTTTGAACCGATAGACCCTCCCGTTATCGCGCACCGTACCCGCGTGTCGGAAGGCGAGTCCCTGGAACGAATGGTAATCCGTTCAAACTACGACGCCTCCGCCGAAGAATACCTGGAGACGGAACCGTTTAAGAACGCCTCCACGCCGCCGCCAGGCGAATCACGGGACTTTGACTACGGCGCGCAAAACGAACGCCACTTCGTGCAGCCGAAATCCTCTCAGCAGCAATGCGAAACGCACGGCTTGTTTGATCGTTATTTTGGTTCCCCGGAACAGATTAAGCAAGGCTATGCGCTTGCCGCGAGGCTCGAGTCGGGTACGCTCTACGACGGGCTGCCCAAACCCGGAAGCAGCCAGGAAGTAGTGGACGCATCCCCGATCAAGCTAATCACGCCAGGCGCCCTGAACGGTATCGCCACTACCACGGAGTGTAAACCAGGATTACCCGACGAGAATAACCCCGTGGGGGACCGGATGGCGGGCGGTCAATATGTTATTCACGGTGAAGAACGCATAACAACACCCTGGCTGCCCGACGGCGCCGCCGGAGGAACGGCAATACGAGCGGCGGAGGGTTACGAGCTGCCAGGCGTGGATGACCTGCCCGATGGGACGGTTGAGATGCGCCTGGGAAGGACAGATTCCTGCGTAGTCCGAAAAATAAACGGTAAACTCGTCATCCTGGTGCGCTACGCGGGGGAATGGCCGCGTTGCGGCGGTTTCCGCCTGATCCTGGCCGAGCGGGAGGCGGATATTGACGGGGTGTCCTATGTTGAGCGGTTCACAGACAACGGAGCGCCGAAATGGGATGATATAAACCGTACATTGACTTTCTTTGTGCCCAAGGGGCGTGTCGTTCGCCTTGTCTATTCCAGCTTCGCCGGCAAGGAGTTTATCGAAAGCTTCGGCATTCCACAATGGGTTCAGAGCGCAGTCAGGCGCGGCGTATATGAATCCGCGTTATGCGGGGCGAATTGGTTAATCACGCCGTTTCGCGATCTCACGCTTGTGCACGCGACGCAGGCTCCGGTATTTGAGCCTAAGTTTAATGACCTTCTGCTGTTTCGCAATTTTGGTTCACACGACGTCACGCTTCGTAATCGTGTCGGGATATGTTTGCACGGTCCCTCGACCGGCAAGTTTGAAGTGGAGGCAAAATGGCGCGAGTGGGTGGACGATGTCAACAAGCCGGCGCCTGAGCGAGTTGAGTTCAGCGGGCAATTGGGCGAGATCAAGCTGGCTGAAAACCATCCAGATATATTCGATATTAAATCCGCAGTGGACGCGCAGTTGCCGGATCCGGGCGACCCAAACGCGCAACGAGGCGATGTACACGCCCTGGGCGACACTCGATTCCGGCTCATCCAATACCGAATGAGGGCAACAACCCGTTTCCGCGAATATATGCCGCAGTTAACCAATAACGAGCCTATAAATGAAGATCAGGAACAGGAATCGAACCCTCTGAATGAAGATCTGGAACGTGAATTTTTTACGAGATTGGGCCCCGTCGCTTTCGGCGACCCGATGTCGCTGCCGCCGGAAGATGATCCCGGCGCGCCGGTACTTTACGATAGTAACGGATGCAACGAGCAATCACGCGTACTATCGAGCGCGCCGCCCGTGGATCCGCGGGTGTTGTATATCGTGCCGACCTTCCGTTGGCGTTCAGACGAAAAAGCGGACGGACACGATGTCACCCGCTACGGCAACGGCCTGCGCGTATGGCTGGACAGGCCATGGTTCTCCTCCGGCGACGGCGAACTGCTCGGCGTGGTAATCTCAAAGACCGACGACGGCGCCTTGAAAGGAATAGAATCCGGATTCAAGCCGTTTGTCACTCAGTGGGGTATTGATCCGTTTTGGGAAAGCGCTTTGCCTAAGCCGCAGATTAAAGAAACGGATTTCCCCGCCAGGGTAATATCGGAGGATGCACGGCTGCATGAAAACGGCTACCCCCCGGTTACGATTGTCTGTCACAGGGTGCATTGGGATAACGTCCGTAGTTTGTGGTATTGCGACATTGAACTGAATCCGATGACGACCTATATGCCATTTGTACGGCTTGCGCTGGTTCGATATCAGCCCAATTCTCTGGAAGGCGCGAAGATTTCCAGGGTAGTTCAGACGGATTTTGCGCAGGTGTTGCCGCGCCGCCGAGCCACTGTGAAAGTGGAAGGCGACAAGGTTACAGCCGCCCTGCGTGGGCCGTACCCATCCGCAGGCCCGATATCGCGCGAGTCGCGTCTGGACAGCCGAAACCGCGTGGAGCTTGTGCTGCAAACGCGTGACCCGAATATCGACAGCGATCTCGCCTGGTCGGACGCGGAGGTTCTGGTCAACGAGGTTCCCGGCGCCGGGTCGCAAATTGCCGCCGGCTTCGTCCCGCCTGTTGTTGTCGAACAGGTGAAGGATGATGTCGTCAACGTAGTGACTCGCTCGGGAAGCACCGTACAACTGGAGTCAAGGGCGGACAGGTCGGAACGGCTGCAAGCCATAGTCGGTAAAGAGATTCAGGCAGACCGGATTGCCGGAGCTTCATTGCAGGTAAAACAACCCATCATACCGCCGGTTTTGGGCGTCATTGAGACCCCATTCTGGGAGGCTACAGTGATGTTGCCGCCGCCGCCGCTGCTGCGGCCGAAATACATGCGGTTCCCGCGTCGACTGATGCTGCGCGAGTTCGAGCGTTTCTACAAAAACGCGTCCGCGGAAAGCCGCGTCATTGAGGAACGGCTTGTTTTCGCGGACATTATCGATCTCCCTGACATGTAATCCCACGCTCCGGGCGGGGTGGAGAGATGGATGCCGTCCACGGGCGGGCGGCATCCGTTTCAGCGAACCACATAATGCTACCTCCAGCTTGAAGCACAGGTGTGAAGAGCGTACTATTCTTCTGCGTCGTTAATAAGGTACGAATAAGAAAAACCGCATTGCATATGGCGTTGCGGCGGCTCTTATAAACAAATATATTACTGTTTAAGTTAAGGATATAATTATGAAAAGAAGGTATTTTGGCCGGATAATACAGATTTTATTTATATTTGGAGCAGTCGTGACTTTTGCAAATATAAATGCGCAGGATTTGGAAACCCTTATGCCATCTGTTTCTAATGACACTACGGAACGGAAAAACTTGGAGATTATTCAAAACCAGCAAGCAAAAATCCTTCAAAATATTCAGCGGCAAATTGATCTGCTGAAAGAAAACCTTGTAGATATTATTAGCTTGGAAGAAGTCACCAATGAACGCACTGGATATTACCAGGGAAAACAGGCCATTAAAACAACAAGTACGCTATCTGATTATCGCACTTCATATAGTAAAGAAACGGCCGGCGTAATTCACGATTGCAGCAGTGTTGCCAAAATACTTAATCAAATTGAACCTCCTTATATTCTACAGGAAGATCGGAAAGTGCGGTCTATAATAAGAAGTGATAATTATAAGGACAACTGGGCATTCGTAACTACTGCAATAGACCAGTTCTATATTGATATTGCAAGAAACAGTTTTGTTGAGCTGATTGTTCCGTTCGATAGGCAATACGAAAAGTGTTTTGACTACAAACTGCTTGGCGTTGTGAAAATCAACGACCGCAATGCTTATGTAATTGAGGTTATGGGAAAGGAAAGTTCCAGAGAGGTGAAAATTAATACAAGAGATGCCTTTATAACTGAAGGAGACTATGTTGAAAACGGATTACTTTCTAAAAAAGAAGTCCGTCTTCTTGAAGACGAAAATATTGAAGAAGGGAGGATTATTCATTTTCGGGATATGGAAACGTCATGGGATATTAAATTTGGAGGTATGGCGTTGATTGATGTGGAGACAATGGAAATTTTTCAGTTTAACCGTAAAAAGGTTTTCATGGAAATAATTAATAGTGAATACCAGTCGGATAATGGCACGCTAGGTTTTTTCGATCCTCATGGCAATAAATTTATCCATTTGGGTTCTGGCGGAAAGGCAATTGAAAGCGGGAAATATGAAAAATCCAGTAAACCTATAAAATTTTCCAATGGTGATCTCTATTTTCGCGTGTGGAATGATAAACGGTTTGTCTATGTAAGGACAGACGGAATGGTAAGAGAAAAAGATTTGTTCAATGGATATTTATTTTCAGTTCAAACAGAATATGACAGAGTACGGATCAAGGATCAATTACTGACGCTGCCCGTTGTAAGAACTCTCGGAATTTACAGGCGAAGAATAGACTTGGAGACTTATGAATTTACAGAGGCAGCAGATTGGAACGAGACATACATGACTAGGTACAGTAATTACAAAGCTTTTAATATTGATACGAAAATTCAATTTGGTACGATTAACGAATCGCTGGATGAAAAACT
>Ga0099364_10014639_pt1 | contig 10414 bp, 7 predicted proteins | sample TergutTh196P3_FD_73070 | JGI IMG/M metagenome (GOLD analysis project Ga0099364, IMG submission 73070) | Microcerotermes parvus P3 segment gut microbial communities from Pointe-Noire, Republic of the Congo - Th196 P3 | ecosystem: Host-associated > Arthropoda: Insects > Digestive system > Gut ...
GTATTCTCTCCGCCGATGTCAATAGTGACTATGCCGTTGACGGCGCCTTCCTGAATGCTTGTGATTTTGCCTTTCAGCTGGTTTCTAGCGCTTATTTTCATTGTGGTTCCTCCTTCATTTTAACATAATCATAAGCGCAACGAATATTTGATTATAACCATTCGCTTTGCCATGTGTCGAAGTATAGCACACACTGAAGATATATGTCAACACTTATTATTGACTCACGTAACTGCTCAGTGAGCAGCAAAGAAAAGATAGGCAATTGCCGTTACGAACCCATGCCCTCTTTAGAAAAGAGAGTGCCTCCGCAGAGGCGGGTGATTTGATACGCCGCAACTATTGATAGCGTAACTCCCACTGCGCCAACAGGCAGGGTATATACTGTCAACACAAACAATGCCAAAAGCGTTCTTTAAGGACGTCATATCCAAGCGTAACGCTTTGCTTACCGGAGGACGAGTTCCGATATTAACATATTATGCAAAATTGTGTATAAGCATATATCCCTGCCTGCCGGCGCGCTAATATATTGGAAGGGAAACTGTGTCAAAGCCGAAATGTTTTATAAAACAACACGACCTATAGTGAACAATAACACACAGTCAAAGCTTTGTCAAGAGTTTTTTTGCTATTTCTTATATCCGCATTTTGGGCATGCCCCATTTTCGTTCAATGTGATGCCGCATAAGGGGCAGCGGTCTTTTTCTTTTTGGTTTTCTTGCCCGTATTCTTGAGTTGCGCCATTCACCCCGCTAGTAAAAGTGATTTTGGCGATGTTTAACTTGTCTTTCAGCAAATCGTAAACGATTCTTATCATGCCTTCAACGGTCATTGTTTCTTTCGTAACAACCAGTCGGCACTCCGGATAGGCTGTCGCAAGCTCAGTCTTGAAAGCGGGGCCTTTTTGTTTATTGGTCGGCGCGCCGTCTTTAATGCCTTGCGCTTCGTAAACGCCGAGAATCGCAGGAAGCAAGGGGTCATCCTCCCTCAAAACTAATGCGTGGTCAAAGTTTTGCAGCACTTCCCAAGCGGTTTTTTTAATCTCGTTACACGGAAACACCATATTGACGCCTTCGTTGATGCTGTCCTCAACTTCGAGCGTCAGTATTCCCGTATGCCCGTGCAAATACTGAGCTTCGCCCCGGAATCCGTAGAACCTGTGGGCATATTGCAAATCAAATGTGGAAAAACTTCTCATAACGATTCTCCTAAAATTATATATTTACGGGTTTTCATGCTCCCGTATGCGCACATGTTTCCTCAGGCTTGTTGCAGATGCGGCCAAATGAGCACAATGATTATACTATAACATATTTCCTTATCGCGGAATACCCCCGAAGCTTCAAACGCTGACATTATTGACAATGCTATGCAATGTATGTAGTATGTTGAAAGAGGAGGCGATTATCATGACGTCGGCATTGATACTGGCAGCAGGAAATCCGCCGAATGGAGACATGCGCGGCCCGATGGGCATTGTTGGCGAAGTGTCTTCAATAAGGCGTGTCATAATGGTATTCCGGCAGGCAGGAGTTAAAAAAATCGTTGTTATAACAGGCTATGACGCGGAAATGATCGAGAGGCACTGCTCTCATTTAGGGGTAGTGTTCCTGCGCAATAATGAATATGAGACCGTGGACATGCTCGCAAGCGTCAAAGTCGGGCTCAGGTATTTGAAAGGCAAATGCGACAGAGCATTTGTAACTCCCGCAGACGTTCCTCTTTTTTCGGCCGAGACGATTAAAAGCATGCAGGACGCTTCTGAAACGGTCGTCATCCCCATATACAGCAACAAGACAGGCCACCCGCTCTTGCTATCAGGAAGCCTTTTTGAAAAGATTCTGGACTATAGCGGAGAAGGCGGGCTTGAAGCCGCATTATCAGACAGCAGCATCGAGCGCAGGTTTTACGATGTCCCGGACAGGGGTATACTCATTGAAGCGCAAAATGGCGCCAATATCAAAGGCATCATCGAAAATCACAGCCTGCGGAGAATATGGCCTGAGATGAAGCTCATGTTATCGGGCGAAAAAGGCTTTTTCGGTCCGGGTGCGCTTCAACTGCTTAGCTTGACCGGAGAAACAGGCTCACTAAAACAAGCAGCTATGCAAATGGGCATCTCATATAGCAAGGCGTGGAAGATGATTGCGGACATCGAAAGCCAAGCCGGAGTCCCTATACTCAAAAGCCAAGCGGGTGGAAGGAAAGGCGGCAGCTCAGAACTCACGGCAGAATGCCTGGACTTGATGGCGCGCTACAGCGCATTCATTTCGGAATGCGAGCCATTCATAGAAGCCGCATTCAAAAAGCACTTTAAGTAAGTGGCTGTCTGGAATTCAATGTCAACAGGATAAGCCAGCATCGTCATTCCGGGCTTGACCCGGAATCCCCCAGAGAGCGCGCTATTCGGGGGATTGCGGGTCGAGCCCGCAATGACGAGGCTTTGTTTTTCGGTAACCTGTTGACGTTAATCCGGATATAGGGTCTGTCAATGAATAGCTTGACATCATGCTTGCTCATTGACAGACCCTTTAAACTGCCGTCTTTGCCGGTTTTTAGGGTCAGTGACAGCTTTATTTTATTACAAACTCTATAAACGCAACCGCAGCGGCTTCCGGTACCGCGCCCGATGCAGCCAGTGCATCAATAAGCAGTCCGCCATCGTCCGTGTTGATTTCTGTCAGCAAAGCGTTTGCCATCGCGATGACAGCGTCGCCGCGTGTGAATGGGCCGGCGCCGCCAAGCGCCGCCAGTGTTACTTCATCGTACAGCTCTGCTGTGAGCACGAATGATAGAGCGTCGTTGTAAGCGAAGTCCTCAGCATTGGCATCGCTGTAGCCCAGCGAGCGCAGCAGGAACACAGAGAACATTTGCAGCGTGACGCCCATGCTCGGAGAAAACGTAGTTTCGGTTGTCCCGGAAGTTATGCCGTTAGCGTAAGCAAAAGCGGCATATGGCGCGCTCCAGTTGGCAACGTCGTCAAACGGGCTGTCGCCTTCATACGCCAGAGCTTCTTCCTCAAGTCCTAGAAGCCTGATTGTCAGTACAAGGGATTCAATGCGGTTGAGCTCATTTTCCAGCCCGAACAGCCGGTTGCCGTCAGCGTCTTCACCCGAACCTTGGAATATACCAAGCTTATACAGCTCGCCTGCCAGGGTCTCGACAGGTATGGATAAAATTCCTGAGGCTTCACCGCCGCCGTTCCCGTCGTCATCGGAGTATAGAACGGTTATTTCAATGATGCCGCTGATAAGCCTGTTGCCCGCGCCGGTTTCGTGGTCGAGCAATCCGCATACAAAGCGCAGACTGCCGCTGTTGTGTGCAGTTTCTGCAAGTTCCGCGATGCCATCTTCCCTATCGGGGTCAACCGAGGTGCCGCCCGGGTTGCCGTCCCATTGAAGCGCTATGCCCGGGGGGACTTGTATGTATGAATCCGGGTCTTCAGGATCGCTGTAGTACCCATCGTGAGCGGCGATATTCTCATAAGTAAGCTCAAATGGGGACACGAAACCATCGTCTGTTGTTATAAACAGTTCCGCCCCCGGCGCCCAATACCCGCCAAATAAGCTGCCAAGGGTCACAAGTTCCGTTACCACTACCGCACGGGTGTTTTCGGCTTGGAAAAATAGGTATGCGTAATAGGGGTCGGGGAATTCCGCGATGGCGCTCAAATCTTCAATCGTGTACTCGTCGAGCAGGACAGTTTCTCCGGTTGCGGTGTTTTCCGCAAATGTCCTCAGTACTATTCCATCGTCTTCATCCGCCGGTGCTGCGGCGGCAAACCCGATAGTCAGGGAAACCACCATAGCAAAACACAGCATCAGGGCCAACAACCTCTTTGCTTTTTTCATAAACAACTCTCCTTAAATAAAACTATTATTCTAACAAACGCTCTGAGTAGCCGTCCGTAAATAACTTGCACACCTTGCGCAGCTTACTTATGTACGGCTCCTTATGCGTTAGTTACATGATTTAGCGCTGCAAGCTATTTATACTCGCGGTCGGAAAGATTTGCAATTTACTGCTTGTCTTTTTGCCGCCCTGCTTCGTTCTCAAAACTTGCAAGGCACATAGCATTACTGCGTTTTGACGCCTCGCATGGCGGCAAAAATCCTGCGCCCTAATTTCGCAAATCTTTCCGACCGCGAGTATAGAAATCACTGACGGAGACATGCAGATGGCAATTAAGGATAGCAAAAGAATCGTCGAATTTGTAAAATCATTGATTACCCTTGATAAGTAGGAGCTGATGTGAGATGATTAAACGCGAATTATATATGGAGCGGATTCGCCCGTTTATCGGCAAAGATGTCATTAAGGTCATCACCGGCCTTCGGCGCAGCGGAAAATCGGTAATGCTGGATTTGCTGAGGGGTGAGGTCAATGACCCGGGGCATAGCATTTATCTGAATTTCGAGAGCAAGCGAAATGTTGAGTACACAAAAGCTGATACGCTGTACGATTACGTCATGCAAAAGGTAGGCGACTGCAAGGAAAAATGGTATTTGTTTTTTGATGAAATCCAAGAGGTCACAAACTGGGAAGAAGTTATAAACTCGTTTCGGGTGGATTTTGACGCCGATATTTACATTACAGGCTCTAACGCCAAACTGTTGTCAGGCGAGCTTGCGACTCTAATTTCGGGAAGATACGTTCAGTTTGTGGTTTACCCATTTTCTTTCAAGGAGTTTCTGCTGCAAAATGAACATAAATCTTTTGCGGATTACCTAAAATTAGGCGGTATGCCTTTCCTGTCGAATATTATAGGCGATGAAAAAGCGATGCATCAATACTTGGAAGACGTTTATAATTCGGTCGTCTTAAAGGATGTGGTGAAGCGCAACAACATCCGTGATGTTGACTTGCTTGAAAGAATCATAACCTATGTAATGGCCAACATCGGGCAGACATTTTCCGCAACATCTATCGCCAAATATTTCAAAAACGAACAGCGGCGAATTAGCACCGACACGGTTTTGAATTATATTAAGGCTTGCGAGGAAGCGTATTTACTTTATAAGCTGAAACGGCAGGATATAAAAGGCAAAAAACTGCTGGAGGTCGCGGAAAAATATTTTGTTGTTGACCACGGTTTGCGTGAAGCTATCTATGGAAGGCACATGGAGGACATTGGGCAAGTTTTGGAGAACATTGTTTGCTTGGAGCTTTTGAGGCGCGGCTACGCTGTGACTGTGGGATCAATAGACAGCGAAGAAATTGACTTTATCGGTGTTAAGAATAACAAGCCCATCTACATACAAGTCGCATATGTGATGCCCGATAAACAAACTCAGGCTCGGGAGTTTGGCAACTTGTTAAAAATTGCCGATAACTTCCCCAAATATGTTGTTAGCATGGACGAAGTCGATATGTCGCAGGATGGGGTTATTCATTTGAACATAAGCGATTTCCTTTTGAATGAGTGGTAAATGCCACTTAAAAGGGACGGACGGCCCCCGCGTTCACGGTATGCGTGAGCGCGGGGGCCGCCCTTTTGTTTATTTATACTTTTATTTCATGAAATCGTACAACCTTAGGATCGTGGCTATGCTTTGTTCCGGTTTCGATCCGCCTTCCGAAAACACCCGATTAGCTGGCCAAAATCGTTGCTGGAGCATCTGCTAATTCTTTGACTTCTGCTAAAAATTCTTTTTCTGTGTCCACAAACCGGTAAGGCCGATATTCGCCATAAACATCCGGATTTCCTAAGACAATAAATTGCATTCCCTTAGCTAAGTAAAGGATGTTAAGGCTATTTAATAACTGAGACACATCCTTACGTCCAAACACGCTCAGCGCAATACACCCGGAAACATCGAATTTTTTAGCTACCAGATAACACATTGTATAGTACCTCCATAAAAGAGTTTTCATCAATAATCATTCCAGAATCATAGCTCTGTTTTAACGCAGCTCCTATCGCCGGATTAGTATGATACTTGTACACTTTGTCATGTAATAAAACATTTAAAAATGAATCTTGTTTTGAGTGAAATTGAACTTCAACAGGATAATGATGGTTATCAACAGCATAATAAGCATGAACTCCTCTATACCCGTCATCAACTGCTTTCAATCTATTTTTCCGCTTTCGTATTGCTTTTTCAACTCTGCTAGGGTTTTTGAGGCGGCGTCGAATTCAAAGTCTGCTATTTGGCGCGCTAGCTCAGCGCCTTTCGGGATAAGGCGGATTTCTCCAACCATTCCGGCGCATTCGGGGTTTATGTTATCAAGCATCGGCGCCAGTTTTTCAAAGAGCGCCAGTGCCTCTTTGGCGCTTAGCTTCTGCTGTTCGTCCTGTTCGGCGGGCTGCTCGACAAGCGGCCTGAGCTCCTCTATTACTGCTTTCAGTTCGGTTTTGAGCAGGTTCATTTTGCTCTCCCAGACAGAGGCTATACCGTCTTTTAGTATCAGCTCAACTTCCGCCGCTGCTTCTTTCAGCCCGGTCTTTCCAATCATGCCGGCGCTGCCTTTTAGCGTGTGCGCCAGCCTGTGGGCGAGTTTTGTGTCCCCGGCGGCGACGGCTTCTTCAATTTCGATATGCACCGACAGGTTGTTTTTTACAAAGTTGATCCGCAGGTTTTTTTCCAGTTCTTCGTTGTTTTCCTCTTGCTCGTCTATGACTTCGATCCTTACCGGCGACAGGTATTTAAGCAGGATGCGTATCAGTTCCTGGGATGTGAATGGTTTGCCCAGGCAGTTCGGCATCCCGTGTTTTTTATACCGTTCCAGTTCGCTTGTCATTACGTTGGCGGTCATAGCAACGATGGGCGACCCTGTGTCCAGCTCCGCTATTCTTGTCGCGGCTTCGATCCCGTCCATGACAGGCATGAACATGTCCATAAAAACTATGTCATACGGGGGGTCGCCTTTTATTATGCGTTCCATCACCATGTTTACGCCTTCTTTGCCGTTGTCCGCTGTCTCCGCCCGAATCCCCATGCGGGAGAGGTGTTCGCATATAACTTCCTGGTTCATGCGGTTGTCGTCGCAGACCAGAACCAATGCTTCAAAATACGGCCTTTCGAGAGGGGTTAAAACCTCGTTGCCGTGCTGTTCTTCAGGCGCTTTGATCGTATTGAATACTATTTCAAAGCTGAACTTGCTGCCGGCGCCTGGCGCGCTTTCCACGTTCAATTTCCCGCCCATCAGCTCCACGATGTTTTTGACGATCGCAAGCCCGAGGCCTGTGCCGCCATAGTTGCGCGTGGTGCTGGAGTCCGCTTGGATAAACGGGTCGAATATCCTTTGGGTCTGCTCGGGCGTCATGCCTATGCCGCTGTCTTTGACTTCAAAATATACCGTCGCGCTGCCTCCTTCTTTATTGTGCGCGCCATCGGAGGATGAGGGTGCCGAGCCGGTATCGGAGCTTACTATTGCCGAAGAAAACCAGATCGTCCCGGCGTCAGTGAACTTCACGGCGTTTGAGAGCAGGTTTATAAGTATCTGATAGAGTCTGATTGGGTCTCCCAAAAGCTGTTTGCCGATAGGCGGCTCTGCGTATACCCTTAAATCAAGGCCCTTTTCTTTTGCCTCCGGGAGCATGACCGAATGACAGCGGGAGAATACGTCATTCAAGCTGAACGGCACGTTTTCCAATTCCATCCTGCCGGCTTCTATTTTTGAAATATCCAATATGTCGTTGATGATTCTCAGGAGCCATCCTGCGTTGTCGGATATTTTGCTCAAATAGTCCCTAACTTGGGGCGCAATTCCGGCAGCATCCAGCGCAAGCTCCGCAAAGCCCATGATGCTGTTCATCGGCGTCCTGATTTCGTGGCTCATTGTCGCGAGGAACTGGCTTTTCGCTTTGCTGCTTTCTTCGGCAATTTCCGCGCGGCGCGCGTTTTCTATCATTTTGTTTTTTTCGGTCAAATCTTCAATAACGGCTAGCGAGGAGATGTGGCCCATGTAATTAATATTGCATGAGTAGACCCTTGCCATGAACAGCTCCCCGTCTAATCTGATGCATTGGAAATCCTGTGTGGCTTTGTCAGCCTTGACAAGCTCGTCTACAATGTCGGTGGTTTTTCTTCCGTTTGGCTGGATTTCGGGCATGAACTCGAAAACGCTGCGCCCTGATATTTCCTCTTTGCAGTCTTTGCCTCCGAGTATTTCCACAAGCGCTTTGTTGGCATAAAGCAGCTGCCCGTTTTCTTGGCTGACTACCCTGACCCCGACGGGCAGCGACTCAAGTATGAGCACCATGTTTTCGCCGGCTTCGACGATTTGGCGCTCTATTAGCTTCTTTTCTGTAACATCCCTGATGGCGCCTGATACCCGGATCGGCACGCCGTCGCTGTCGCGCAGTGTCGTCCCGTATCCGTCAAAATATCGGTATTCGCCGTTTTTATGCCGGAGCCGGTATTCTATGTCATAGGGGGTTTTGCCTGTGCGGTCGTTGAAGTGGTCTACGAACGCGGCGATTGCGCTTTTGGCATCCTCGGGGTGAAATCGCGCAATGAAGGAGCCGAGCTTGTTTGGGAAGTCGTTTTCATCGGTGAATCCCAGCATCTGGCGGAGTTCCTGCGACCATATCCATCTGTTCGGGTCTTCTACTGACTTCAAAACCGGCGTCAGGACTTCCATGTTCCACAGCGCTATGTTCATGGACTCGAGCGTGAGTTTGTAGCTCATTATCTCGTATTCAATTTCGCGTTGCCGGGCCAGCATGTTGATTTGGTTTTGCACTCGCAGCTTTATGCGCGCCGGGCTTGAGAGTTTGCTTATGTAATCCACCGCTCCAAGGGTGAGGTATTTTTCTTCTTCGGCCGGGTTGGCGTTCGGTGCAATCACGATGACGGGTATGAATTTGGTTTTGTCGTTATTTTTCAGTTCGGCAATGAGGGCGTATCCGTCAGCTTCCGGGGCTGTCGCTCCCATAAGGATAACGTCAGGGCTGTGTTTTTCCGCTGCCCTGACGGTGCTTTCTATGTGTTTTTCCGTATGGATGGTAACGTCATCCGGCAGGATTTGCATAAGTTCCGCCGCGTCTATGCCGCTGCTGCCTGTAAGCAGTACGCTGTTTCTTTTTTCATTAGTCATAATTCGACACCTGCTAAATGGTGCTGTTGTAGTAGCCTATCAGTTCGTTTACCAGCTGGAAAAAGTATTCTATGGGGTCATACTCGCCGGGGGGAGTCATTCCGCTCATGTCTGTCGGTATTTCCATTTCAATATCGTACGAGCCTGCCCTTAATGCATTAAGGATATTCCGGGCGGTTACTTCCATCTGCCTTGATCTATTGACAAAAAGCTGGAGGGGGGTGGATTGAGCTAAGCCAAACCCTTCATCTTCTAGCTTCTCCTCATTTGTGTATATTTCCCTGAGCGCCGAGAAGTCTGATACATGCTGGTCGTAGAAAGCCTCAAATGTTTCAATGTCAATATCGAAAAAGTCAGTAGCGATGCTTTCGGCGTTCGTTACGATTTTGAGCACATAGTAGCGTATTTCGTAGCCGTGCTCCCACAGCAGTTCAAGCGCCACATTTGCTTGTTCACTGTCATATCTGCGCAGAGCCGAAGAAAATTCGCCTCTGGCAACTAGAAATCCGGAGTATAATTCGGACAGCTGCGCGTGAAAATCATCATTCCCTGCATAATCATCCAACAAGTATTCTCCGGAGGCGTAATAGTCCCTCATGTCAAGGTAGTATATCCGCAGAATTTCGTGTTTAATCTCAGCCAATGCGCCCGCCTTGCTGTCAAGCTCGCCAAAATCCGGCTGCGCATTAGTCATTTCGCGCACAGGGGTCAATATGCCCTCGACGTAACTGTCATACCCGCCTAATGCAACGATACCCATATCTTCGTACATACCAAGCGTACTTTCCTCCCCGGCAGCTTGTGAGGCCTGCCATTGGGCAAAGTCTTCTTTCGTCGTAGTTTCAAACGCATTGAAATACGCATCCATAGTAAGCTCAAATGTGCCGACGGCAAAATTGTGGAGGTCTACATAAGTGTTGTATTTTTCGATGCGCATGGCTTCATCTGAGGCGTTGGAGCCTTGAGCACTGTCCGGCCCGCCGGAACCGCCCCCTCTTTGGCTTGCGGCATCGGAGCCGCATCCCCAAAGCGCAAGGCTCGCTATGAGCAAAGCAAGTATGCACACCGCTTTTTTCATTCTAACCCTCCTAAAAGTAGATATTAAAATATTAATATCCATTTTAGGGCATAATCGCTAATCTGTCAACGTTCAGTTACTAGTCACTGGGGTCGATATCATAAGTGCGGTGCATGGAAAAGATGTGTATTTTTTGCCCCTTGTCGCTAGGCGGCGCGTCCTTGCGCCTACTAGCGAGCGCTCCACCGTCCAAGGAGCTTGTCACAAAAGTCCCAAACGCATGTCTTTTGGCGAGAATTCCGCTGCACTTCGTTAAATTTCCTTGAAATAAAGCAATTATTCCTGCGT
>Ga0099364_10014640_pt1 | contig 10414 bp, 6 predicted proteins | sample TergutTh196P3_FD_73070 | JGI IMG/M metagenome (GOLD analysis project Ga0099364, IMG submission 73070) | Microcerotermes parvus P3 segment gut microbial communities from Pointe-Noire, Republic of the Congo - Th196 P3 | ecosystem: Host-associated > Arthropoda: Insects > Digestive system > Gut ...
TTTTTTTTTTAAATTTAGTTCCTTCCACCCCCCCCCCCCTCTGTCTTTTCTCCCCCACCCTGTCACCTCTCCCCCTCTCTGTCATCTCTCCCCCACCCTGTCACCTCTCCCCCACCCTGTCACCTTGAACGAAGTGAAAAGCCTTAAGATTCTTCACTCCGTTCAGAATGACAAGGAGCCTCAAAATAACAAAAAAGTTACCGTTGGACTGGTTAGCATCTACAGCTTCCCAATTATCCATTATCCATTATCCATTATCCATTATCCATTTTCCATTATCCATTCCCCATTATCCATTTTCCATTATCCATCATCTCTGCGGTATCAATCGAGCCAAATAATTCGACAAATAGTCTTTATACTCGTCTACTATCTTTCTTTCAGTGGCATTAAATGCCCTATTCTCAGCTTCTGTTGCATTGAGATGTCCATGTCTTTCATTAAAATTCCATGGCAACATAACTGTATTGTTTGAAGTGTCAACCAGATTCGCACTTAATTCTATTCGGACAAAAGTGTTTTGATTGGCTGCAAGTTCTACTGGTGAGATAACTATGTTGCAATCTACCATATAGCGAGCATTATTGCCACCGCTTCTAAAGCCGAGCTCTGAAATAGCTCTTGCAAAAGCACCTTGCACTCTACCTGCTCTATCACCAGAAACACGAACTCCGATAGGGATGGTCGCTGCGACATTTTGAGCTTCAAGCCTGTAGGTATTACCGTTAACTATCTGGATAGGAGCTTGAGCACCCAAGACACTCAAAACATTTCCAAGAGTGACATTGATGTCAGCGACTACAGCAGCAAAGGTCAATCTTGTATAACCAGTCATCGACCCTCTGATATCGGCAGGCATATTGATTAGATTCTCGATCATATTTTGATTTGCCCTGATCATGTCTGAGTAAATCTGTATAGTGGCAGCTCTTTCCATTACGGCTATTGCATAAAAAGTGTTTGCACTTACATCATGCCAGACTCCTCTGATTTCTGCACCAACTAAGAGATCCATTGTTGCCCTTGTTCTGACAGTCGATTGAATTGCGATGTCATCTGTCCAGTCGGTAAGTTGTCCTCCTCTTATAGCTTCAAAATAGGTGTTTGTGACTGCTTGATCAGCTTGGATGGATTGACCAAAAAATGCTGTTAGGTTTGCTATGGCATTCCTTTCTGCCATATCGCGAGTCGTTCCATGACCAAGTCCTGTTACATAAAGTCCCCTATTGAACTCCATATCTGGTGAATCAACCCACATAGGTCTCCCCGTAGGAAGTGGCGGTGTAGTAGGCGTGGTAGGTGGCGGAGGGGGAGGTGGTGGTGTTGGGGGAGTCACCACTGGTTGTTGTCCACCGGTACCGAGTTGTCTGTCCATATCTGAAAATGCATCTCTTGCAGCATCCCTCGAAATATCTGCATCTGACCTTTGAGGTGCAGAGGGCGGTGGAGGGCTAGATGCACATGCTAATGATGCTAATAAAAACATCATCATAGACAAAATAATTAATAATTGCTTGTTCTTCTTTAACATTTGTTTACCTCTTTTTTACATATTTTTTATTTATTTTATATTATATCACTACACAAAGAATCCCTTCTTCTTCCCATTCCTCAAACTGTTTGTTTCGTGTTTTATCAGCGATGAGCATATATCCAGTATTAATAGACTCCGATTTCATATATCCATGAAGTTGATCTATACCAGATTTGTGGTATTCCTCACCACGCCAGATTTTGAGTTCTATCACAAATTTTTCATCTCTAAAGATAACCACTACATCCATTCTTTTTTCTGGTCCTGTTTGAACCTCTTTAAATGAGAATCCATATCCATTTATGATAGGTTTTAGAAACATAAAAAACATCATCCGAACTTCGTCTTCCAGAAACTCTGTTGATTTGAAAAAATCTCTACTACTATATTTTTCTTTGACTGTTTCTTGAAATTTACGCAGAACCATTGCCATATCGAGTCTACCATCGGATTTAATGTAGGGTTCATGTATTTTTCCAAAAATAGATTTATTCTTCCTTGAATTAATCGAGACAAAATAATTTGTCATTGTTTCTTCAAATATCTTATTATGGATTTTGATATTATCTTTTTCATTTTTTTTAATCATACCATACATAAAAGCGAAATTTATGATTGGATCCAATAAATCAAAGGGAACATCAGCGTTCTTGAATATCACGGATTCTATCAAACTCGACAATTCCAGATTGTTCTGCAAATTTTTTGAGAGACTTTCAAAGAGTGTATTGTTTTCTTTGAGAAGAATACTAACTGACTTATCTATGTCTATTATTTCCCATTTTTTGTTTTCTCTATTTATTAATATTTCCTCATCCACAATTTTACAGAGTTTACTGACTAAAAATGGATATCCACTTGTCCAAAAATATAATTTTTCACTGATGGATTGAGTGTCCATTGAATTACCAGTCGTTGCTGCATAATCTTGGAGCATGCTTCCAATCTCTACAGTGCTAAAACTCATATCTACCTTAAAATCAGTGGCAATATTCCAAGGACTATTGTATATTATTGTTTTCTCTTGACTATCAATATGGCTTCCACTATATGGATAGACAGAAGGATATTCCTCATATATCCTCATTTTTAGCGATTTAACATCATGCAAACCGACTAATATGACGCTATGAAAGGTGATATCTTGTCTTCTCTGCGTTTTTAAATATTTATCCCGAAGCATACCTAAAAAATAAAGAAAAATCTGATTGTCACTTGATTTATCTACTTCATCTATCATCAATACGATTTTTTCTTCGATGATATTTAATATTTCTGTCAAGGCATCCGATAAAGTATCAAAATTGTTTACTTTATCTATGCTATCTATGAAATATTTCGAATAATCTTTATTTTTTATGTTCTGATTTTTGGACAACATCTTTAAAAACATTGCACAAAATGCTTTAGGATCTTTGTAGGAAGTGTTATCGACACTTTCAAAACTAATGAAAACTGGTAAATATTCCTCGCTCTTTAAAAGTTCTAACTCCAATAGTGTCAAGGTAGTTGTTTTGCCATACTGTCGAGGTCGATTGATTACAAAATACTGTTTTTTCCGAATCATAGTCATGATTTGAGCGATCTTTTGGCTCGTATCGACCATGAATGTATCACTCGGATAACATAAACCAGTGATATTAAAATATTTCATCGGGATTAAGGTTTAATTTCTTATGTGAGCTTCCCCCCCCCATAAGTGTCAACTTTTGTTCGTAGAGGCAATCTCCGATTGCCATAAAACATTGTAAAATGCCAATCGGAGATGACAGGCTACTCCGCTTCGCTTCGTGGTGGCTCTACGAATCAAATTCCCGCTAAGTTGTTAGCATTAGGGGGCAGGGGGGGGAAACTCTTTTTTCAAACCAATATTACAACCTATTTCTCGGTTGAACTACCACTTTTTTGATTTCATCGTTTCTACCCATCCAGATGCGTTGATTTGTTTCAACACTCGTGATTTCAGCATCCACGATATAAGTTCTGACAGTTTGATTTCCTGCTCTATCCACTTGGCTTCTGACTGTTCCAAAGAGCATGAAATCTGCACCTGCCTCATTTGCTAGAGCAGCCGCTGTTTGTTCAGAGGCATGACTTTGTTGATCTTGTCTCTCTGCCCGCAGTTGATCTCTGGCACTTCCTCCAGCGACAAAATCAAGTCGTCCAGTGTTAAATATAACTGTCTCAAAGGTTGATGAAATGATTGCAGTGTTGATTTGCTCACTACTTTCATTACTAAACCTACCCACCAATACTATTGGTGTGCGCCCCCCCATCGCCTCAATTGCTTGATTGACGCGTGGGGAATTCAAAAAATCATTGATCAAAGCGGTGGTCACGATGCGAACATCGGTATCATTCCAAAATCCACTTAAATCTGTCTGTGTGCCAGCATCTATACGCGTAACTTGTGGCCCTTGAGGTCCACAAGACGCTATCAGCAATAATGCCATGATACTGACTAAAATAATTGTCAATTTTTTCATTATTTTTTATCCTCCTTGTATTTGACTAAAAGCATAGATAAAATCAAGATTGGAAAATTGGGCTAAATTTAATCTATTAGCACGGATTTCCATGTTTTCACGAGTCTTGGTCCTTACCAACTGTCCCTGTGAATAAAAATTGGCTGTCACGGTATAGGTACCCGGTTCAACTAAGACACCACCTACGAACGCTCCATTGGGTAAATAACGAGATATGCGAACATCGGCTCTTTCGCTCGCTTCGATCAAAAGTCCACCAGCTAATCTAGCACCCATCCCTGCTAATGCGCCACCTCTCTCAGCAGCTTGATTTTGAGCTATTTCAAGAGCTGTATGTTTTACTAATGTCCTAATATAAGTCTTTAGGAATATCTGTGTATAACGAGCATTAAAAGTATCTACGATGACAGTTCCCATATCTTCGAGTAGTTCGAGGCGGAAAGTTTCGTCACCTACTACTATTTCTATACGGTCTACTCTATTCGGTCTTTCGACTAGTCTAGGCAAGTTGATATTGGCATATCTATTGGAACCAGTAAATATAGGCCAATATTGTTGTAAAGTTTCTTCTTCTTTGATTGGAGACAGACCTACAAAGGTTAAGACATCAAGCCTTGCCATGTCTCCAGATCCTTCCGCTATCAAGTTAATAGCTCTAGGGACAGATTGTGTGTAAATAGTTGGTTGATTAGCAAAAGCTGCATGGAACTGTTCCATTTCGATACGAACTGCATCAGGATTTCTATCAGCTTCATAAAATAAAATACTCAGATATCGCGCTAAAGCTGAATTTGAAAAAGTAGTATTTCGAGATACTGGAGTAGATGCGCCTTCTGCTGATTCTGCTTGGTTCAAGGCATCACCGTGTTCCCCACGAATTCTTGCATTACCATCATCATATTTTCTGGAAAGCAATTCAAGTTTTCCGCTTGGTAGAGTCAGTTTACGAATCTCTACTAAAGCAGCTTCGATACTTCCTTGATGATAAAAATTTAACGCATTAAATACGGTCAGATAAATATCCTCAAAGTCTTCGCCCGGATATTCTTTCGTGTTGTCATTGAGTATGAAGCTTGCTACATTTTGAGATATGCTTCTTGTAAACGCTTCTTGAATCAACCTTTCTGCATTGAGTAAACTTTCTGCTGAATCAGCATGCAGACCTGCATAAAATTCTAGTAACCCCTTGTTCAAAAAAAGTGAAATTACATTGTTGTTGTCATAAAGCGGTCTTTGTGCTCCTTGAGCATCAATAACCATCTGTAAAGCAGTGACAAAGTCATTTCTACTGATAGCTTCATCAATTTCTGCATAAATATCAGCTCTTTGGGCGCGACTTGCTCCACCACCACAGGCTGTCAAAATCATCAGCACTATAAATGCTGATACAAACAAAGATACCAAACGGATCTTTCTTTTCTTGTTCATGTCCATAAACATTCCTTTCTCCTCTTTTAATTTTGTTAGTTTCCCATTTTTTCCTTTTTTATCTATACTTTTTTACCTTAAATGTCCGTGAGATGACAAAAAAAGTATTTGTAGTATCTATCCCATTTTTCAATCAAAACAAAATCTATATCGCTGAAAAAACATGTTTTAGCGTAAATTATTTTATTATAGCAAAATCGTCAAGCCCTTTTTAGAAAATCAAATTATTCATCTCCTATACCCTTTCTATCATCTTCGCCGCTTGCTCCGTTACTTCTTCAAAATTACTATGCAAAAACAAATTATCTCGGATTTTCTCAAGTTCTTCAGAAGTCTTTTTCTTCCATGATTTTTCTTTCAAAATATCCAGAGCCTTATAGGCAGCTGTATCATCATATTCTTCACAAGCTGTTTTTAATATCAATAACTGCTCTTTAAGTAATTCCAAATCTTCATTTATATCATTATCATCTGATTCTTCTATTTCCGGAGTCTTTAGTTTCACCAGCAAAGCTTCCAGAGACTCTATAAACTGTTCTGTATTTTCTTTGATAAAACTTATATTGCCATCCAATCCTGCTTTTTCGAGAGCAAAAGCATCTTCCGATTTTTCATATTCTCCGATATGAGCAAGAACTGATTTCATTGCGTGCACAGTGGTGGTAAACAGCTTTATATCACCACTAGTGATAGTTTCACGAAGAGCAACCACTGCCTGTTCCGTATCGCGTTTTAACACATCGAGTAGTTTTGGTCCTATTTCCTGTATTTTATTTTCAGATACCTTTTCCTTTGATGTTACATTTTTATTTACTGGCAAGGATGCAGCTTCTACTATTGCTTGTTTTTGAGCCTCTTCAGGATATTTATCCCGAACAAATATATTCAGCGCATCATCCAAAGCACGCATATCGATAGGTTTTGAGATAAAATCATCAAAGCCTTCATCTTTAAACCTTTCCCGACTCCCTGCCAGAGCGTTCGCTGTCAATGCGATAATTATTCCTTTATAACCCATAGAACGAAGCTTATGAGTCGTTTCGATACCATCCATTTTGGGCATCATATGATCCATAAAGATTATATCATAAGTTTTACCAGACTCCACTAATTCGATTGCTATAAAACCGCTGATCGCTGTTTCTATCTCCAATCCATATGGAGACATCATTTCTTCGGCTACAAAGAGATTAGTGGCTACATCATCTACTATCAAAACTTTTCCATATGGCATTCGTTCACGGTGTATCTGCAATTTTTTATATTGTCTCTCTCCAGAAAAAGTGAAATTATGCAATTGCTCCGCTAGCTCAAGACCTATTGCGTCGCATTCTACAGCTTTTTGTTTGACCACTACTGTAAATATACTACCTTTTCCATACTCGCTTTTGACTTCTATGTGACCATCCATCATTTTGACAAGATTTTTGGTGATAGACAAGCCCAGTCCTGTGCCTTCTGTTTTACGATTTGCCTTGATATTAAAACGGAGATATTCTGAAAATAAATTGTCTTGATCCTCTTGAACCATGCCCTGACCTGTATCTTCGATGATAAACCGCAGCATGATGTCATTTTCTTCTACTGTATGAACTATTGATAAACTGACATAACCCTTTTCGGTGTATTTGATTGCATTGGAAAGAATATTGCTCAATATTTGTTTCAAGCGGAGTTCGTCTCCATACAACTTTGATGGTAGATTTGAATTAATATCGACTATAAGTTCAATAGGTTTGGCGCCTATCCTCACTATATTGAGCTGGACTGTGTCACGGATAAAATTCGGCACATCATATTCGATAGGAACCAATTCCATTTTTCCAGTTTCGATCTTCGAAAGATCAAGTATGTCGTTTATAATGCCTAAAAGGCTATTTCCCGCATTAAAAATTTTATCAAATACTTCTAAATCTTTTTTATCTAAATCGGATTTTTGTAATTGAACTTGGGTCAAACCGATGATTGTATTAAGAGGTGTTCGTATTTCATGCGACATTGTAGCAAGAAATACTGATTTGGCGTTGTTGGCTGCCTCGGCTCGCTGCTTTTCAAGAATATATTCGGTGAGATCCGACATCACTATGAGCATACCTGAAACTGTCCCTTCTTTCCGATTGAGACCAGTCTCAGCACGACGAAGCTCAATGGAATAATATCGTGATTCACCCGTTTGAGCAAAATCTGCTAATAAATCAAAGCGAACTGTTTCATTTTCTTCTAAAACCTTGCGATAGGCTGCCTCAAAAGTCGCCATACTTTCTTTTGATAAATATTTCGATAATACTACATCATATTTCAGCTTTTTTATATAATTAAAATTTGGTGTCTTGGTCGCTACCATTAGAGCCTCAGTAGACAAAACAAAATGTCCTTCAGCATCTAAAAGTATTATGATATTTGGACAGTTCTGTAAAAGCATATCTGTATAAGTGCGTTGTTTTTCATTGGCGTCCAACAATGCACTATTAAGATTGTCTTTTGCTGTTGCAGCTTTTGATACTTTGTCTAAAAAGCCATTGACGACCCTTATCTCACGAGCTTGTTTTTTTACCTCTCGATTCAAACGATCTACTTCTTCATGAAGATGCCGATTTTCCTCATGTAGTTTCAAGGCTATTTCTTCTATTGATAATTCGTTGTCCAAATTTTTATTCCTTATGTAAGTATACTCTTAATTATGACTTCCCCCGACCCATCTTTGCGATATTTGCCCCCTATTAGTAAAAACTTTAGTCCGTAGCGGAAATCTCCGATTGACATAAACTTAGCGGCAATCTCCGATTGCCATAATCGTAGCGGAAATCTCCGATTGCCATAAACTTAGCGACAATCTCCGATTGCCATAAAACATTGTAAAAAATCAAATTGATTTCCCTTAAAATATCTCAAAGGGATTATATTTTCATCAATCCATGATCCCTCTCCGAAAAATATATTAATAAAATTTTACCTTACACATACCTCTTAGGTATATGAAGCTCGGTAGAAAATGATATATAACCACAAAACTGTATCCCGTAGGGATGCAACATGGTGCATATATCCCTTTCTACAGGGCTAACATCTCTACGCAAACAACTTTTCGGAGAGGACTCATCCATGATACCTTCACCCACGCCAACCATACATGAAAATACCTTGTCATTCCGAGAGCAAACCTTGTCATTCCGAGCGTAGCGAGGAATCTTTATCTTGTCATTCCGAGCGTAGCGAGGAATCTCATCATATTGATTTTTAATAACTTTCAAGATTCTTCACTCAGTTCAGAATGACAAGGCGGAGATTCTTCACTTCGTTCAGAATGACAAGGCGGAGATTCTTCACTCAGTTCAGAATGACAAGGCGGAGATTCTTCACTCCGTTCATAATGACAAAAAGGAATCCTATTTTCATATTATAGAAACGGAATGACAAACACCAAAACCACCACCCCTGCCACCTTAAACTTTGCTTAAACCCTCACCCACTAAAACATACAAGCTATAAAAGCATTGTTATGAAAGCGGTTTATTGCCTTTTTATCTGATATCATCGTAGGACAGATTTCGCCACCTGAATTTGCCATTAAAAAGGGAATTTTATTTCCTATTCTCTGGTTTATCAGTTCCATTTCTTTAAATTGTTCTCCCCCCAATGCCATACTCCGTGCTATACATGAATATATCAACAATACTGAGGCATTATCTATTTCTTTCAAGATTGTATCGACGGTTATTCCTGTAGTTAGCATCACATCTTGCGCGTCTGATTTTGCCATATACATTGTGCTACCTTGAGGCATCGCGCCAGCACAAATCGCATGTTTATCTTCCGTCAACATTACAAATATCTTTGAAACCTTTGGTGTCCCATCGTTGTAGTCCAATAAAAAAGGTAAGTTCGACATGGCATATTGGGTTTCACTTGCTTCTGCCAATCCCAATTCTTCAAAATATTCTATGATGTGTCGTTCATTGACTTCCATAATTATTGAGCCCATGCTTTTCGTGATGATTGCACCTTTGCCCATTATTTTTTCATCTGAGATATTGGCTACAAAAAACTTAGGTTGAATATTTCCATAAATCAGTATCATTGCCATTTTATCACTATAATATTCTCCATTTGCTAACATAAAAGTGTTTTCAAAATTCAAAGTATCGTCTACTGCGAGAGTCCCAAAACACGGAATGCCACCAGATACCTCAGATATAGTGTTCACATAATCGTCTCCACAATTTTGGAGGATAAATGGTGCAAAAGCAAGTATCAAAGCTGGATTTTCGTCTTTTCTGCATACTGATTTATAGCTCTCAGCCACTACTTCTTGATATGCTTTTTCTGATGCCAATGATTCCGTTATCACTCTGTCAAACTCCACATCATCACTCGTCATGACCATCAAGGTCATTAATAATAAATCTGTTTTATCTGGAATTGATTGAGCAGAGGCTATGGTTCCTATTATTTCAAAAGGCAAAGCCTCACATACTGCTTTGAATATGCCGGATAGGATAAACTCATAATGACAAGCGATTATGCCAATAGTATTCTTTTTTAATCCATCGGTTATATTGAGCTGTGATTTGATTTCCTCTATCGCCAACTGCTCATCATCAAGCTCGGTGGTCTGAACTGTAAATGTTTTTATCATTTGTAGCTCCTTTATCTTTTTTTCTATATAACTTTTTTACACAAGTGACATTTTTTTTTTTGTATTAATTCTGTCAACACATTTTTATATAGACACCTCCCCACCATCTTTATTCCGCTAGGAGTCCTCTCCAAAAAGTGTATTAATAAAATTTTACCTTACACACGCCGAAGGTATGTGAAGCTAGGTAGAAAATGATGTAAAACCACAAAACCGCATCCCGTAGGGATGCAACCAATCAATTGGCATTCGTAGGGAACGCATGTATGCGTTCCGCCTCAATGTAGAATTTAATTAATTGTAAACATACTATGCACATGCCGAAGGTAT
>Ga0099364_10014641_pt1 | contig 10413 bp, 8 predicted proteins | sample TergutTh196P3_FD_73070 | JGI IMG/M metagenome (GOLD analysis project Ga0099364, IMG submission 73070) | Microcerotermes parvus P3 segment gut microbial communities from Pointe-Noire, Republic of the Congo - Th196 P3 | ecosystem: Host-associated > Arthropoda: Insects > Digestive system > Gut ...
TGGGTACGATGCTTGCGTTTTTGACCACTGATTGCGCAATCAGCTCCAGTATGATTCAGCAAGCGCTCATAAATGCGACAAACATTAGTTTTAATCGTGTATCTGTAGACGGCGACACTTCTACGAATGATATGCTCACTCTCATCGCAAACGGACTTGCCGGCAATCCAGAAATAACCGCTGCAGGTACAGATTACGACGCTTTCTCCGATGCTCTGAACGCGCTGTGCATAGAGCTAGCTAAGATGATAGCCGCCGATGGAGAAGGCGCAACACATCTCATTGCCTGCCATGTGTACGGAGCGACCACAGTGGATGAAGCAGAGTTGCTGTCAAAATCGGTTATTTCCTCAACGTTGACAAAGGCAATGATTTTCGGCGCAGATGCAAATGTCGGCCGTGTTCTATGTGCTCTGGGGTATTCCGGAGTCATCTTCAATCCATATCTAGTGAGCATTGCCTTTAAATCATCTTCAGGGCGCATACTAGTCTGCGAAAATGGGATTGGTATACCATTTGACGAGAGCATAGCTAAAACAATCCTAACCGAGCGGGACGTAACGATTGATATTAATATGAATGCCGGTCATGCTGAGTGTGTCTGCTGGGGTTGCGACTTAACACATGATTATGTTAAGATAAATGGGGATTATAGATCTTAAACAAAGGCTTTAAATATACATATAAAGGTTAGTAATTGGCAGCTGCTTGTGGCTGAGATTAGGAGTTGTTCCATAAATAATGAAGAATGGTCAGATTAATGCAAATTTTGAGAGAGCGCAAACGTTAGTCGAGGCATTACCATATATACAAAAATTTACAGGTAAAGTCGTTGTAATAAAATATGGCGGTAATGCTATGATCAGCCCGGATTTGTTCGATGCTGTCATTGAGGACATAATCCTGCTTCAGCTTGTTGGCATACATGCGGTTTTAGTCCATGGCGGCGGACCGGAGATAAGCGATATGCTTAGCAGGCTCGGCATAGAATCTAGGTTCATCAACGGGTTGAGATATACCGATAAAGAAACGATGGATGTTGTGCAAAGCATATTATGCGGAAAAGTAAACAAGGATCTTGTTGCGACTATTGTACGAAAAGGCGGTAACGCAATTGGGCTATGCGGACTAGACGGCAAACTATTCGAGGCTCGTAAATATGATAACGGCGATGGGGCTGATTATGGTTATGTTGGCGAAGTTATCGGTGTCAATCCAGAAGTCGTTATTCAAGCAATAGGCGATATTCAAATTCCTGTAATTGCTACGGTTGCTTTTGGAGTTGATGATGATACGCCGTACAACGTGAATGCCGATACTGCCGCTGCGAAACTCGCTATTGCGCTAAAGGCAGAAAAGCTGATATTGCTCACGAACACACGCGGGGTGCTGCGTGTGAAAGGCGATGATGAAACGCTCATCCCGCGCATCACCGTTGATGAAATAGATGACCTTAAAAAGCGGAATATTATCGCAGGTGGTATGATACCAAAAGTTGAGTGTTGCGCAGATGCTGTTATGGGCGGCGTCCGACGAACGCATATCCTAGATGGCCGCATCCCTCATTCAATATTAATTGAAATGCTGACCGACGAAGGGGCAGGAACTATGATACTATAGGTTTGATTTAAATGCTGTTAGCATGATCGAACTTAAACCAATCCGAAACGTACGCCATATGCTACCATGCGGAGACCTGAAAGATACGAAAATAGTCATTTCTATTATGACTGTTTTGTATTTGAAGATAATTGAAAGGATGACTATTATTATGACCGGCACTGAAATAAAAGCCTTAGATGCAGAGAATGTCATGCAATCCTATGCGAGATTCGATGTGGTTATTGACCGTGGCGAGGGCGCTACCCTCTATAGCCCGGATGGCAGGGAATATATTGATTTCACCAGCGGCATAGGGGTTAACTCTATTGGATATGGAAACAAAAAATGGGCAGATGCAGTTTATACGCAAGCTTTGAAGCTTCAGCATATTTCAAACTTATATTATTCAGCGCCGTATGCAAAGCTAGCTAAAGAACTCACTGCTCGTACCGGAATGAAAAACGTTTTTTTCTCAAACTCAGGCGCGGAAGCGAACGAGGGGATGATAAAGCTGGCCCGCAAGTATTCTTTTGACAAGTACGGCAAAGGAAGAAGCATGATTATAAGCCTTGACCAAAGTTTTCATGGAAGAACTGTTACAACGCTTGCTGCAACCGGACAGGATGTTTTTCATAATTATTTCTTCCCATTTACCGAAGGATTCACTCATTGCCCATCAAATGACATTAAAGCGCTGAGAGCCTTACTTGGTCTTTATTCCAAGCAAGCAGTTTCTGTTGATGGCACATCAGCGCTAAAGCCATCGCAATCGTCATCAGGCGTATGCGCTATCCTTATAGAGCTAATACAGGGCGAAGGCGGCGTGTTGCCGCTGGACGCAGACTATGTTAATGCCGTTTCTGAGCTTTGCGCTGAACGCGATCTGCTGCTCTTGGTTGATGAGGTTCAGACTGGCGTGGGCCGTACTGGCTCACTGTTTGCTTTTCAGCAATATGGGATAATGCCGGATGTCATATCTTTTGCTAAAGGTATAGCCGGAGGCCTGCCGCTAGGCGGCATAATAGCTAATGAAAAGTGCTCTGCAATTCTGACTCCCGGTACGCACGCGACCACATTTGGCGGAAATCCCGTTTCCGCTGCGGGAGCGCTGGAAGTGCTGCGTCAATTAGACGATGCTGCAATATCTAGAGTCAGCGAAAAAGGAGAATATATAAGAGAAACGCTTAACAACTGGAATCTGCCCATTATTGGCGAGATTAGAGGCAGAGGTCTTATGATAGGAATATCGCTGAATGGAGCTGTCCCGAAGGAAGTTGCGCCAAAATGCATCGAAGAAGGTCTTTTAATACTAACTGCCGGTTCTGATGCCCTGCGGATGCTGCCGCCGCTCACAATCACGTATGAGGAGTTAGATAAAGGTCTTGCGATATTAAGGGAAGTGCTCAAGAGGTTTGCGGATATTAATGCATAGCTGACAATGCATTGTATAAAGTAATATGTGGTTTTAATCCTATAAAACGCTTGCTTATTCGATTTGCTTTATTGAAATAGTAGATTTTTACCAAAGAAAGGAATGATGTTAAGAATGAACAAAGATTTGTTGAAATTGCTGGATTTATCTCGGGATGATATTACCTTGATACTCGATACGGCCGATAAGTTAAAATCTGAATGGAAAAAAGAAAAAAAACATGATTTTCCTCCAGGTAAAACGCTTGCGATGATTTTTGCTAAAAATTCCACACGAACGCGTGTATCATTTGAAGTCGGAATTTACCAGCTTGGCGGGCATGGGGTATTCCTGTCAAACGCTGACAGCCAGCTGGGGCGCGGAGAATCAATAGCGGATACAGCACGCGTACTCAGCCGCTATTGCGATTGTATTATGATTCGCACGTTCGAACAGGCGGAGGTCGAAGAACTTGCGCGCCACTCGACAATTCCGGTAATAAACGGACTTACAGACTTTGCGCACCCATGCCAAGCGCTTGCAGACATTATGACAATCCGTGAACACAAAAATAATCTTAAAGGTCTTAAGGCTTGTTTTATTGGAGATGGAAACAATGTGGCAAACTCAATGATAGTCGGGTGTTTAAAGTGTGGCATGGATGTGTCTATTGCCTGCCCTGTCGGCTACAGGCCTGATAAGAAGGTTTTGGAATTTGCCGCATCTGTCAAAGATTGTTTGTTTGAACTGACGGATAATCCCAAAACCGCTGCTGCCGGGGCTGATGTCATTTTCACAGATGTTTGGGCTTCAATGGGGCAAGAGAGCGAAACCGCAACCCGCCAGGCTGCATTTGCTGGTTACATGGTAAACGACGAAATAATGTCACTCGCAAATCCCGGTTGTATGATTCAGCACTGCCTCCCCGCTCATAAAGGAGAAGAGATATCAGAAAAGGTATTCGAAGAACACGCCACAGAAATCTTCGATGAAGCCGAAAACCGCCTTCATGTGCAAAAAGCCGTGATGTATCTGCTAATGCATAATGTTTAATAATTGATTTGGTTAATAATACTATAAAGGTAATGTGTAATTCTGCCGGATTAAGGCTTGGCTGGTGTTTATATTACGCATTAAACATAATAAATCATGCGTTGTGAGAATTTATGGGTTGCTGATAAATGGGTTGATTTTGAACTCCTGGATTGTTCCGGTGGTATGAAGCTGGAGCGGTGGGGGCAGTATATGCTTGTACGGCCTGATCCTCAGGTTATATGGGACACGCCAAAAGAGCATCCGGGCTGGAATGGGTTTGATGCTCTTTACGAACGTTCTCACTCCGGCGGCGGACAGTGGCAGCGGGGTAATACTCCTGAAAGATGGCAGATTAATTATAACGGTTTGACGCCTAGCACAAAACTTTCGTTCAATGTCAACCTCATGAACTTTAAGCATACGGGCGTTTTTCCCGAGCAGGCTGCAAACTGGGAGTATCTATCAGAGAAAATAAGCCAAGCCGGGCGGGAGATAAAAGTCTTGAACCTTTTCGCCTATACAGGCGGGGCAACGCTCGCTGCCGTCGCAGCAGGCGCTTCTGTCTGCCATGTTGACGCGGCGCGCGGCATGGTTGCGAGGGCGCGCGAGAATGCAAAGCTATCTGATTTGCATGACAAGCCTGTGCGTTGGATTGTTGATGATTGCGCTGGGTTTGTAGAACGTGAAATACGCCGCGGACGTAAGTATGATGCTTTGATAATGGATCCACCGTCTTATGGGCGAGGGCCGTCAGGTGAAATCTGGAAGCTTGAGGATAATCTTCACTGTTTTTTAGAGCTATGCTCCTGTGTTCTAAGTGATAATCCGCTGTTTGTTCTTATCAACTCTTACACAGCCGGTCTCTCTCAGGGGACGCTTACATACATCACCCAATCCGTACTGGGAGGACATGCGGAAAGCCAAGAAATCGGCTTGCTTGTATCTTCAAGTGGACTAACCCTTCCCTGCGGCGCTTCATGCAGGTGGGAACAGTCCAAACGATAATAAAGGGGATTTCAATGAACCCTATAATAAATACAGAAAACCTTTCCTTTTCTTATCCCACCGTTGATAATACCGAAACTAGATTTATCCTAAACAACCTTAATCTCAAAATTGAGAAAGGCACGTTCGTTGCCGTAATCGGGCATAATGGTTCCGGAAAATCTACGTTAGCGAAGCATTTTAACGCTATTTTGCTTCCTCAGGGCGGGCGCGTGTTTGTGAGCGGCGCTGATACGGCTGACGAAAACCTAACTATTGAAATTCGCCGGCGCGTCGGTATGGTATTTCAAAATCCTGATAATCAAATAGTAGCCACGGTTGTGGAAGAAGATGTCGCTTTTGCTCCGGAAAATTTAGGTTATCCCTCAGATGAGATTCGCCGGCGTGTTGATAAGGCTCTGAAAATAGTTGGTATGTACGATTACCGTGAGCACGCTCCGCATCGTTTGTCAGGAGGTCAGAAGCAAAGAGTAGCTATCGCGGGGGTACTCGCAATGGAACCCGAGTGCGTTGTGTTTGACGAGCCGACTGCGATGCTGGATCCACGCGGCCGGGAGAGCATTCTTAGGGTATTGCAGGATTTGCGCGACAACCGCAATGTCACGGTTGTTTTAATCACGCATCATATGGATGAGGTAATTTCTGCTGACAGAGTAATAGTTTTATCAGATGGCGAGATTATGTTAGATTGTACACCGCGTGAGGCATTTCTTGAGATAGATTTATTACATAAGGCTGGTCTCGATGTGCCTGAAACGACCGCATTGCTGCATGAACTGAGAGCGGAAGGATTTGACATGCCACTGGACGCTTTAACGATTGATGAGTGTGCCGAAGCAATAATGTCCTGCTTTTCTGAACATAACGAAAGTTGAGATATGAGTTTTTGCCATTGATTGAAGTTAGGAAATTAACGCATATATATGGCGCAGGCACACCTTTTGAGCGTGCTGCGCTCCGTGATGTTGATTTTGCTGCGGAAAAGGGTGAGTGCATCGGTGTAATCGGCGCTACCGGCTCGGGGAAATCAACGTTTGTTCAACACTTAAATGGCATACTCAAACCAACCTCCGGCAGTATATTTTATGATGGGCAGGATGTTAACGAATCTAAGGAACGCGTGCGGCAGACGCGGTTTAAAATTGGGCTGGTATTCCAGTATCCTGAGTACCAGCTTTTTGAAGCAACTGTGTTTGAAGACATCGCTTTCGGCCCCAAAAATATGGGATTGAAAGAAGCGGAAGTCCGCGAACGGGTTTATGAGGCAGCAGGCTTTGTGAGACTTAACGAATCGCTCATGGATAAATCTCCCTTTGAGTTATCAGGCGGTGAGAAACGGCGGGCAGCAATTGCCGGAGTTATGGCGATGATGCCGGAAGTGTTGATTTTAGACGAGCCTACTGCTGGGCTTGACCCGCGTGGACGTGATGAAATTATATACAATATAATGAGTTATAAGCAAGCTGTGGATGCCACCCTTATTATGGTCACACATAATATGGATGAGATTGTACGTTCCATCGAAAAGGCTGTAGTGTTTGATGATGGAAGAATAGTTATGGAGGGCGTGCCCGCCCAAGTGTTTTCTGATGAAGCAAGGCTTCAAGAACTGGGGCTTGCCGCTCCAAAAATGATGACGCTGGCATCGCGGCTTAGGGCATCGGGGCTTCCTATCGATTCTGATGTTTTAACAATCGAGCAGCTACGCATAGCGCTTGTCAGGTTGAGAAATATTAATGTATAGGGCGGGGTTGCTTAGATGCTAAGAGACATTACCTTAGGACAGTTTTTTCCGGGTAAGACTATCGTACACAGGCTTGATCCGCGCATAAAACTTGCGCTGACTGTTGTTTATATTACCGCGTTGTTTATAGTTAACGGAGCATACGGTTATGCGCTTATGTTTGCTGTGCTGCTGATTTGCATGGTGTTGTCAAGGATAAAGCCAGCGGCTGTGTTTCGCGGGCTTCGTCCGTTATTAGTCATAATTATATTCACTGTGGTTTTGAATGTATTTTTTATCAGGGGAGAGACTGTGCTGCTTGAATACGGCTTTATCGTTATTACTAAAGAGGGGTTAGAAACTGCGTTTTTTATGGCATTAAGGCTAATGATGTTGATTATCGGTACATTCTTGCTGACATATACAACTTCTCCAATTGCGCTTACAGATGGTCTTGAGAGGATTTTCAGCCCGTTAAAGAGAATAAAGCTGCCGGTTCATGAGTTTGCTATGATGATGAGCATCGCTTTGCGGTTTATCCCTACGCTTATAGAGGAGACTGACAAGACAATGAACGCGCAAAAGGCAAGGGGTGCGGATTTTGAAACAGGAGGCTTGATAAAACGCGCAAAGGCAATATTGCCGCTGATTATACCTTTATTCATCAGCGCGTTTCGCCGTGCTGATGAGCTTGCCATAGCAATGGAAAGCCGCTGCTACCACGGAGGCGAAGGCAGAACCAGAATGAAGGTTCTTAAGACTACCGTGAAAGACTATCTGGCAATGCTTTGCGGCTTAGGCCTTATTACCGGGATTATTCTTTTCGGCATATAGTATCTTAGGCTGACATTTTATATCAAAACCTGCTTTGCAAACTCCAAATTATACAAGAGGTATTTATGAAAAACATTGCCGTTTTTTTAATGTTTGACGGTTCACGTTACCATGGTTGGCAAGTGCAGAAGTCCGTGCTTACTCTCGCAGGGACGCTCGAAACAGCGCTGTTTAAGCTTTTGGGGCATCCCGTGAAGGTACATGGATGCGGACGGACTGATGCAGGCGTTCATGCGGAAAGGTATTGCTTCAACTTTAAGGCCGCTACGAACATTCCCCCGGAACGTCTGCCTTTTGCGTTAAATTCCTTCCTGCCTCACGATATCGCGGTACAGGATGCTGTTTATGTTCCTGATGATTTCGACGCAAACTTATCTTGCATAAAAAAAGAATATACATACAGAATATTCCATTCTCGGATACGCGACCCGTTTTTCTCAGATAGGGTGTTTTTTTATCCGCAAAAACCGGACACAGCTTTGATGCGGTCAGCTGCGCAGCATTTTGTGGGAACACATGATTTTGCCTCAGTGCGCTCAGTCGGCACTGAAACAAAGACGACAATCAGGACTGTGTATTGGTATGAAATTGAAGAACTGGGCCGGATAATCGAATTGAAGGTCTGTGCTAATGGTTTTTTATACAATATGGCTAGGGCAATGGCGGGAACGTTAATTTATGTGTCAGAGGGGAAAATATCACCCGATGAGCTGCCTCGCTTACTAGAGGCGAAAGACCGCCGGCTGACAGGGCCGACAGTTCCGCCTGGCGGATTATACCTGACTAGGATATGGTACGACGGTGTTGCGGGCGATATGATGTCAGCGATCCATCAACGCCGTATATATACCTCCAAAGATATAGTTTAGCTGCCCTAGCTTGATTATTGTGTTAAGCTCGGTGAAATGATGCAGATTATCCTGACTGATTACACCTTGCTCAAAAAGATAATCACGTGCCGCTTCTGCGCCGGCAAATGCTTTGGGTTCGATTTGACGCGCTTCATCAAAATTCTCCGCAATCCATATCTCATCACCTAATGAAACAATTTGCGCTGCCTCTATTAGCGTTACCGCGACCGTTATTTCATCAGACTCTAATTCTACAGTCCATGCCGGGATCTGAAATCGGCCTCTGTATTCTGTCTTTTCGTTAATAATGCGCATCATTCTATTTAACCTGCCTTGAAACGTCCAAGTATTTGTTACATCGTTATCAAAGCGATAATCATTGCCATAGCCGCCAGCTTCCAATCCGAGTTCTCTCATAACAACAACGCCGGGATATGCCCAGTGATCCATGAACTCTAAATGAGGCGGCTCAAACTCAACCAGATAAGCGCCTTGCCTTATTAATCTATTTTGCAGCCATGCTATAGCTTCCGGAGTATGTGCCATCTGGCGAAAAGTGATTTCATGTTCAACAATGTACGCTGCTGCGGTTCCGGCTGCTTCTCCAGCTACCATGCCAATCGGAATTACCCTTGCGCTGCCATGAGGCAATGAATCATATGATGCGCTGCGGCTTGCGATGAGCATCTGTTCTACCTCTTGTGGCACTAAAGCACGAAATGGGATGCTGTATATTACCGGCACACCGACAATAGCCCCAAAATCATTAGGATTTGTCGGCTGCAGATCCACAGGATAGCTCCCATGGCCAATGCGATCCCAGAAGTCCCTGTTTTCAAGGATATCTGTTATCGTCAATCTGTACTCTCCTATAAAATGCCTCGTCTCTCTTACATAAAGGCGTGGAGCGTGGCTTACGTAAGCAGCATTTTCGAAACCAATGAAGTTTTCCCGCATGAACTCTATGATATAAGGGATTTCATTATATCCTCTCTCAATACCTTCAGCGAGTGAATGCGGATCAAGCGCGTCAACACCGAAAATAATTAAAGCGTTCAGCAGTACGTTTCCATTGCTTCTGCGCGCCACATTAGGACCGCGGAAGCGCATATTGCCATCAACCGACGCATAGTTTAATGCTTCAGCCCCATAACCCCATGCCGCAGTAGAATCAGCGCCGGTATTTGGGTTACCGTCATTCGAAAGGTAATTGACAACATCGCTCCAATTAACACCAGAAACCTCAAATACTAACGTTACCCCCTGCATGGTCCCGTATTCCCCCCGGTCTTCAGCTCCTACCGTATATGGGGCGCCCGCAGCTGCTGCTACATCCCCATCGACCGTAGAATCTATCACAGCTATGCTTCGCATGATAGTCGTTTCAGATTGCCCATTCTCCCTTATTTCAAGACCGACGATCGTATTGCCTTGCATGACCGGAGCGACTATCTCAGTATTGAGCATAACCGTCAGATTTGGCTCTGCGCGGCACACTTCTGTAAACCAATCCTTTGCTTTGTCTATTTCAAAAACGCTGCCTGAACCAACAACAGCATTATAAAACTCCTCGAAAATGCCCCTTGTTTGAAGCACTCCGCCCGGCCCGTGATTCATGTCCAGAAAGTTTAGCCAGCCCAGTGTCATTAAGCCGCCTAATGCATCGCCTTCTTCGATAAGCAAAGTCTTCATGCCGTTTCTGCTGGCTGCCAGCGCAGCCGCTACGCCTTCGGGTTCTCCGCTTGCTACTATTACATGCCATGCTTCCGCGCCGTCAATTATGGGGCCCGAAACCGGCTCAGCAACTATCGGGTCCTCATTAAAATTACCGAGCAAAAAGATAAAAACGGCCGCCACCATTACATAAATTAACAGCAGTATTAATGTTTTGTTACTTCTCAATATGCTTTTCGTTTTCCTATTCATTAAAATTCTTTCCCTTCGCTTTATGT
>Ga0099364_10014642_pt1 | contig 10413 bp, 7 predicted proteins | sample TergutTh196P3_FD_73070 | JGI IMG/M metagenome (GOLD analysis project Ga0099364, IMG submission 73070) | Microcerotermes parvus P3 segment gut microbial communities from Pointe-Noire, Republic of the Congo - Th196 P3 | ecosystem: Host-associated > Arthropoda: Insects > Digestive system > Gut ...
GATGGCATGGTTGCCGCTGATTTTGCCGCCGTGGATATTGACCTGACTACCTGTGTTAGTGACAGAAATACCGCCGCCGCTGCTTGCCGTGTTGTTGCTGATCTCGCCGCTGTTCATCGTGAAGCTGCCGCTCTGTAGTTGCAGGCCACCGCCGCCGCTGCTTGTCATGTTGTTGCTGATTACAGCACCATTCATGATGATGTGGGTACCGCTGCCTTGGTTGATGGGTATGCGCACACCGCCGCCGCCTGTGCCCGCAGCAATAAGATCAGCCGCCCGGGTCAGGGTGATGCCTTCGCCCAAGGTCAACGTGCCGTTGTTTCTGACTGCGAAGTGTCTGCGGTTTGTGTTTACCGTCAGGGTGATGTTTTTTCCCGGGGCGGCTTTTAGCTCAAATTCCGTGTCGGCGGGAATGATGAATTCGCTGGTACCGCTGAGCAGGATGGTCGCTTCGTTTTGGTCGCTCTTGTTCACCGCGTCAATCGCCTCGCGCAGGTCGGCAAGATTGGATACCGATTCGGGGATGGTGGCCGATGCGGGAGCAAATAAGGAAAACGAGGATGGCGAAGATAAGGAGATAAGGGGCAGACATTCGCAATCTTCTACCAGCAGTTCGCAGTCTTCGCAGATGTCGCAGGTGCAGGTTTCGGCAGGGTCACTTTCCTCTCCTTCGGGGAGGGGCATTTGCTGGGTAACGATTATCAAACCGCAGAAGGGGCAGAGGCTGTCTTCGTCGCTGCTTTCGGGGGTCTGGGTGAGGTCTTCATCGAGGTCGCTGCCGTCATCATTGCCTTCGCTGTTGTCTGTGCTTTCCATATTATTATTGCTTTCATCATCATTGATTTCGTCATCATTGATTTCGTCATCATTAATTTCGCTGTTGTCATTGTTTTCGCTGTTGTCAGTGCTTTCGCCGCTGTCAGTGTTTTTGCTGTCATCATTACTTTCGCCGCTGTCATTGCTTTCGCCGCCATCAGATTGCGGCTCTGTCTTTTGCTCCGTGGAAGGGTCCGGGGTGGTCTTTTCATCCGTGGTCTGCGGGTCAATATCTCCGCCTTGCGGCTCAACCGTAGTGAAGTCATCATCTTGCTTTTCTGTGCTTAAAAGCCCGGCGGATTCGCCGCTGCCGCCCGCTTCCGGGCTGGATTCTTCCTCTGTTTCATTCATGCTCTCGATGATGGGTTCATCGGCGTAGGATAGCGTGGTGAACATCTGTCCGTCCAGGGAAAGGGTTAAAGCCATTGACAGGGCAATGGCGATGGCTACTACTCTTTTGGATGTGCGGGATAGTTTTTTCATGTTGGACCTCCTTATGTACTAGCGGACGACCGAGGCGGTCGTCCCTACAGGGTTTTCCCTGTTTTTCTCGTTTTTTGCAGTTTAGCATATATTTTTCGTCGATGTGGAGATTTTGGCAGAATTGCCAAAATTTGAATGTATGTTCGATGCGCGGAGCAAGCTCCGCGTTGGAAGAACGCATAAAATGCGTATAAAATGCTTCGCATTTTTGCATTTTCGCGTTCTTCTGGGGGCGGGGGATTTGACAGGCAGAGGGGTTCGTGTTAGACTTGAGGGGTAAACGGGAGCATTATTAATGAAGGAGGGCCGAAGGATGGCATACGAAACGAAGGCATTATTGATTGCCATCGGCGAGTTAATCCGCAAGTCGGATGACTTGGCGGAAGCGTATGAGTTGGTCGCATCGATGGCCAACGCTGAGGGCGTAATCTTAAAACCCTATGGCGCTGAGACGAAAGCAGAAGAAGAACAGTAGGGGGGCCTCACGGGCTGAGGTTTACGCCCTTCACCACTGCCCGCACGTACTCACCAAACTCTTGGCAAGTGGCGCCGCCGGCGCGGCCGGTGATTTTTAGTTTTTTGTCCTCAAACATGCAGATGTCCAGGGCGCGGGAGAGTTTGTCGGCCAAAGCCACATAGCCGATGTGGGCCAGCAGCATGGCCGAGGCCCTAAGCATCGAGCAAGGGTCGGCGTACTGAGCCCGCCCTTCCGTGACCATGCGCGGGGCCGAACCGTGTATGGCCTCGAACATGGCGTACTTTTTGCCGATGTTGGCCGAGCCGGCCGTGCCGACGCCGCCTTGGAACTGGGCGGCCTCGTCCGTCAGGATGTCGCCGTAGAGGTTGGGCAGGATGAAGACCTGGAAATCGCGGCGGCGTTCCTCGTCGATCAGCTTTGCCGTCATGATGTCGATGTACCAGTCGCTGCTCTGTATTTCGGGATATTCGGCGCCTATCTCCTGGCAGATATTCAAAAATTTACCGTCCGTGGCCTTGACCACGTTGGCCTTGGTGACGATGGCGACGCGGTCTTTTTTGTTTTTGCGGGCGAATTCGTAGGCCAGCCGGGCGATGCGCCTACAGCCCTCCGTCGTCGCGACAGTGAAGTCCATGCTTAAGTCGTCGGTGACGTGTATGCCCCGGCTACCGACCGCATAGGCACCCTCGGTATTTTCGCGGAAGAAGGTCCAGTCTATGCCTTGGTCGGGGACCTTGACGGGACGGACATTGGCAAATAAATCCAGGGCTTTACGCATGGCGACGTTGGCGCTTTCTATGTTGGGCATCCCGTCGCCGGCCTGGGGGGTGGTGGTCGGCCCCTTCAGGATGACATGGCAGGACTTAAGCTCGGCCAGCACATCGTCAGGGATGGCCTGCATTTTCTCGATGCGGTTTTCTATCGTCAGGCCCTCTATGACCTTGAAGCGGACGCGGCCGCTTTTCACTTCGTCGGCCAGCATGAATTCCAGGACGGACTGGCTCTCGGCGCTGATCATCGGGCCGATGCCATCGCCGCCGCAGATGCCGATGACAATTTGGTCCAGGCTGGCATAATCCACGAAGTCGCCTACAGCGTTTATCGCCTCTACACGGGCGAGTTGGTCGTTTAGCAGTTTGCGGAATTCATCCGCGGCGTTGTTTATCATGATTTCGTGATTGCTCATGTGTTTCCTCCTTGCTGGGGTCAGTTCCCGGAATTATTATAACACATCCTCCAAAGCCTTGACAGTCCTATGTTTTTACATTAGTATTGTATACATCAGACCCCTGCGGCGGGGGCAAGCCCCCGCCCTACGACCACGTAAAATGTAGGATTTGACCCCTAGCGGCGGGGGCAAGCCCCCGCCCTACGGTTCGTGACCATTGACCAATGTCTCCCCACGAGGTATTCCATGACCACACACCACGGTAAAACAATAACGCCCGGCGTGGCGTTCGGTACGGTATTTGTTTTGACAAAATCCGCTTTGGTAATGAGCGGTGCCATCTGCGACGACCCGGACTGGGAATGGGCGCGGTATCTTAGGGCCAAGGCCAAGTGCGATCTCCAGTTAGATGCGCTGTTTCTGAAAACGCAGCAGCGCCTGGGCGAGGACAAGGCGATGATTGTCGATGTCCAGCGGATGATCTTAAACGATGTGGAATTTAACGCCGCCATCGAAACGATGATTTGTACGCAGCGCCTCTCGGCCCCCTATGCCGTTTCGCAGGCCGGCGAGCAATTTTCCACCCACTTTAGCTCACTCAGCGACCCCTATTTACAGACGCGGGCGCTCGATGTGACAGATTTGGCCAGGCGGCTGTCCGACACGCTGCTGGGCCGCGTCAAAAGCCTGCGTTTTCCCCGCCCCGCCGTTGTCTTGACCGACGAACTCTCTCCCAGCGAAATTCTGCAAATGGATCACAATCAAATCCGCGCCTTCGTGCTGCGCGGCGGCTGTGCGACTTCCCACGCGGCCATACTCACGCAAACCATAGGCATACCCTGTATCTACGAAACCGATATCAGCGTCGACGCGACCCTGGACGGCAAGGACATTATCGTGGATGGCGAGGCGGGTGTCTGCTATATCGAGGCGGACGCGGACACGCGCGCCCAGATGCTGGCCAAGCAAGAGCTGGAGCTGGCCGAAAAGGACGCGCTCACCAGCCTTAAGGGCCTGCCCACTGTCACCAAGGACGGGCGTGAGATTCGCCTCCTGGCCAATATCACCGGTATCGGCGATTTAGAGGCCGTACTGGATAATGATTCCGAGGGCATAGGGCTCTTTCGCAGTGAGTTTATCTATATGGGGCGCAAGGAGCCGCCGGATGAAGAAGAGCAATTTGACATCTATAAAAAAGCGGCCGAAGCGATGGAGGGTAAGCCCGTCGTCATCCGCACCCTGGACATAGGCGCAGACAAATCCGCCGATTTTTTGAAGCTGGACGCGGAAAATAATCCCGCCCTGGGGCTTCGGGGCATCCGCCTCTGCCTGGAAAAGCCTTTGCTGTTTAAGACGCAGCTTAGGGCCCTTTACCGGGCCAGCGCCTTTGGCCATATCGCCATCATGTTTCCGATGGTCGCCTCGCATTGGGAAGTGCTGCGGCTCAAGGAAGTGGCGAACGCCGTGCGCAAGGAGTTGATGCAGGAAGGCGTGGAGATTGGCAAGCCTTTGTTGGGTATCATGGTCGAGACCCCGGCGGCGGCCCTCATTGCCAAAGATTTGGCGAAGGAAGTGGACTTCTTTTCCGTGGGCACAAACGACTTGGCCCAATACACCCTGGCCCTGGACCGCACCAACAGCCGCCTGTCACGCTTTTTTGACCCCTGCCATCCCGCCATCATGGAAATGCTGAGAATTGTCGCCAAGGCCGCCCGCGACAACGGCATCCGCGCCGGCGTTTGCGGGGAACTGGCCGCCAACATGGAGCAAACGGAAACCTTGATTAACATGGGCTTTGATGATTTGTCCATCTCCCCGGCGCGAACGCTGGAGATGCGGAAGATGATTAGGGAGATGGGGAAGTGAGTGGGAATATTAAGATGTGATATTAGCCGTCCATTCGTCCACGCAAGCTGCCGTTTTTATTTGCCATTCATTGGAGTTTGGAGCAGTACGTAAGGCATCCATTATTTGCTCATATAGCTCTTGTATCTGTAAATGTGTAAAGTGTTTTCCTTGTTCCCGCAATGACAATAGGGCCTTAAGAATTTTCACAAACTGGGCAATCGTTAGCGCTACGATTTTTTGGGCTGCACCTTCGTATTCATACTTATTGGCCATCCAAAAAGTGTTCAATGTATCCCTATGGATGGAGGGGGCAATAAAGAGGCAATATGTGTTTTTATCATCCGAGTTTGTCTTTTTCTCAAAATCCCGTAAATGCCGCATGACAGGCTGGCCCTCATTATACCATTGGTCGCGGGCCGTGCGCATTGTCACTTCGCATATGGCATTAAAATCCGCATAATAACACTCTATATCGGGAACACCCCTAGGTGCGGTGTGGGTCGGTTCGTTATCGTCGCCGACAGGGTAATTGGGTTTTATACGGATGGCATCGTTTAAAGCGTGAAGTCCAAGTGTCACAAGCTTTTCGAGCAGAATCGGTCTGTCCTCATAATCGAATATTGCTTCCAACTGTGTGATGTACTGTTTGAGATTTTCATCCGCTTGGGAGTCCTGATTATCTATCCGTTCTTGTAAATCTGTTCTTTGTGCCCGCAACCGTATTATTACTTCGGCAATCTCATCATCCCCAAGCGTTTCAAGCAGCGGTCTGGCAGTACGCCCTAATCCAAGCTGCTTTTCATAGCCATTATTTTCGGATAGAATGTTCTCGACAATTTCGATTTGCTTATCACGACTTTCCCAGGGTAGATGCGGCTGCGAATAATCTGAAATGAAGTCAATATATGCTGCCGAATCCGGAAATGGTACTGCCTCGCCGCTATATGTGTCGAGAATCGCGTTTATCTCAACTGCACGGCGGGGTTCTAAATCAATAAAGAAGCCACCTCCCCGGACATGAAAGTATTTTGTCAATCGGAAATAGCGGATGGCGTTATCCCCGTAATCTTTGAGGTTGTTGAGCAGCTTTTTTATCTGCTTTGGATCCTTCGTTCCCAAGAATTCTTCTGCAAAAATCAATCTGAATGCATCTCGTGCAGCTTTTCGCGAGGTTATATCAAGACCGACTTGGCAATCTCTGAACAAAAGGACCTTCGTGGCATATTCATTGATATCTTTATAGTTGGTAAGTGTCGGCACAAAAAGCGCAAACTCGCGCTTGCTTAAGCCTTTTGCTTTGCCATTCCTCGATTCCTCTTTTTCATTGACCGTTTTGATAAGATGCAGTGTGGCAATATATGGATTGATGTTATACATAGCGTTACCCTGCTCACGGCTGCCCATATTAGGTATTTGCCATTTAAGGAAACAACGCAAAAATGCATCGCCTAAATCAATTTCGCCGGCCACGAGTTTCATGCCCAACCCTGTCAGCTTAATCCTACCCTCTTTAATTGCCACAAATCCGAGTTTTTTGAGAGGATTCATGGATTGCCGCCCGCGCATCGGCGGATCTTCGTAATTTTACAACATACGTAATGTTACATCTTCCATACATCAACAATAAACTCAGCGACCCGAATAGTTTCGACCAGCATCTGTTAACATATATAATCCGCGACCCATACGTTTAAATATTTTTATACCATCATCGTGATTACTGCCAACCTCATGCTTGTTCAGTTCGCCGCGTATGCTATTTTTTAGTGTATCATCTTTCATGTTCATATTGAGTTCTACTGTCTTAGGTATGATAACTTCGTATATATCCCTAAGAGCAACAGTATTTCTATTTGCCATTTCTTGGCTCTTCATATAATCAATTATCACTTTTTTTAGTGAAGGCACCGTTCCTGGAAGTTGTCTTTCCTCAGCCCGCAAACGTTGCATTTCATCTTTGATATTATTACCAGTATCAGCTTCTGCTTTGTCAAGTTCTTTTTTTACATCACCATATCGAGAAATGTAGTTCATGCTCGGACAAAATATACTATCTGTGTACTTTATCTCATTATATATAGCTGATAGTTGCGAGTAATAAGTCGGTCTATCTTCCTTTAAAATACTGTTTACCTCGAAATTGGTCGTAAGCCCACCTCCTGTTAGATTTGAGGATCCAATTATTGAAGTATACTCCTTTCCTCTGACAGTATGTTTGGCGAAAAGATATATCTTCGGATGGAACACTAGATCGTTATAATTATCTTTTTTATCTCCGAAACAATAGAATTTGAAGTTTTCATTTCTTTTTTCAATGTTCTTTAAAGCCATCAATGCATTCGAGTCTGTCGTTTTAAAGTCCAAACCAACGATTATTTCAACTGTTGCCCTATTAACGGCAAGCGCATAATCTAAGTGTTTTTGAATTTGCTCTAACCCACTACTTTTCAAAAACGCAACGGCTATTTTCACGCTTTCGCTTTCCATAAGTTCACTTTTTAGAACATCAACAATCGGATAATTGGTGTTTGACATGATTTGAATTTTAGTAGCCATCGTCTTTCCTCACTCATAAAATACATCCTATCCCTTGCTATAAATGGGACCATTGCCCGCATTTTCGACACTGCATATACCTCTTGCCTCCTTCAACTACGCTGGTATGATTTTTAGGTAATAAGATAAATTCTCCATTACCGGAACAATCGCAATGTGCTTTTCCCGATATACGCATTGGGTAATCTGACGGGGACACTTTGCCGCAAGCTAGATTTGCTTCATATGCCAACTCAACAGGTGTTAGGGGGTGTATACTCTCTTTTGATTTGAAAACTTTGTTTACATCAATATTACACATCCTTTTTCCTTTCTGCTTAGAAACGTTGATATCTCGGCTTTTCCCAGCGGGCAATGTTTTCCAAGAGGTGGTACGCATCGCAATACTGCCGCGAGTTATACGGCGGGTCTATGTAAACCAAGTCGGCAAAAATACGCTTGACAAGTTCGTTTGTATCTTCGTTATAGCAGACGTTTCCGGCGTTCAAATTTTCGTTGGGCAACGGTATGGACAGTTCGAGACTCTTATCAAATAAAGCACCCCGCCGGAAAGCATCGTAATGACCGCAGGTGTTGGCAATTTTATCAGCGGCATACAAAAGCGACGTAATCAACAAAGCGCGTTCACGCTCGTTAATCTCGCCGAGCGCAAGGCGTGTTTCGATGTCCTCACGAATAAAACCAATCTTCCGGCAATCGGTCATACTGAAAAATGTGTCAGCAAAATTGTTGCTCATGTAATTATCGCTTGTAACATCCCGTCTGTTGTAATAAGCTATTATCCGCTTAATCTTCTCCCGAGAATAGGGCTGCGGACTAAACCATGCAAGATGGCTGATATAGTTACTATACAGGTTATCGTTCGTAATTATCTGTTTATCCGTGAACGCAGATGCCACCGCACCCGTCCCAGCAAAAATATCCGCAACCAAGCTCACGCCCTCACAGTTTTTGGCAACCACCGACGTAATGAACGGCAGAAGTCTATACTTGTTGCCGAGATAACGACGGTTGTTGATGTATGTGGTTTTAACAGCGGATTCGGGTATCGGGTCAAGAAAACATGGCTCGTATGAAACCACTCGCTTGGCAACTGCCAATGACAATGCGCCCACCTCCGTTCATCAATCACTAATTTCCATGATTTATCTTAAGTAATAAAACCCCCACCGACACCATATACTAAAGATAGTGTGGCATATAATTATGTGAAAATCAACAACAACTTTACGAAGTGATTACACAATCTCCACCACACTCCCACAGTCAAAATACCCGACCGTGTCCTTGTCTGAGATGACGCTCAGGGGCAGGGCATCGTAGAGGCGGTGGTAGACCTTGAAATCGCCCCCCTCAAAACCCGTCACGCCAAAAGATATGAGGTAGTCGCCGCCTTGCAGCAGCATTTTTTGGCTGAAGCGGATTTTTTTTACGCTGCCTGCGGGCACGGTACCGAAAAAAGCCTTCTCCGCCATCGTATTGGTGCCAGTGAGCTCCGTGCCCTTGCTGTCCTTGATGGTGAAGGCGAAGATGGGGTCTGTGATGGCCGTCATGAAACGTATCTGCATATGAAGCGTAAATTCCTGCCCCTTGCTGATGGCGCCCGTCTTGGGCCCGTCTTTTTCGCTGATGTGGTATGCTTCTATCAGTGCCTCGCGGCTGCCGTATTCTTGTATGCCGGGAACGGCGTCCGTCTCCCCCGCATACGCTCCCGCCGCCCCGTAATGCCCGGCCAGCACCCGCTTATAGGCGTCGATCATTTCCTTGGGGCTGCCTTCGCCCAGAATTTCACCCTGATCCAGCAAGACAACGCGGTCGCAGTATTTGGCGATACTGGACAGATCGTGGCTGACAAAGAGGATGGTTTTGCCCATTTGCTTAAATTCTGCGAATTTTTTATAGCATTTGGCCTGAAAAAAGACATCGCCCACCGACAGGGCCTCATCCACTATCAGGATTTCCGGCTCGATGTTTATCGCCACGGCAAAGGCCAGGCGGACGAACATGCCGCTACTATAGGTCTTCACCGGTTGCTTTACATAGTCGCCGATGTCGGCAAAGTCCAAGATGGCGGGCAGCTTTTCTTTTATTTCTTTTTCCGAAAAGCCCATCATCGTGCCGTTTAGGTAGATGTTTTCGATGCCGTTATACTCCATGTTGAAGCCGGCCCCCAGCTCCAGCAGGGCGGATATGCGTCCGTTCACGATGGCCTCGCCGCTGGTCGGTGAGCAGACGCCGGTGACGATTTTTAGGATGGTCGATTTGCCGGCCCCGTTTTTGCCGATGATGCCGACGGTCTCGCCCTGGCGGATGGTCAAATCTATGCCGTTTAGGGCGTGCATTTCCCCGATGCGCCCGCGTTTTAGGCCGATGGCATCCAGCAGGCGGTCGGCGGGGCGTTCGTAGAGTTTATAGGTTTTTTTGAGGCCATGCAGGGCGATGGCGATGGGGGTTTCCGGCATATGGTCACATTCTTTCTGTATTTTGTTGACTGGCTCCAAACGGGCGGCAGGTTGCCGCCCCTACGACCACAGCGGCACGCCGAGGTTGCCGCCCCTACAACACGTCCGCAAAGTGGGGGCGGAGGCGTTTGAATATCAGCGAGCCGAAGCAAAAGAGCAGCACGGTCACTATCCAAAAATAGGTGGATGAGTAAAAGTGTTCAAAAAACCAGGTGTCGCCGTACATGGAGCTGCGAAAGCCTTCCACGATATAGACGACGGGGTTTAGTTTGAAAATGGGTATCCATTTAATCGGCACCATCGATATATCCCAGAGTATCGGGGTCGCCCACATCCCCACCATCAAGGCAATGGCGATGATCTGGGTCAAATCCTTAAAAAAGACCACTACCGCGCTGGTGATGTAGCTGATGGCGAGGATAAAGAGGAAGGTGCAGAGGCTATAGTAGAATATTTGCAAGCTATAGATGCTGGGGTAGTAGCCGTATATGGCCGACAGGATGAATAGTATGGCGATGAAAAACAAATGGATGAAGGTGGCGGCGATGACTTTGATGATTGGCAGCACACTGATGTTGAAGACGACTTTTTTGACCAGGTAG
>Ga0099364_10014643_pt1 | contig 10413 bp, 9 predicted proteins | sample TergutTh196P3_FD_73070 | JGI IMG/M metagenome (GOLD analysis project Ga0099364, IMG submission 73070) | Microcerotermes parvus P3 segment gut microbial communities from Pointe-Noire, Republic of the Congo - Th196 P3 | ecosystem: Host-associated > Arthropoda: Insects > Digestive system > Gut ...
TTTTATCGTACCGGCGATAACAACCATCGGCACATCCCGTTTTTTACGTTTACCATCGTCAGACCCTCATGATCATCTCTCCAACTCCGCGCCCCACAATCAATATCCTGCATGCGACGGGTAATGCTTATAAATGTGTGGACATGGCCTACATGTTCGGGCCGTCGGAAGAGGACTGCAACTTGTATCTGAAAAAACTCTTTTGGGAAAGAGACCCGGAGGATGACTTTCAGGCACCGAACTTTATCCCCCGGCATCAAACGCTTATGCTGATCCGGGACGATTTAGCGGGAATTGACCTGGAGAGCACCGCATCGCTCGAGACACTCTCCCTTCCCTTTCTGCTCTCTACGCACGGCGGCTACGAAATGAAGGATGAACTGTTGCAGCCGCACACCGTCGGGCAGCGGATGGCCGAGCCGATATTGAATCCCAGCAGTTCCGGGAACGACGATACAGAACGCCCCGAATCAATGGAGGCGGGCTGGAAGTGGGCCTTAACACGGTCATATTTTCCGCCGCATTATCTGCGGTTGATGAAAGATGCTTCCGGGCAAACATCTTCCCGAGTCCAAGCCGCCGATATGGAGCATTTTGCCCTTTTGGATTCTACTGTTGTGCGGATCCAGTTCGGCGAGCTGCGCAAGGTCTATGCGGTATTGTTCTATCGCCCTCTGAACGGCATTATTCGGGAAGAAATGGAGTGCCTGCTCCCCGAAAGCGGCCCGTCGCAAGAACTCCAAATCTTAACGCTCCCGGAATATACAGAGGAGTATGAACTCTTGTTCAGCACACTTACGGCAGCTGATTTTTCGGAGCCCGACCGAAACATCTTGGACAAGCGGTCTTTTGGGCATTACGGAGGATGCGGGCTTCCCTATTGGTCCACGTACAATCGTCTCTACGAAGGCGGAGTACCGTGTGTGGTGAATCTGGAGTCTCCCGTTTCTGTCAAAGAGATATTCTTTCGCTGGGCGGGACAGTTGACTCACTTTCAGTTGCTCGATTCTCCGATCATCAAGCCTGTCAGATGGTGCTTCGCGGAACACCCCGACATGAAATATGACTGGCATTATCTCACCGATAAAAGGCGAAAGGAAAACCCTGATGCCTGGAATCCCTACGCCGGTGCCCCGCTGGAAGAGATCGAAGCCGCCCGCACCGAAATCCGAAAAACGATTGCCGAACTGGAAGCACAGCTCAAAGTCATGAACGACACCGGCGTTGGTTCCCTCCCAGGCGGTCCCGCATTGATTCAATTGATCCAAGAACAGATAGCCATGCTCCATGCCCGCGTGGCAGCAACCTGGATCACCGACCATCGGCAGGACTTTGAATTCGTCGGCAATCTTTCGACCGGCATTCGTTTTCACCCGCCCTGCCGCTGGCTCCCCGAAGGCAGTTATGAAGGCAATTACTATTACTGTTACAAAAATGGGAGTGTTCACTTAAATATAGTCGGCAATTTTTCTTACAATTTTTCAAACAGTTCGGTCGTCGTCACAGCATGCCCAATTCGCAAGGTATAATCTACCATCGGTTCACACTTTGACACGACCTTAGTCCTGCGTGTAAAACGACTTAAGAGATGTCAAATATGACTTTATAGTATAAGATTGCAAACTGTGCGATGTATCTTCGCCATAAGAGTGCAAGAACTATTTCAAACACGCTGGATACGGAAAAAGATAGAGGTCAGATAAATTGTGGATGCGATCTAATGTATATCTCGGTGGGAGGATAGAAAAAACGTCGGATTGCGTCGCATGGAAACCAATTTTTACGTGATAAAAACAGGCGTTCTGAATCTTCAAAATAAAAGGTACACCAAAAGTTGCACCAATCATACCAACTGGCTCATGGCTCATTTTGGGCCTGCTTTCGACCGTTGCGTTTGCCAGCGGCATGAGCCAGAGTGCTCGCACGGCCGTCCCTCTCACAATGGGAGCAGTTTTATTCTTGCTTGCGCTTAGTACGGTTGAGATCAACCTTGGTCTTGTAGCCTGGTTTGGGGGCGTCCTGGACTTTTCCCATCGGCACGAGTGCCGTCAATGACTCCAACGCCGCCCCTGTTTGTTTCCTTTTTGGCATAACCAACTACTTCCTTATCAAAATAACTGGCCGTAACCAAAATCACCTGGTCAGGTGAACCAACTGTGGAAAATTGTTCCAATTCCATATCCTTCCCCTATGAAATATCATCCAATATCAATTCAAACAAACGCTCGTGCTCACGCACCCTCAGAAATCAGAAGATTCCGTTCGAGAATGTGGCTACTTACATCTTGCCAATAGTCCGGTTCCATTCCGAGCCGCATCGCAATCTCAACGTATTGCTCAATCGTCTGGCACGGCAAATCACCCAGTCCCATACAGCGGCCCATTACAAAATTTTGAATGTGGAGCGGCCGAATGCGTGGTTAAAAACTTTTGGCGTGTGGTTGTGCGTTGGGGGCGAAACTTAAGTACATATAAAAAATTTATGTATATTGCTCGTATCTATATTACGCTTATGAAGTTTTGAGTGGCCATCGAGACCGCGTCTCGTTACGGGAGCACTGGATCGTTTGTTTCTATCAAAATTTCATTGGAAAGCGGCATGCCATCTGCATCGACAAATTGTGCTCTCAACTTGCCAGCCCTCGCTAATTCAAGAAAAACCATCCCTTCTTCAAAAGAGACATATGTCGATCCCGGTATCTCGCGGCCAAACCAATAATTGGTATAAAAACGAACGCCAGGCAGTTTTGCGTTGACACTACTGTAATAATCATTCTGAAAATCATATACCCACACTTTCTGCGAGTCCGTGTCTGTAAATTGTAGCAAGTGCGGAACAAAGCGATTTTCAAACCACTCAATATGAGCAATAAGAATTTCTTCTCTACCAGCAGTTTCGTCCGGCTCGTAATGACATAAAAAAACGGCTACCAAGTATGGTTTTTTTAATGGATTTTTAGTTTTTATGACGTCATCAAAAGCTACTAATAACTTTTTTGAAACGAGTACCAGTAAATCTTCTTTTCGAAGCGTACGAGCATTTTCTGCAAGTCCCTCTACATCAGATCTGGTGACTTCAAGTTTCTTTTTGAGAGATGCTTGCGGAATGCACCCTGTGCAATAAATTGCAACACACAATCCCATAACGAGTGCAGAGAATAGGATACACTGCTGTCCAAATGTTCCATTGCGTAAGTTTATTATTTTGTTCATCGTAATTGTGTGCCGCAAATGGCGTAAAAGGTCTTTCTTTATTGTCTCCAAAAACTATAACCAGCACAGATAGACACTGACATTGCCTATCCGTTTTCCAGTCGCTGAGTCAAATCGCCGCCCTCGCTATGCTCTCCCGCTTGTCGAATGGAATTGTCATAGACGAAACGAGTAGTGCGTCCCATCGGGTCGCGTTGTTCGCAACAAAACGAAAACCCCAGTTAACATTTTCCAATACTTTATGGATCGAATGGATACAATTTTTTGAACTCATTGTTGCGGAAAATATAGATGCTTCCCGATCGATCACCATTATTTGCTTCTATAAGGCGCAACAAGATGCCGCTTCCGTCGGGTGTAGTAACTGGCGACCATACGATTGCTCCTGGCAATTCGATTTCATTTGTCGTACCATCTTCCAGCGAGTAAACAGATGCTCTGCGTGGAGAAGATTGAACGAAAAAAATCTTTGAATCCCCCTTAAAACTCGGGTAACTTCCCGTGCCAAGTTTTTTCCAAATTTGGTTTTCAACATCGAACAAAAACAGTTCTCTGTTTAAGAAACCGCCGCCCCTTGCAATGCAAATGAATTTCTTATTCGGTGATACAGCCTGAATTTGTCCATGTCCCAAGATAGTATGCTCGCGCGAACGCATATCGTATTTCCCAAATTGGGTATCTGCATCTGAGGATTGGAACAATAATGTGTTGTTATCTAAAAACCACATCGGCATACCGATATTTTCTCTCATATTTTTCTCTACGATTTCTCTACCTGAAACTGAGTAGATCATTTCCGGCCCTACTATCATTCCAAGTCCGCCGCGGTAAGAAGCACGGAAAATGATAAGAAGATCACCACAGGGCGACATGTCTCTGAGTCTATCATACATTTCGCCGAAAGTCAACTGTTCGTGATTTTTCCCATCTTTGTCCGTCATCCAAACATGCTGATATCCCCCATGTTCCCGCAGATAAAAAATGCTTTCCCCATCAGGCGAATACAGGGGATGCGACTCAAAATCATCTGAATCTGTTATTTGGTGCAAGACGGAATCTTTGAGGCGGAGCCGCCAGACATCTCCCCGCCCGCTTTTCGGAGAGCCAAAAACGAGATATTCACCACACGGCGACATTGAGCCAGCATTGCATTGGTATATTCCGCCACCGACGTAATGTTTCCACGAGTCATTGCGTGCCAATAAAACAAAGTACCAAGTCAATATAAAAAATACAACGATTGCAGATGTGAATAGCAACACGAAGATTGACACGCCAAACCTAAGCCGACTAATTTCGCGAAAAAGTAGCATTGGATTTCCTTCAAAATGATCGTAGCCGTTCACGGCATTTCTCCCATTCTACCCTAAAATTGCTTTTCTGTTAAGTAGGCAAAAAGTCTATTATTGGCCATCATGGATCTTATCGACATATCTGAACAAATTTCCATCCTTTCGACGAAACTACTATTGACAACTCTAAAAAATGGATTAAAATCGACCGGGAGTTAGAAAAATCATAAACACTATCTATGTCAGCCTCTAAAAACATTGCTTGCTTTGTCGTATTGATGCTCTGTTTGAGCACGAACTCGCAGGGAACAGATGTTCTCGTTATTCACCCGGCAAGTTTGCCCAACGCTCACGTGTATGTCGCTTTTTCACCGGATGCAAAAAAAGTTGTAACAACTGGTTCGACCGATGGAATTAGAGGCGGCAACATTGCAGTCGTTTGGGATGCTGAAACAGGCGATAAAATCCTCCAGTTACAGGGACATACGGATAGGATATGGTCGGCAGTCTTTTCCCCATGTGGCGAAAAAATTCTTACAGGATGTGATGACCATACTGCTCGTATTTGGGATAGCAAGACGGGAAAAGAATTGGCAGTGCTGAAAGCAGTGAGTAACGCCGGTGGAGTCTATGTTGGAGTTTTCTATGCATCTTTTTTCCCGGATGGCAACAAGATCGCCACGGCGCACAATAGTATAGTGCATATTTGGGATAGCAAATCGGGAGAGGTATTAGATCGCGTTGAAATACATACAGGGGCCATATATCCTCTCCACGTTTCTCCTAATGGAGAGACTATCGTTTCTGCAAGCTTTATGCGTGATACAACTATCCCACAAATTTGGGACATCAAAGGAAAATATCGTATGAGCCTGCAAGGACATGAGAGTGTAGTTCATTGGGTGTCATTCTCTCCAGACGGTACAATGGTTGTCTCGGCAAGTTCAGACGGGACCGCTCGAATATGGAATAGCAACACGGGGAAGGAAATGCAGCGATTAACGAGTCAACAGGGACCAATTCGGTGTGCTCTTTTCTCTCCGTCAGGAGAAAGAGTTATTACGGTTGGGGAAGGTGTCCAAATCTGGAAACTGTCTGAGGGAAAAATCATACAAGAACTGGCAGAAAAAGGCGAATTCTTCAAGGTAGCCGCATTGTCAGTAGATGGAAGAAAACTTGCTGTTTCAAGCAGAGATGATGGTTATGTTCGCATTTGGACATTGGAGCCGCCATTGTTGTGAATATGGTATAAAGCCTAATCAAACAATGCGATGAAATACAAGTTTGAAATAGACCGTATCGGTTTAGTCTAGGTATCAGTTATGGGGCTTTTGCTAGAAATCCTAGCATACAAACAATGATTTCATAGCAAAAGCCAAATGACAGTATTGTAGTACAACTGAATAACATTGAGATTTGTTGCTTTGATATTCTATTCCGACACAAAATATAGAAATATAGATGCTTTCAATATTCAAAACTCATATGATGTTCGGTCCGATATCGGATGCAATTATTAGACCTGTTGCATAACCCTCTGCTATGCCTCAAAAATACCTGTGTTAAAGATGCCAACATCCATAATCCAGGCAATACCATTACTACCTGATCGTGCTAAATGTATTTGGTAACTCTCCCATTCTCTTGATATTGACAAAAATGGAATAATTTATTAGAATAGCCAACATTATACATATTTGGGGGGGCTGAAAGCAAGCCCAGCATTATATCATGTCGTATATCTATACCTTCGTTTTTTCGTTAGTTGTTGCTAGTTCAACACTAGCGGACACGTCTCTCCCTATAATGGAAAGAATGACCAATGGTGCATCCGTTATAGAACTCAAAGGGCATACATCCCCTGTCCATTCTGTTGCCTTTTCGCCCGACGGAAAAAAGGTCGTTACGGCAAGTGGCGATCAGACCGGCCGAATTTGGGATACAGAATCAGGAAAAGAATTACAGGAATTGTGGGGACATTTTGCTCCGGTTATTTCCGCAGCCTTTTCGCCAGATGGTAAGAGAATTGTTACGCTAAGCGCCGATACAAACGTTAAAATTTGGGATACAGAATCAGGAAATGTGTTGAAAACGTTGCACGGGCATGTGGGCTATGTTCTTTCCGCCACCTTTTCCCCAGATGGAACGAAAATTATAACAGCAGGTAATGACAAAACCGCCCGTATCTGGTGCGTTGATTCTGGAGAAATGTTGCAAAAGTTAGACGGGCATGCAGGCGCAGTCTATTTTGCCACATTCTCGCCGGATGGAAAAAGAATTGTTACGACTGGTGGCGGAGCCGTTCGCACCACCTCATTTATGGGTTTTCCCGCTCCGTTGGTGGGAGACAGAACTGCCAGAGTCTGGGATGCCGAGACAGGAAGGGAAGTACAGAAACTTACAGGATATACGGGAACGGATACACTCATATTTGCCTCTTTTTCGCCAGATGGATCAAAAATTGTTACGGCATGTAGAGGCGAAGGCCAAACCATTGTAATTTGGGATGCCGATTCGGGAAAGGCGTTGAAAGCATTACAAGTCAATTATCCCAAATCCGTCGCCTTTGCTCCCGATAGCAAAACGGTTGTTGTGTGGGGAAAAATTGCGATAGTTTGGGATATAGAAGAGGAGGGAGAGTGTAATAATAGAATAAGAAAATTGGATGCGCATACAAGCGGAGTCACCTTTGCGGCCTTTTCGCCAAATGGGAAGATGCTTGTTACAACAAGTTATGACAACACCGCCCGGATTTGGGATGCCGATTCGGGAGAAGAATTGCGTAATTTGGAAGGACATGCAAAATGGATCGTTGGTGCCGCCTTTTCCCCCGACGGAAAGAAAGTTGCTACGGCAAGTGCAGACAACACGGTTCGGATTTGGAATCTGGAAGAAGAATAAGGGGCATTATTTTAGTTGTCCCCTCTTCATGTGGAGAGGGGACCCGCTTTTTCAAGCGGATACGCTTTTGTGAAATCCAAAGCAAAAAGAGATATGCACTAAATAGAACATGATCTTGTGAATTTGCAATAATTATTACAAACACCACACGTTACACAATTGGCAACCTTGCGGCCATACAACTTGTGTTTCTCTCTTCTATGACACGCGACAGAAGAAAATCTATTTCTTTTACACACATCGCAGGGTCATTTGCATCATTTGCACATAATCCCTTGCCATTCATTAAGCAAATGGCGGTCGCTCTATATGCGATACACTCAGCTTCGTCTGCTTTGACTGATAGCATGCCATAATCGATTTCAAAGAGTGAACACGGGCCACATTCCGAAGGATTGGTTACTTGGGAAATATGAATATCTTCATGTTCTCTTGTGCAATTTCTCATTACATCCCCTGCTGTGGGAGTGGTTCCTGCAGGAAAAGAATTGGCAAAAGCATCTTCATTTACACAGGAAATAATGTCACCATAGAAACAAACCATGAAACCAAATAGATTCCCCAATTCCTTTTGATTGTCTTTAACAAAAATATCACAATACTCTTGTCTTTTTTGGTCGCTCATATGTCCATAGGCATCCGTATAGCCAATTGGCATTCCATGTCCATAGCGATAAGTATTATAATCTTTCCCTTCAAACCCGATGGGATCTTCACTCACCCAGCGTCCGACATTTGGATCATACCAGCGGTTGATATTCCACTGCAAGCCGGTTACATCGTCGAACATCTTGTCCGTGTAGCGGAACACCCCGTCGCTTGTCAATTGGGTGCTGTAAATTTTTGCTGTTAGCAAAATTGCTGTTTAACACTACAATTTTCGCACTTTGTGTCCAATTTTTCATTCTATCCTGCTTTTTTGAGCTCCTTGAGTACGGTCTTTTGGCACCATAAAAACAAGGGGAAAAAGAAAAATGAAGCAACAGCATTACTCGGTCGCACCCGTCAATAGGTTGTTCCTGCCGGTCTCGAATTTTTTCTAATTGCGGACTTGGGCAGCGAGGCGGAACTGCACGATCTTTTGCCGGACAGATGGAAGCCGAGGGTGTAGTGGTAATTCGAGACAACCCCTGCCGGAAAGCATCAACGGGATTCGTGGGGAGGTTGCGGCCTATTGAACAACCTCATCCTGATAAGGCTTCACAAGTGGTCTTTCATCGAGATGCATGTGAACTCCATTATAACCAAGGAAAATGTTCTCGATTTTAACATCCGGGACAATGGCTAATTCATTCTTCCAGCACAATTCTCTAAGTGCATCATAAAATTGCAAATCGTCAAATTTTATAGCATAGTGATGTTTCCGATTTGACTCAAGACATAGCCGCATGTTTTGAGGGGTAATAACCATAAACAACCACACCTCGCCACATTCCAAAGTTAGCTTAGATGTGGCAGAAGAACCCACCGACATTCCTTGGAATTTCGGATTAAATCGCCTTTGCAGGGAATCTAAATCTGCTCCTGATATTACGAACGACCGTTCTATAATATCACCCTCTCCTCGGACAAAACCATAGTTCATTTCCAACGACTTCCATTCTTTCTTAGCTACATTTGGTGTCGGTATGTGTATATCACAGCCGCAAGCAAGTAACGAAAGCAAAAAAAGAACAAGCAGAAACGTTAGGCTTTCGCCGGAAAGTTTTATTCCTTTTTCGAGAAACGGAGTTCCGTCATACCACTTCGTTTCATTCCGGCTTTTGTTGGGATTTGTTATCAAAAGCCGAAATGGTGCGCAGCGTAATGATGGCATACTACTTTCTGGCGAAAGTCTTAGTGGGCAAATACCACGGAACGGTAGTTGATTTTCTATACTTGACATTGCGAAGTTTCGTTTTTGTTGGTGGTAGCACACATATCAAAGATTTTCTATGTATGCTACCGTTTTTGGAGTATTCACCAAATTATGGCTGGATAGGAACCAAATGGACAATTTCCATTTTCGTCCGCATCAATGCAAAATTCGTTTTGGGCCTCATCGAAATAGGGGGGACCCATCAGTGCTACACCATCATAATAAGCTGAGGCAAGAATGCCGCACGCACAGTACAAAGTCCTGGCTAATGGATTCCATAATTGGTCTCGATAGGGTTGACACATTCTTAACATGTCTATCAGAAAATCCTGATCACAAACATTTTGTACTGCTCCGCATGTTCCATAACACATATCATGCTTATTGCATGCAGCCGAAAAATCAAAGAAAAAATAGGAGTCAGGAACTTTTGTACAACCGTTGGTGGTTGGTGGTTTTTGACATTTCTTCAAACCAAAAACGTCGGTAGAGTTAATTGTATTGTTAAACACAAATCTGAAAAGGTTTTTGTCTTTTCCTTCAAACCCGATGGAATCTTCACTCACCCACCTACCGACATCCGCATCGTACCAGCGATTGATATTCCATTGCAAGCCGATCGTGTCGTCGAACATCTTGCCGGTATAGCGGAACGGCAACTTTTCGCCGGTTGATGAAACCAACTTGCCGAAGGCATTGTATTCCAAATGTGAAATGGCCTTTCCGTTCATGTCAATAACATTTCGCACAGTATTAAGGTGATCCCGCAACGTCCACGCATCATCCATTGCCAGCAGTTCATCTTGCATCGCACCCCAAAGGTAGCGGTGCAAGATCCTGCCATTTCGCAATGAACAAGCAATCTGCCAGCCGTCGTGGAGGAATAATTCGTCGTTCCGGCGGACCAGCCGATTCTGATGGTCGTAATTATACTCGACCGATTTGCCGTTGTCAAGTACCCTGACAAGGCGGTTACGATGATCCCAAAAATACTCCGTTTTGGAGTCCTTGGACACTTTGGAAATTCGATTGCCTTCATCATCGTAAGAGTAATCGAAGATGCCATCTGAAAGTAGTTGATTGTTCTTGCCGGTTTCGTATGATTTGCGGTTGCCGTTGGCATCATAGTCGTATAATTCTTTTGGCAAT
>Ga0099364_10014645_pt1 | contig 10412 bp, 6 predicted proteins | sample TergutTh196P3_FD_73070 | JGI IMG/M metagenome (GOLD analysis project Ga0099364, IMG submission 73070) | Microcerotermes parvus P3 segment gut microbial communities from Pointe-Noire, Republic of the Congo - Th196 P3 | ecosystem: Host-associated > Arthropoda: Insects > Digestive system > Gut ...
ACAGCGAAGAGTGGGGTATATAAATTAAGGGTGAGAAAGAAAGAAAAGAAAAGAGAGGAGGTTTGGGGGGGGGGGGGGGGGGGGGGCAACATACAAGGCTTCACCCTGGTTGAACTCCTTGTCGTTATTGCAATCATTGGCATTTTGATTGCACTCTTGTTGCCTGCTGTTCAGGCCGCCCGTGAAGCGGCGCGTCGTATGCAATGCAGCAACAACATGAAACAATTCGGACTTGCCCTGCACACGTATCACGATGCTTACCAGGCACTCCCCAGCTCCCGAATGTACAAACCGGTTGTCACCGATCCCGTGGAAGACAATGCGGGGAGTGCCCGTTTTTCGCTTCATTTTGCCATTCTGCCTTACATGGAGCAAACGGCAAGATATGACGAAATCTGTTCTCACGACTGGCAGCATTGGAACGGAGCGAATATGAATCGACCGGCGATGTCCAACCCGATCTCGCCTTATTGCTGTCCTTCGGATGGTCAGGCCAAAATACCGGGACTTGACCAGGGAGTCGCGCGTTCCAGTATCGTGATTTCACGGTCGGATTTTGCTTATTTGACCGATAAGCCTACAGTTACCGGCAGCCAGGCCTGTTCCGCACGTTCACTTTTTAGCGTGGACCGTTGGGTTCCCATGTCCGCCGCGTCCGATGGGACATCGAACACAATTGCGGCCTCGGAAATCGTGACTTCACCTTCAAAGAGTACAAACAGAATCAAGGAAGCGTTGGCGATCATTGATGTTGCAGAGACGGGTGTTCCCCAAGATTGTTTGGATGCCAAAATCGGTGGGCGGGGGGGTGAGCTTGGCCCGACAGTTCCGATTCACGGTCAAAACAATCGCGGTTCCTACTTTTCCTCACCAACCCACATGTGGACGGGCTTCAATACCATTTTACCGCCGAATTCGCCGTCCTGTACCGGTGGGGATTTTAACTCATGGGAAGATGGCGCGATGTCTTGCGGGAGTAATCATACGGGAGGCGTGAATGCGGCCCTGCTGGACGGGTCGGTTCAATTTGTTTCAGAAACGGTTGAATGCGGTGATTTGACTGCATCACCTCCTGCGTATCCTGATCGCTTTGGCGGACGTTCCCCATCCTATAGCAATTACGGCGTCTGGGGGGCGATGGGAACTCCTGCCGGCGGAGAATCAAAATCCATTCTGTGATTTTGACGGATATTTCCAGTGCCGATCAACTTCGTTCCCACAGGGCGAGGTGAGTCGGCACAAAGAACGAGGTGATTTCGATGTGACGAAATCGCCCCGTTGTTTTTGTGCGCGACCGGTGGCAAACCGGCAGACAATTTTGTAGAATACACTGTCGAACGCCATTTGGCCGGTATTAATAGTTGTGACCTTTGTGAAAAACTTTGTGGCCTTTGTGTTAAAAGATTTCAACACAAAGATCACCAAGGAATGCACAAAGTTCACAGACGAAATGCAAAGTCCATGACGTTGTACGGTATAACCAATAATGACGATAACAATTTCATTTACAAAGGATCTCACAACATGAAAAAACACATCACCCTTTTGGCACTCTTGATTGCCGTTTTCGTTTCGGGTGTCGGCATGACGCTTGCGCAGGACACGGAACAGTTTCGGCGGTTGCCTGTCAAGGTTTACCGCGATAAGATGAAAGGCGGCTGGATCGGTCAGATTGCGGGCGTCTGCTGGGGCGCACCGACCGAATTTCGCTGGCAAGACAAAATCATTCCCGAAGCGGATATGCCCGTCTGGAAACCGGAAATGATCAATCAAGCTTTCGGGCAAGACGACCTGTACGTTGAAATGACCTTCCTGCGAACACTGGAGGAATACGGCATTGAAGCGTCAATCCGTCAGGCGGGGATCGATTTTGCCAACAGCGAGTACCCCCTTTGGTGTGCCAACAACGCCGGTCGCAAGAATCTGCGTGCAGGCATTGCGCCGCCGGATTCGGGGCATCCGCAGTTCAACAAATGTCCGAACGACATCGACTACCAAATCGAGGCCGACTACTCCGGGCTGATCGCGCCGGGAATGCCAAACGTTGCTATTGAATTGGGCAACAAATTCGGACAACTCATGAATTACAGCGATGGCATTTACGGCGGTCAGTTCGTTGGCGGCATGTACTGCGAAGCGTTTTTCGAGGACGACATCATAAAGGTCATTAATGCGGGTTTAGCCTGTATTCCCGCCGACTGTCAATATGCCGAAATGGTGCGCGACATGCTTGCCTGGTATAAGGAAAACCCCGACGATTGGGTGGCCACCTGGGAAAAATGTCAGAAAAAATATCGCGAAGACCCTGAGTATCAGCAGTCGTCCAACGGCGGCATTGACGTCAAGATCAACGGAGCTTACATTTTAATGGGGTTGTTGTACGGAAAGGGCGATCTCGACAAAACCATCGTCATCGCCACCCGTTGCGGCATGGACTCCGATTGCAATCCCTCGAACGCAGGCGGTGTGCTCTTTGCGACACTTGGTTTTGAGAAACTGCCGGCTCGTTTCACCGAAAAACTCGACCATAAAACGAACTTTTCTTTCACCGCGTATAACGTCGATACACTGATCGAAGTGTGCGAAAAGCTGACCCGTGAGTTTCTTGCCCGTGAAGGCGGTCGCGTGGAAAAGGACGCCAATGGCGACGAAGTGTTTGTCATCCCGGTCAAGGCACCCAAGCCGAATGCGCTGGAGTTGAGTTGGGCACCCGGCCCGATTGCAAACAGTGTTTTCACGGACGAGGAAAACGAGAAAATCCGCTTCAAGGCGTTTACGAACCTGCAAAAGGCGGTCGATCACTTTTTCCCCGGCTGGACGATTGGACCATCCGGCCCGGAGATGGACCCCGGGATGCGCGATTCGTTCCGTGGAAAAAAGAACGTGCTGGTGACGCACCCGGTGGACCGCGAAGTCCCCTGTGTGCTGACCACTTCGGTGGACATTCCGGCTGGCAAAAAGACGACATTGCGTCTTGTGGTCGGCCATTTCGAACAGGGCGACTGGGATTTGGTCATTCGCGTCAATGGTTCGCCGCAAAAAACCGTGCTCATTGGTAAAACGTCCGCTGACAACACCGGCTGGGTGGAAGTGACTTTCGACCTGACTCCGTTCGCCGGAGGCAAAAACGTCAAGATCGACCTCGAAAACAAGGCCAACGGCTGGTCATGGGAAGCCGGCTACTGGTCGGAAATCGAGATCAAGTCGGAAGTGAACCGATAGCCGGAAGCGAAACGAAGTGAAGCGGCCGGATGATTCAGAGCCGCGACAGTCATGGAGCGGTCGAGCAATCATGGCCGCGTCCGTACAATTGCGTTTGCCGAATCGCCGCAATCGTGAGATTGCGGCTCGGATTGATAAATTACGTCACAGCACATCGATTCGCCAGAAACGGCATTTCTGTTATTTTTGAAACAACCCAATAAAACCTTACGTCCTGTTTTTCTTCAACAACGGTTTCTATCCGGTCTTTTCATGGTTTTGAGATATAACGACGCTTAATATGCTATATTCCATTCAATGAGCAAACTCATAACGGGATAATATGCCTTGATTGTGTCACAGAACAAAACTTCATGATCCCCACCGTTGCAACAGGTTCGAGTCGATGAGCGAGCAACTCCCCTCCCAGTATTTTATTGGTGTTAATCTTGATGACGTAAGCGTTTATGCGATGGCGGTTTCCAGTGAGGGGCAGTCCCTCGCGGAATCGACGTACAAATTCGATCTGACGAAACATCATTCGCCGAAAGATTTTACCGAACAACTGTGTGAATCTTGGTGGCAGGCTTCCTGCCAAGTGTTGGGACATCTCATGTGCCAATTGGGCAAGCAGGGATTTTCGCCGAATCACCTTTTGGGAATTTCCGTATCCAGCCAGCCCGGAAGCATTGCCATATTGAACCGTAACGGAGAATCGCTTTATCCGGCAATCATGGCACAAGACGCCCGCGCGGAAGACCAGGCGGTTCGCCTGAATCTGGTTGGCCAGGAACATGTCCGAAAAATCGGCTGTCCGTTTCGACCGACGGACGCCATTGCGAAAATCGTGTGGTTCAAGGAAAAAGAGCCGGATTTGTACGAAAATGCCGTGTTTGCCCATCAGGCCGATTATATCATCGGCAAACTCAAGGGAAAGATTGATGTGACCGATTCCACCATCGCATCAACCACTGGTTGCGATCCCTGTGACCGTTGCTGGCCCGACTGGCTTGATTACGACATGCATCTGAGTGTGCGCGAACGTCTGCCGAACATCGGCCAAATGGGACAATCTGTGGGACGGGTCACCTCCGAAGCCGCACGGGTCACAGGGCTTCCGGCAGGGCTTCCGGTTATCCTGGGGTGTAATTCCCAGACTGCGGCGTTCCTCAGTTCGGGTGCGAAAAAAACGGGCGACTTTTTTACCGTCTTTGACGAAACCATGCAAATCGAGGGGATTACGCGACGCCTGATCAATTATCCACACAACCTTGTCAAGATGAACCGGTTGCCAGACATGCAGTGGTATTTTTCGACACGGAGCAACACGGGGGCCGAATGGATCCATGTCTGGTTCAACGAACAGTTTGCCCATGCGAATATCGAGCAAGTCGATCAGCTATTACCGACGCATTACCTGGCGTTTCCCAATGTGCGACATGGTGAGATTTTTCCTTTCCATTCCAACTCGGCTGAGGGTTTCATTTCACCGGCCACGGACAACCGGCTCGTCCAGTTTGCCGCCTGTATCCAGGGGACAACCTTTGTCGAACGCATGATTTACCGGAGGATTGACGAATTGTCTGAAAACACCGACTTGGGAACCATCTACTCCATCGGTTCCTGGTGTCAATCGGACTTGTGGATGCAATGCCGGGCGGATGTCACCGAACGGGTCGTGCATCGCCTGCCACAGACTCATGGCGCGGACTTTGGAACGGCTCTCGTGGCCGCCATCGGGACAAAATACCATACTCTGGAAGAAGCGTCCAATGCCATGGTGCATATCGACAAATCGTTCTATCCCAACCCGCAACGCATGGCCGCTTTCAAGGATCATTACGCGGCCTTTCTGACAACCATGGAAGAACAGGGGTATCTGGCGTAAGCCTGTTGCCGGAAAGTGCCAGGCAAATTGATTTTGGGATGGCCCGGACAAATTGGAACAAAAACCGGAATGGAGCCGGTACTCCGGCGTCATGACGGGATTCACCAATTTGTGAATCCCTTGATTGTATCCCATCTATTGCGCTGCGTTCCAGCAACGGCGGCGAATCGCAATCGTTCCCGTACCAAAAACCACTTGGTGGCTTGTTCAAAAATAACTTTTCGGAAAAGTCAAGACACACGGATGACACAAATTGGCACAGATCAATCTTGTGGGCATTTCGCATCATCAGTGTTATCTGTGTGTAAAAAATCATTTCGGAAGAGTCAAGGCACACAGTCAACACAGACTTAAGCAGACAGTCATAGACTCAATCTGTGAAAATCTCGTTCCATCGGATGCGTCCGTGTGCAAAATACACAAACGATTATTGCAGCAGTATTTAAGAATGATATGCCGCAAATTTTGCCATGACGCCGGAAAACGATTGCACAATGCCAATATTTTGATAAAATGTTATTGATTGGCAATTGTGTTGAAATGTCAATTCATTGTGTGTACTTGGCGCAAACTCGCCATTTTATTGGTTTTAGCAAAAAAAGAGGAGATTAAACGAAATGACCCGCTTCGTCACTGCCAGCCTTGTCGCCATGGCAATATTGTTTGGGAATATGGCATCAGCCCAGAATTCCAATCTCAACCCGATTCACACACCCGGTATTGAATTTTTGAAAAACCCGGTTCCTGCCGCCGACTCGGAAGCCAAAACAGCGGCGGATATGAAAGCGTATCTCGAAACCATAACAGGTTCGGAAGTGACATTCAAAATGCTTCCGATTCCAGGCGGCAAGTTCCTCTTGGGCAGTCCCGATGATGAGGAAGGCCGTGAAGACAACGAAGGACCGCAGATCGAAATCGAAATCGCTCCCTTCTGGATAGAAGAACACGAGGTGTCGTGGGCGGAATTTCAGCAGTTCCAACAATATTTTCTCCGTGAAAGCCGTGCCAATCGCGACCGGACGGATCGCGAAAAAATTGTCGACGCCATGGGTTTCCCGACGCCTGCTTATGACATCAGTTCCATCAGTTATTCCAAGTCCAGCAAGTCGGATCACCCGGCCAGCGGCATGTCGTATTACGCTGGTCAGGTTTACTGCAAATGGCTGACCGCCGCGACGGGCCGTTATTATCGCCTGCCGACTGAAGCGGAATGGGAATACGCCTGTCGTGCCGGGACAACAACCGCGTTTTCGTTCGGCGATGACCCGGAAGATCTGGAAGAATATGGCTGGTTTTTCGACAATGTTGACGATGGTTACAACAAGATAAAAACGAAAAAGCCGAACGCCTGGGGACTTTACGACATGCACGGCAACGTCGCCGAATGGGTGCTTGGCCTTTATGACGAAAATGCCTATCAAAAATTTGCCGACGGCGAAATCAAATCCCTGATCATCAATCCGGAATGGGAAACCGCCATGAAAGCCATGATGCACGTCGCAAGCGGTGAAAACCATGTTGTCCGGGGAGGTTCCTGTGACCACTTTGCGGAAGAATGCCGCAGTGCCTCGCGTAAGTTTTCGCAACCGGGCTGGAAAGAACAGGACCCCATGTTCCCGAAAAGCATCTGGTACTATACCGAAGCCCCTTACGTTGGTTTCCGTATCATTCGCCCATTGGAACCGCCGAAAACCGCCGAAGAGTGCAAACTCTATGAGCCGGACCCGCAGGTTTATGAAGAATACAAGAAATTGAACACCAGGGCACAGTAATCAAAAAATTTTTGAGGACTGTTGTTTTTCGGTTCAAAGTTTGATATAGTAGCGGTCATGATACACTTTTCAAGGAAAAATGTTTCATGGCCGTTTGAGAATGTTTTGCATCCTGCCGTATTCAACGACATCCTTGAGGCCTTGTCGCCCTGTGGAGTGTGTCAGAATCCTTCAACCGTTAGAACACTTTGGAGTACATGAACAATGAAACAAAATCCAGAATCCCGTCGTGAATTTTTGAAAACATCAGGCGTTTTGACCGCCGCCGGTGTTGGTCTTGCCAGCGGTCTTGGCATTGCGCGTTATGCCCATGCGCAGGGCAGTGACCTGATTAAGGTCGCGTTGGTCGGTTGCGGCGGTCGTGGCCGCGGTGCCGCACAGGATCGTCTTGATGTGGGCGACAACATGAAACTGGTCGCCATCGCCGACGCTTTCGAAGGCAGTGCCAAAGGTGCGGCCGGAGCATTCACCGCGATGACCGAAAATGAAAACTACAAAGGCAAAATCGACATTGGAGACAATGTTTTCTCGGGGTTTGACGCCTACAAAAAAGCGATCGACTTATGCGATCAGGTTTTGATTGCCACCCCACCGGGGTTTCGTCCCCAACACTATGCCTACGCCGTGGAAAAAGGCAAGCATGTTTTCATGGAAAAACCGCTGACCACCGACGCGGCAGGCTTTCGAATGCTCATGGCCGCCAATCAAAAAGCCGAAGACAAGGGGCTGACCGTCGTTGTCGGTTTGCAGCGTCGTCACGGTTATGATTACCGGGAATGGATCAACCGAATTCATGACGGTGCCATCGGCGACCTGTCCTACACCCGTGTTTACTGGAATAACAGCGGCGATATCTGGTTCCGCAACCGTTCGGCAAACGAATCCGAAATGCAATACCAGATGAAAAACTGGTATCACTTCGTCTGGCTCAGCGGCGACAACATTTGCGAACAGCACATCCACAACCTCGATGTGGGCAACTGGATTCACAGCAAGGGCGACAAAATGTGCCACCCGGTCAAGGCGTATGGTATGGGCGGTTTGGCTTCACGTCATTTGATCTCAGACAAACAGGAAAGCGAAATTTTCGACCACCACGCTGTCGAATTCGTTTATGAGGACGGAAGTCGCATGTTCAGCCAGTGCCGCATGAATGATCCCGGCAACGTCTGGGGTAGCGTCAGTGAACATGCTCACGGTTCCAAGGGCTTTGGCAGTGCGTGCTGGCTGAATTTCAAAGACGGCGGCAACTGGCGGTACCAAAGCCCCGGCGGGAGAGAGGAAAACCACTTCAAAGTGGAACACGTCCATCAGGCGGAAGCCATCCGTAAAGGCGAAAAATTGCACGACGGCTGGTACGGCTCCATGGCCTCAATGATTGCCGTCATGGGACGCATGGCCACGTACAGCGGCCGGGAAATTTCCTGGGACGAAGTTGTCGAAAAAGGCACGACAGTATTCCCCTACGGCAAAGAACTTGCGTGGAACACCACCCCGCCGATCGTGCCGAAAGACGGTAAATACGACGTTGCCGTTCCCGGACGTTATGACCCCTATGCCGGGTAAGATGACACGTCATCTTTCGAGTGTGTCTTTCACCGAACAGCTGCCGTGAACGGATTGCAGTGTAGTGACCGGCTTGGGATGGCAAATACCCTATCCGGTCACTGTGACATTTTGTTCTTGGTTGTCGTTGGTTGTGTTCATAAGCGGTCGCGATCCCCGGTGTTTTGGCGGCATGATTTATTTGTGTTCCGCGACATTGACAGTCAGTTCCGCAACCTTGCCGCTGACATTCAGCGTCAATGTGGTCTTTGCATTCGTCGTCAAGGCTACCGGAATGATTTTGGGCAGAGCATCCCGTTTGTCTTGCATCTGTTTTCGATAGGCATCCAGCTCAGGCCGGGGCATCTCATTTTGCTCTTCCCGGGTTTTGGTGTCTTCAACGAAAGGTTCCTTGACCAAAACCACTTTATAACTTCCTTCAGGAACGCCTTCCTTGAAAAAATTCGCGAAAGAAGTTCCCACTTTGCAGAGACCGGAAGCATCCGTTTTGCCATAGAAAACCATGCCGCTTGCGGGTGATGTTGCATACAAACTCACTTCGACATCGGCAATGGGCGTTGTTCCGTCCAAAACGGTAATCTTGCAGGGAATGACTTTTGGAAAACCCTTCGGAGTGCCACCGGGACAGCCGGAAAACAAAACTAAAGAGAAACAAGCAAAAAGAGCGAGACTTCGCTTTGTCAACATAATTTTCCTCCATTGATACCAAGACAAAAGAATAGAAAGAGGGTGGAAGGGCAACATCCCTTCCACCCGTTGATGCACTTTCCAGGAATTGCGCCAAAAACGAAAAACCATTGTCAGAAAGCGGTTGTGCTTTCTTTACCGGCAATGGTTCCCAAAGCTCCCCAAACACCAAACGGACTGTATCCGGAAAACTCGTCATTTGCTATAGGATAAACGGCACCGTTTGCACCATTTCCTGTAGCAATATCGGCATCAGGGTCACCACTGCTGATCGTATCGGAAACGAACTGAACGGAACCGTCCGCCAAGCCGATATTGACTCCACCGGTATGGTTGCTGCCGGCACTTGTAATTGCTGCTCCCCAACCGGCTTGGCCAAGGCCGCCAGCATAAACACTGCCGTTTGGCGAATTGGGGGGCAGTATTGTCTGGAAGCCGGTGATCGTAGTATTTCCTTCGGCATAATTCATTCCGCGAACAAAATTAGACACAGTTTCACTGGCGGCAAAAACCGAACGGTTATCGGGAGCGACTTTTTTCACGAGATCACTCGGTATTCGTGTTGTGATAAGAACGATACCGCCTTTGACGTCTCTGGTGGCATGAGCCCCGGTCACGGCTTCAGAAAAAGCAACCGTATTGGAAGTTCCGTCCGAAATTGAGCCAAATGTCCGAAATTTCGGCATCAATGGGCGAGGGGTATGGAACATAGGGCCGCAGAAGAATCCCCGGGTATTCGTCGTGGCCGATTCGTCTGTTGCGAAGCTGTCACCAAAACTTCCCATGTAGTTCGTCCGGGTGGCATTGGTTCTTTGCTCAAATGGTTCTTTGGCTGCTCCATCGGAAGGACAGGCCAAATAGGAAATTGAAGCCGAGTACATCCCTGCTGCGTCCGCCGGATCGGCCTTGGGATTGGACTGGGCTGAACCGGAAAGTGAAAATGCGCCAATGCCATTCAAATACTCGTATTTTGCGGTTTGTTCTGTGTAGGGCAGTAAGGTCACATGGAAACTAATCCAGTTGTAACCCGCTCCACTACCGGCTTTGGATGTGGGAAACGCTCCGTTGGCGTCGTGGTAAGTGTGAAGTGCCAGAGAAATCTGTTTCAAATTGTTACTGCATTGCATTCTTCGTGCAGCTTCACGGGCAGCTTGCACAGCAGGCAAGAGAAGGGCGATCAAAATTCCGATGATCGCAATGACCACGAGAAGTTCAACAAGTGTAAAAGCTCTTAAGTTGCCCCCCCCCCCCACCTCCAAATTTAAAAAATTTTTTCTTTTTATTTTTTAAAAACGTCG
>Ga0099364_10014646_pt1 | contig 10412 bp, 6 predicted proteins | sample TergutTh196P3_FD_73070 | JGI IMG/M metagenome (GOLD analysis project Ga0099364, IMG submission 73070) | Microcerotermes parvus P3 segment gut microbial communities from Pointe-Noire, Republic of the Congo - Th196 P3 | ecosystem: Host-associated > Arthropoda: Insects > Digestive system > Gut ...
CGAACACCGCACTCGGTAACGATTACCAACACCGGAAATCAGCCGACAGGTGCGTTGACAGTCGCCTTGAGCGGTACGAATGCAAGCAGTTTCGCACTTTCGACAACATCTGTTGCGACTATCGCTGTAAGCGGAACCGGCAATTTCACCGTTGTACCCAACACCGGACTTGCAGTAGGAACGTACACTGCAACGGTTACCGTGAGCGGATCTAATAGCATTTCGGCAACGTTTAATGTGAGTTTCACGGTGAATAAAGCGAACGGCATAGCGGTGGGAACGCCTACTATGGCAAGCGTTACGCACAACAGCATCACCATCAATGCAGTTCCCTCTCCTGCCAACGGACAGGCAGTGGAATACGCTATCAACACCACAGCCACAGCACCTACATCTGTAGAGACGTGGCATGCCGCGTCTCTACAATTCGACGAACTAACGCCAAGCACCACTTACTACGTGTTCGCTCGTTCGATGGAAAATACGAATTACAACACCGGCACAGCATCGGTAAGTGCTCCGATCACTACGCAGGCAGCACCTGTAGAGCCAACCTACGGCATCACGCTGAACCAAAGCGGTACCCATACGTTTACAGCAGCAACTTTCGGCTATTCCGCACGAACACCGCACTCGGTAACGATTACCAACACCGGAAATCAGCCGACAGGTGCGTTGACAGTCGCTTTGAGCGGTACGAATGCAGGCAGTTTCGCACTTTCGACAACATCTGTTGCGACTATCGCTGTAAGCGGTACCGGCAATTTCACTGTCGTCCCCAACACCGGACTTACCGCCGGAACGTACACTGCAACGGTTACCGTGAGCGGATCTAACAGCATTTCGGCAACGTTTAATGTGAGTTTCACCGTTGAGCCTGATCCTACGTCGATTTCCGAAACGGAAAATCCGTTAACATTAAATATCTATCCCAATCCGATTGTTGATGGCAAACTGACCATTGAAATTCCGGTAAACATCGAAAGCGAAATCATTCAAATTTTCGATTTCTCCGGAAAATTAATGCTGACACGTGTTGTTAATCGCCCGAAAACAGAGATTGATCTGTCGCATTTACCCGAAGGAACATACATTGTGAGGATCGGCACGGCATCTACAAAAATTGTAAAACATAACTAAAAATTGAATTATATTTTGAAAAAAAAACTTTTATTCGTGCTTGCAACCCTGTTGTTTGCGACACAACAAAATTTCGCCGTTCCTGCTGTGCCGTGGCCTGTAGACTATGAACTGCCTGATGGAACAACTGTTACCATTCAATTGCGAGGAGATGAACGGCTGAATTGGCGGGTTACACCCGATGGCTACACCTTGCTGTTTAATTCTGATGGCTTTTTGGAATATGCCGTTCAAGACCCAATCGGAGACCTGAAACTATCGGGGATTCGGATGCGTAACGAGGCAGAACGCACGGTTCAAGAACGAAGTTTTTTGATGAATGTCCCCAAAAATCTAAGGTATAGCAGTTCGCAAGTAGAAACGCTACGCCAACTTCATCAAATAAGAGATGAGGAGATCAGTAAATCGATGTCCGAAGAAGATGGGATACAACGAGCTTTTTCAGGAACCATACGTGTTCCGATGATTTTAGTTAGTTTTGCCAATAGAGAGTTCACCAAAACGAAGGCTGAGATTCAGGCGTTGTTGACTCAGTTGAATTATACGACTGATGGTGCTACGGGAAGTGTGCGGGATTATTTTATAGCGAATTCGTACGGACAACTGAATTTTGAAGTTGATGTTTTCGGACCTTATACCCTACCCGACAACATCAGCTCGTACGCTACCGACTGTTCCGGAGGTAATCCCGGCAATATGGCTCGTTTGGCTGTGGATTCGGCATATTACAGAGGTGGTGCAAATTTTGCTAATTACGACTACAACAATTCAGGACGCGTAAGTACAGTACACATTATTTTCGCCGGCTACGGCACAGAGGCACACGCTCCGGGTTGCAATTCGATATGGTCGCATGCATCGTCTATCTATCCTGCAAGAAACTATAACGGAAAATCTATTTCTCGCTATTCCTGTTCGCCGGAACTTCGCGGAAATTCGGGCAGCAATCTGACGCACATCGGCGTTATTGCACATGAATTAGGCCACTCTTTACTGGGTTTGCCCGACTTCTACGATACGGATTATGATGCTAACGGAAATGCTGTAGATCTCGGAGATTGGTGTCTTATGGCGAGTGGTTCATGGAATAACAGCGGACGTACACCACCGTACTTGTCGGCGTATGCACGCATTGCCGCCGGCTGGGCACAGGAAGTCATATTGTCGTCACCGATCAATATCACCTTGCCTAATCCAAATCCCACAGATGCCGCAACAGGAACCATTTATCGAATCAATACAACCACGAACGGCGAGTATTACTTACTTGAAAACCGACAAGAAACGTCGGTGGGCTGGAATAATTGGGACGCCTACGTTCCCGGCAGTGGTATGTTGATTTATCACGTAGACCGAACAAGCAATTCCGTATGGAACGGCAACTGTATCAATTGCTCTGCAAACCGTCGCAGGTACTACGTCAAGCAAGCAGGCTGCTCCGCAACCAACGGCTGTGCTTCAAATCGCAGTACAGACCCCTGGCCTCAATCCGGCAGCACCGAATTTACAGACTTCTCAATACCTAATTCCAAATCTTGGGCAGGTGCAAATACCGAAAAACCTGTTACCAACATCACGCACAACACCCTTGCAAGAACGGTTTCGTTCGATTTTATGGGTGGCACCACAGACCCCGATGCCGCATTGACGGAATTTGTTGATCTTCCGAATATGTTGAGCAGTGCTATGGGAGCGGAATTCGCACCAACAGATATCAAAGTTCGCCTTAAAAGTGAGGGCATTCCGCTCACTTCCGCCTCTATCGCATGGAGTGTCAACGGTGTAGCACAAACCCCCAAAACATGGTCGGGCAACTTGAATACCGGTGTAAGTGAAGTGGTTTCGCTTGGAGATGCTAATCTCGGAATCGGGATAAACAACATCATCGCCGTTGTAACAACCGACGGAGATATTAACAGTGCGAACAACACCATCAGCAAAAGTGTCAGGGTGGTCAGTCCGTTTTATGTCGAAAATTTTGAGACAACTCCGCTTACCGGCTGGACGATGATCAACGGAACTCAAACCAATAAATGGCATCACGGTACAGCAACAGCAAGCAGTGGCACGCATTCCATCTACATATCCAACAATGGCAATGATAATGCTTATACGCTTTCACAGACCAATCGCGTGCATCTCTACAGAGATATAACTTTCCCGGCATCGAGCGATACGTTTGATCTGTTTTTTGATCTGAAAGTTATGGGAGAAATCGACGGAAGTACGCCTTATGATTATTTGGAAATGCGAATGGTTTTAACGACTGTTACGCCTGTAGCAGGTAGTCTGCTAACTTCGGGTATTCTTTGGGGCAGATATGTCAATGTTGGCAATAATTGGCAAACCGTACATGTGGGATTGCCGTCTGCGTATGCAAACACAACTCAACGTTTGGTATTTTCATGGTATAACGATAACAGTAGCGGAGCTCAACCCCCTGCTGCAATTGATAATATCGCCGTAGCCACACGTACATACCATAATAATCCGACATCTATTTTCGACATCGAACAGCATTCAACATTAAATATCTATCCGAATCCGGTAACGAATGGCGTGTTCTACGTAGAGACGGGGGGTGAATCCGACCTCATCGAAATCTACGATTTCACCGGCAAACGCGTCTATACGGCACAGCCACCGTTCACCCTTCACCCTTCACCCTTCACCATTGATATATCGCATTTGCCCGATGGCACATATATCGTGAGAATCGGCGAGACATCTGCAAAAATAGTGAAACGTAAATAAAAATTTATTATGGGAGCATTTCACGCCTACGACATTCGAGGCATCTACAACAAAGATTTTAACCAAGAAACCGTTTACAAAATCGGTTACTTTTTGCCGGAACTGCTGAACACCTCTAAAATCCTTGTGGGACGCGATGTTCGTGAATCATCACCGGAAATTTTCGCAACACTTTGTCAAGGAATTAATGATGCCGGTGCCGATGTTTACGATGTAGGTTTGTCCACGACGCCGATGGTGTATTGGGCAACCGCAAAGTTCGGATTTGATGCATCTGTTATGATTACGGCATCGCACAATCCGAAAGAATACAACGGTTTGAAAGTTTCGAAACACGATGCACTTCCGGTGGGTTTCGACACCGGTTTAGGACAGTTGCAACGTTGGACCAACGAACGTGTAGTCGTTCCGAAACCCTTGAAAGGACAGGTGATTGCGTATCCGGTTTACGAACAGTATATCGAATTTCAAAACGAATGGTTAAAGCCTTTTGATAATCTGAATATCGCGATGGACTGCTCAAACGGGATGTGTAATTTGTTTGTGAAACAACTTTACGGCAATAAAATTCACTACCTTTTTGATGAGTTGGACGGCACATTTCCCAATCACGAACCTAATCCGCTCGACCCCGAAAACATTAAGGATTTGCAGAAATTAGTCGCAAATACCAAAGCCGATATTGGTGTGATTTTTGATGGCGATGCAGACCGTGTGATGTTCACAGATGAGAACGGCAGATTCATTTCTCCCGATTTGATGATTGGCATTTTAGGACATTATTTTTTGGAGGAAAAAGGTCTGAAAGGTAAGGTTTTGCAGGACATTCGGAGTTCGAAAGCCATTGCGGAATATCTGGTACCCATGGGTGGCGAAATCGAGATGTGGCGTGTGGGACGTGCGTTTGCAGCAATCAAATTACGTGAAATTGACGGAATTTTTGGTGGCGAATTAGCCGGACATTATTACTTCCGTGATTTCTATTATTCCGATTCTGCTCTCTTGGCTTGCTCGCTGTTGTTGCATATTTTCAGCCAATTCAAAGCAAAAGGAGTTTCCGTTTCGCAAGTGATTTCGAAGTTGGAAACCTATTCCAATTCGGGTGAAATTAATTTCAAATTAGAGCGAAAATCCGATGCGATGAACGCCGTAAGAGATCATTTTCAAAACACGGAAACGTGCCTGAAATACTACGATTTCGACGGTTATCGTTTGGAATTTGAGGATTGGTGGTTCAATATCCGTCCGTCAAACACCGAGCCGTATTTGCGATTTATCGCAGAGGCGAAATCACCCAAAAAACTTACCGAAGTTGTCGAAAAATCACGAGAAATTATTCAGAGCTTTCAACACAAAAATGAACACGGCAATCCCATCTCCGGCTAACATGTGGCTACTCTATGCCATATTATCTGCAATCTTTGCATCGGCAACGGCAGTCCTGATTAAGGTGGGGGTTCGTGATGTGGATTCGAACTTGGCTACGGCAATTCGAACGAGTGTTGTGTTGTTGTTATCATGGGGAATAGTTTGGTTTTCGGGGGCGTTTGCACAAATTAAAGCCATACCGAAATTCAGTTGGACGTTTTTGATTTTGTCGGGAGTAGCAACAGGGTTGTCGTGGTTGTGCTATTTCAAAGCGTTGCAGTTGGGCGATCTTTCAAAAGTCGCACCAATTGACAAACTCAGCGTAGCACTAACCATACTTTTTGCAATCTTTTTCCTTGGTGAAACAGTAGATCTGAAAACGATTATCGGTGCCTCTGTCATCTTGGTTGGAGTAGGAATTTTAATCTTTTAATGACGAATGAAACACTTGCTTTGTATACTACTTCTTACCGGTTCTTCGATGGTCGCACAACCTCTGAAAAACGGCGACTTGCTATTTGTAGCAAGCGTTGTATCCGGCTTTGAGCAAGCGATTGCGGAAGTTACAAATGATGAATCGCAACAAAATTTTTCGCATATCGCCATGGTAAATGTTACGGACAGTGGCGTGTACGTAGTCGAAGCGACTCCAAAGCATGGTGTTATTTATAGAACAATTTCAGAATTCGAACAAGAAAATTTTGAAAAATATATGTTCATCGGACGTCTGAAACATCAGTATCAACAAGGGATACCGGACGCTATACGTTACGCTTGTTCGCATCTCGGAAAGCCATACGATTTTGCTTTCGATTTCGACAACGATGATTATTATTGCAGCGAACTGATTTATGTGGCATTCATGCAAGAAAGCGAAAGTCTGTTCGAAGTTGCTCCCATGACATTCAAACTCTCTGAAAATGGAGATTTTTTGCCCTATTGGGTAGAGTATTTTGCTCAACTCAATATCCCTATTCCGGAAGGCAAACCCGGACTTAATCCCAATGGAATGAGTCGTTCCGAAAAATTAGAGCCATTAAAAAAATATAAACCTTAAAAAAATTAAAATTATGAAATTATCAGGATCACAAACCGAAAAAAATCTCCTCAAATCATTTGCAGGAGAATCACAAGCACGTAACCGTTACGAATTTTTTGCAAGTCAAGCGAAAAAAGAAGGTTACGAACAAATTGCAGCGATATTTTTAGAGACTGCAATCCAAGAAAAAGCACACGCCAAAACGTTTTTCAAACTTTTGGAAGGTGGCGAAGTTGAAATCACGGCACCGTTTCCGGCAGGCATCATCGGCACTACCGAAGAAAACCTGAAAGCCGCTGCACAAGGCGAAAACGAGGAATGGTCTGACTTGTATCCTACGTTTGCAAAAATCGCCGAAGAAGAAGGATTTCCGCAAATTGCTGCAAAATGGAGAGCCGTTTCAATCGCAGAAGCCTCTCACGAAGCACGTTACAGAGCATTGTTGGCGAGTGTTCAAAACGGCGAAGTGTTTAAGAAAAAAGAAGAAGTGATGTGGCAATGTCGCGAATGTGGCTACTTACGTCTCGGTCTCGAAGCACCGACCATCTGTCCGTCGTGCGACCACCCGCAAGCGTTTTATCAGCTGCAACAAACAAATTTTTAACTTTTCAATATGTAGGGGCGGGTTTCAAATCCGCCCCTTAATTAAAAAAGTATCATGACAAAAACCGTGCTAACCATCTTATGCAGTATCTGCATATTCTCCGCAACCGCCCAAAAGCTCGAATTCAAAGGCTATACCGGAGGTATGTTTATACACAGCGGACAAATTAAAAGCGATGCGTTTGAAACAACAAACAGTTTGGGCGAAACGTCAACACATCGCATCAAAAATCTCACTTTCGGATTGGGCGGAAAACTTGCTTTTCAATTTGGAAATTATCTCCGCATCGGCTTGGAAGGCTACAATTCAAGCGTTAATTACGGCGAGTTCCGAAGTTCGTATTCCATCGGTTGGGGCGGGTTATTGGCAGAGTATTTTTATGAAACAAAATTAGCATCGTATTTTTTAGGTGCAACTTTTGGAGGAGGTGGAATTGTAAACACCGTTGTAACCGAACCACAAACTTTCAATTTCCAAACGTCTGAAATCCTACGCAGACGCTACAATACAGGTATCATCGCTCCTTACTACGGTGCAGAAATAAAATTAACTCAAAAACTTCGATTGGTTTACAAAGGCGATTATTTATTTCCAATGACGAATAAACAACAGGATTGGGGCAGAGGATTTCGTTGGTATCTCGGCATCAATTTCAGACCGCAAGGATCATAAATCCACTCGTGAGCAATAAAAATTTTATTTCTCACGTTTTGAGTATTTTACGATCTATCTGAAAAAATATTTTCCAAAATACTTGTTTTATTGATTTTTTTTTTGTAATTTTGCAGTCCCGTTTTTGAATGGGGGTTAGTTTTTAGAGGATGGGAATGTTCGATTTTATTGAATATTCTCGCATTTTGTGGGTGTTTTTTTTAGTTGTGTTGTAGCAGCAAATTAAACCGAAGCAAGAAAAAGTTCATTGACATGATGGTAGACGTGTAATAAAATTACAAACACAAGAGCAAATTATCGAAACAATTTTTAGTGAATAGTGATTAGTGATTAGTGATTAGTAGGGGCGTATTGCATACGCCTTGACTAACAATAATGATTAGTGATTAGTTATTAAAGATTGAACAGAAAATAACAAAAAAAAATTAAATCCTGCATTATATCGAATGCAGGTGTTCAAGGATGCAAAAGCTGTCTGTTTGGTGCGACTGTTCACAGTTCACACTTCACAGTTCACGTTTTTGCGATCCGTGCAAATTTAATAAAGAAATTTATTAAGGGCGTACGGGGGATGCCTTGGCTCTTAGAGGCGAAGAAGGACGTGACAAGCTGCGATAAGCACGGTTAAGGAGCAAATATCCGCTGAGACTGTGATTTCCGAATGGGGCAACCCAATACATTGAAGATGTATTACTCAATTTTGAAGATTGAGAGCGAACGAGGGGAACTGAAACATCTAAGTACCCTCAGGAAAAGAAAATAAAAATGATTCCGTAAGTAGTGGCGAGCGAACGCGGAACAGCCCAAACCACAATTGTTACGGCAAGTGTGGGGTTGTAGGACGATGTTGTGGACTTAAAATTTATAGAAGAACGTTTTGGAAAAAACGGCCATAGCAGGTGATAGCCCTGTATTCGACATAAATTTTATACCTAATCGTATCCTGAGTATGGCGGGACCAGAGAAATCCTGTCTGAATCTGCCGGTACCATCCGGTAAGGCTAAATACTACTAAGAGACCGATAGCGAACCAGTACTGTGAAGGAAAGGTGAAAAGTACTTCGAACAGAAGAGTGAAATAGACCCTGAAACCGTGCGCTTACAAGCGGTCGGAGCGGATTATTCCGTGACGGCGTGCCTTTTGCATAATGAGCCTACGAGTTACTATTATCTAGCGAGGTTAAGTGCGTGAACGTATGCAACCGGAGCGAAAGCGAGTCTGAATAGGGCGTATAGTTAGATGATGTAGACGCGAAACTTTGTGATCTACCCATGTGCAGGTTGAAGTGCCGGTAACACGGCATGGAGGACCGAACCCGTTGACGTTGAAAAGTCTTGGGATGACGTGTGGGTAGGGGTGAAAGGCTAATCAAACAAAGAGATAGCTCGTACTCCCCGAAATGTTTTTAGGAACAGCCTCGAGGTAAGTATGATAGAGGTAGAGCTACTAATAGGATGCGGGGGCTTCATCGCCTACCAAATCCTGATAAACTCCGAATGCTATCATATATACTCGGGAGTGAGGCTATGGGTGCTAAGGTCCATAGCCGAGAGGGAAAGAACCCGGACTATCAGTTAAGGTCCCAAAATTTACGTTAAGTTGAAAAAACGAGGTGCGATTGCATAGACAGCTAGGATGTTGGCTTGGAAGCAGCCATACATTTAAAGAGTGCGTAACAGCTCACTAGTCGAGCGATTGTGCGTGGATAATAATCGGGCATCAAACGTAATACCGAAACTATAGATTGTATGTAAATACACTGGTAGGGGAGCATTCTTGTCTGCGTTGAAGGAAAGTTGTAAGGCTTTCTGGAGCGTCAAGAAAAGCAAATGTAGGCATAAGTAACGATAATGCAGGCGAGAAACCTGCACACCGAAAGACTAAGGTTTCCTGATCAACGCTAATCGGATCAGGGTTAGTCGGGACCTAAGGCGAACCCGAACGGGGAAGTCGATGGACAGTTGGTTAATATTCCAACACTTTCTATAATTGCGATGGGGTGACAAAGCAGTGAAACTTCTGCGACCTGACGGAATAGGTCGTTAAAGGGTGTAGATATAGGTTTTGTAGGCAAATCCGCAAAACTTGTCGAACCTGATAGTACCAAAAGGCTTCGGCTGATTGGATAATGGAGCTAATCATACTTTCAAGAAAAACCTCTAAGCTTCAGATTATAGAAACCCGTACCGCAAACCGACACAGGTAGTCGAGGAGAGAATCCTAAGGTGCTCGAGTGATTCATGGCTAAGGAACTAGGCAAATTAACCCTGTAACTTCGGGAGAAAGGGTACCACAGCAATGTGGTCGCAGTAAATAGGCCCTGGCGACTGTTTATCAAAAACACATGGCTTTGCAAAATAGAAATATGACGTATAAGGCCTGACACCTGCCCGGTGCTGGAAGGTTAAGAGGAGATGTCATCCGTAAGGAGAAGCATTGAATTGAAGCCCCAGTAAACGGCGGCCGTAACTATAACGGTCCTAAGGTAGCGAAATTCCTTGTCGGGTAAGTTCCGACCTGCACGAATGGTGTAACGATCTGGGCACTGTCTCAGCCATGAGCTCGGTGAAATTGAAGTAACGGTGAAGATGCCGTTTACCCGTAACGGGACGGAAAGACCCCGTGAACCTTCACTACAACTTAACATTGTTTTTGGGTACATGATGTGTAGGATAGGTGGGAGACTGCGAAGCCGGGGCGCTAGCCTTGGTGGAGTCAACGTTGAAATACCACCCTTTATTTATCTGGAATCTAACTCGCGAAAGACGCGAGGACATTGTTTGGTGGGTAGTTTGACTGGGGTGGTCGCCTCCAAAAGTGTAACGGAGGCTTTC
>Ga0099364_10014647_pt1 | contig 10411 bp, 10 predicted proteins | sample TergutTh196P3_FD_73070 | JGI IMG/M metagenome (GOLD analysis project Ga0099364, IMG submission 73070) | Microcerotermes parvus P3 segment gut microbial communities from Pointe-Noire, Republic of the Congo - Th196 P3 | ecosystem: Host-associated > Arthropoda: Insects > Digestive system > Gut ...
CCTATGCTATTTTATTATAAAAAAGGTAGACTGGGCGAAGCCCAGTCTACCTTCAGGATAATAGTCAATGCTATTTTATTACAAAGCTATAAACAACAACGGCAATGAAGTATCTGATTATATTGATGCAGTTTCAGAGATTGCGGCAAAACAGAAGATAAAAAAATTAGGTCTCTATCTTACATTCATACAAAATGAAGAGATAAAAAAAACTACTAATGAAAAATCCAACTTAAGAGGTATAGTTGATAGAGAACTTCTGCGTATTAGAAAATTTTTAGCGAAAAAACAGGTGGCTCTCTTTTCAAGACAGCTCGCAACACTCTTAAAAGCAGGCATGCCTCTTATGGCTGCATTAAATGCAATTATAGAACAGATTGATGACAAAATTTTCAAAAATGTAATTATAGATATAAAAGAAAAGGTTGAAGAGGGTCTATCATTATCCAATGCTATGGAACAGCATAGTGAGCTGTTTTCAGAGATGTATATAAATATGATAAAGGTTGGTGAAAATTTAGGATCGCTCGATGATATCATATCAAGATTAGCAGAGATGGAGGAAAAAAAAGAAATATTAAAAAATAAGATAAAAGCAGCGCTATGGTATCCAATATTTATGATCATCTTGTCAGTAGTAATAGTCGGTTATTTGTTGATTGAGATAATACCAAAAATATCTGAGATATTTTCCACTGGGAGCAGAGAACTCCCATTACCGACAAAAATTGTTATAGGGATCAGCGACTTTTTAGTAGATTTTTGGATATTAATTCCGCTGATTTTGCTTGGATTATACTACTTTTATAGAAGATATTCGGCAACAACTAAAGGGAGGAAAAAACTTGATGAAATAGTAATGAAACTACCTCTAATAAAAAATCTTTATAATAAAAACATAGTTTATATGTTTACATATAATTTAGGTATACTGCTTTCAAATAGGGTTGATCTGTTGAAATCTCTGGAAGTAGTTAAGAAGATTGTCAATAATATGGTTATTGAAGAAAAGATAGAAGGCGCCAGTAAAATTATTCAAGAGGGAGGATCTATATCTCAGGCATTAAGAAAACATGATTTCCTGCCAAAACTTGTTATCGGAATGATCTCGGCAGGCGAAGTTAGTGATAAAGTAGACGAGATGTTATTAAATATTGGAAATGTTTATGAAAATGAAATTGATATGGTTATAAAAAGTTTAACAAGTATAATAGAACCTCTAATAATTATTATTATGGGTATAATGATAGGCACTATTGTTGTATCAGTAATGCTGCCTATTATGGAAATGAACCTGATGGTTCAATAACACAGTGAATTGCCACGCCGCCTGTGGCGGTGTAGTCTATATTGTAGTCCCGCCCGCCTGCGGCGGGCGGGAATTATAATATCACTCACGCCGCCTGCGGCGGCGTGGCAACAACATTTTATTAAAATAATAAAAGGAGTAGTAAGATGAAAAGAGTAAAAGAAAAACTAAGATTATTTAAACAATCCATAAAAAATAATCGAGGGTTCACATTCGTTGAACTTTTGATTGTAATTACTATTTTAGCAATACTTGCGACATTAGCGGTAAACACATTTAAAGGAGTAACCCCTGATGCCAAGAAAAAAGCGGTAATGATAAATTTCAGAACATTTGAAACTGCTCTTGAGATTTATTACATGAATTATAGTCAATACCCTACTAGCGAAGAGGGGCTTCAAAAACTTGTTAGTTCCGGTCTTATTAAAAATACAAAAGATGTACTAATGGATCCATGGGGTTATCCTTACAACTACCGCTACCCCGGAAATTTTTCAGATAAACCTGAAATGTGGAGTAACGGAGCTGATGGTAAACCCGGTGGCGAAGGCGAAAGTAGTGACATTACTAATTGGGAAGAATATTGATTCAATATAATAACAGAGGTTTCACATTTATTGAACTTATTGTGGTTATTGCAATATTTGCTATAGTGTTAGCTATTGCATTACCCAAGCTCTCATCCTTTTGGGGCAATGAGAGAAAGGAGTTAATAATATTTAAAGCGTATATAGAGGCAGTAGTAAATAATTCTTTTGTTAATTGTAAGACAAATTATCTCTGTATAAATTTATCAAAATACGGAGATAGAGATGGCGACAGAGATTCAAAATTCACTGACAATCAATATAGTGTCAGCAACTCACTTGTTGTTTATGAATTTATTGATGGTAAATTTATACAGAGCAAGAGCCAATTATTAAAGCCAAGAAATTTTAGTTCGTCTTTTATTTTATCAGAAGTTATTCTTGAAGGTGACAAGAGTATTACATCAGGAAATGTACTTATCCCATTCTATTCTGATGGTTCCAGTGAAGGATTTAAAATTAAAGTACTTTCGGATGATTCAACAGTAATTTTTACAAAGAATAAAAACAACAAGACAGTGCAAATATAACATGAAGTATAAAAATTTAATATATAAGGCAATTTCTTTTAATTCTAAAAAGAATCAAGGCTTGGCGCTGATTGAGGTAATAATATCAATAACTATTCTTTCATTTGTTCTTTTAAGAATTTATCCGATTTTTATATTAAATATGGATATTATTGGTGACAGCAAAAATCAGACTAAAGCCTTAATGATTGCTAAATCTTTAATGAATGAATTTAGAAACGACAATATGCGTGAAGCAGATATTGCAGATTCACCCGTTGAAAATTACCCGGATTTTACTTATGACAGAATGACTATCCGCTATGAAGACGAATTTATTACTCCTATGATTGAACCGCTTATTATTAATCAAGCTATAATCACGGTTAAGTGGAAATATAAAGATAAAGAGAGAAGTTCTGAATTATCAATGATTTATCAGGCTAGATAATAGATAAAATATGCATAACTATTTTAGAAATAATGGTTTTACTCTTATTGAGATGCTTGTTGCAACTGCATTATCGTCTCTTATTCTCTTAATGGTTTATACGGCAAACTTTACTTTTATTAAAAGCATTAGTCAGGGAAGCATAATCTCTGATTACTATGAAAATATAAATATGGTTATACGAAGAATAGATGCAGATATTCTTAATGCATATTGGACTGATAATTCAAGAGATGTTTATTTTATCTCAACTCTTGAAGAAGGGTTTAGCAAATTAAATTTTGTCACAGTTGAAAGAAAAGATTTTCGGATGATAAATAATATTAAAGAGGATTCACCTTCATCGGATATTCATGGAGTCGGTTATTATTTAAAAAAAAATGATACTGGAGAATATGATTTAATAAGGAGAAGTCTGATACACTACAATAAATCATCAATTGATGAAGAGATTGATGAAGGGGAAGAGGAGATTATTTTAAAAAATGTTAAATCACTAAGATTTAGTTTTAAATCCGGTAATGATTGGGTTGATAGATGGGATACTAATGAAGGTACGAGACTTCCACCCGGAATTAAAACAACCCTTATAGTTATTGATATAAATAATGATGATGATATATATGAATTTTTTACAACATGCAACATGGTGAATTAACTTATTACATTGCCCGCCGCCTGTGGCGGCGGGCAATATTATAATTCTCGCCCGCCGGAGGCGGGCGGGGATTATTAACACGACTATATGTTATGAACAGATATATGAATATAATAAAAGAAAATTATAATAAGCGAAAAGCAATCTTAGAAAAAGACGGATTATACAAATATTTATTTAACTATTTATTTAACAATAAGGGGTTTGTATTAGTAATAGTATTGATTATGATAACATTTCTTTTTACAATTTCTTATGACTTTTTTTATAAAAGCATTACATATATAAATTATTTAAAAAGATTTAGATCAGACAATAATACAGAATATATGGCATATTCAGGTTATGCTCTTGCAAAGTCAATATTAGATATTGACCGCCTTGGACTGAGTATACCATTTATGCCGAATATAAACAGCAATAAAAATATTAACTCGTATAAAGATATATGGGCTGTTGAATTTCCGGAAATCCCTTTAGACGAAGGGAGTATAAAAATTTTAATTGAAGATGAACAGTCGAAAATCAATATCTCTGCATTAGCTAATGTATTTGTTGAAAGTACTCCTTATTATGGAATTCTTCAGCGGCTATTCGGGGATATGGGTCTGATTATAGATATTGCAGATTGTATCTTAGATTGGGTTGACCCTGATTCTGTAAGATCGCCATATGGAGCAGAATCGGATTATTATCTCAGTCTGAAACCTCCGTATAAAGCTCAGAATAGCGAAATGGGAAGTATAGACGAACTATTACTCGTAAAATTAGTAACGCCTGAAATTTATTATGGTCTTGGCGGCGGAAATTACGGTTTGGAAAAAGATTTGGTTGAAGATAATAAAGATAATATTAAACTGGTACAAGATGTATTTAATAACTTAAAAGAAGATGGTATAGATTTTCAAGATAGTATAGAGCGTAAAATCGGGAGAGAAAAAGACAGAGCCTTATATAACTATTTAAGGGTTCATGGCAATCCCAACGATTTTACCAACGAAGAGAACAGGATAAATATTAATACTGCAAGTTTCAGAGTATTAATGTCATTATCAAATGAAATGAATGAAAGTGTTGTAACCGAAATTATCAGGAGGCGGCAACTCGAACCATTTAGGCAGACAACTGATATAAATGAATTTATCAGAGAACCGGATCTTTTAAGAAATCTGATAACTGTAAGATCTAATATTTTCAAAATAACAGTAACTGCTTCAGATAAATCCGGTTTTTGCCGTTTTATAACTTATTATGACAGAAATAGAAATAAAGTTTTATATAGCTCAATTGAGCATTAATTGGCGGTCGTGTCAATAAGTAATCCCCGCCCGCCGAAGGCGGGCGGAAACTACTTATTGCACGCAGCCGCAGGCGGCGTGACAAGATAATTATTCGAGGTATACTGTTGTTTAATAAAATTGCATCAATAGATATCGGATCATCTTCAATAAAGCTGATTAAGGCAAAAAGAGGATTCAAAAAAATTGAAATAATTTCTATTGTTAGTGAAACAATAGATTTAGATGCATCTAAGAGCAATTACATGTCTGCTTTAGATGCTGCTATTAGTAATATACTTAAGAAAGAGAATTTAAACGAATTTAATATTATAATTTCAATACCGACTGATTATGTCATATTACGAAATATAACATTCCCATTTAAAGATATAAAAAAAATCGCGAATACTATCCCTTTTGAGGCTGAGGATTCTCTACCCTACCCTATTGACATGGTTGAATTTGATTTTCAAATTATACCAATAGAAGAGACAGAGAAAAGAGATATTATACTTGCTGCTGTTAAAAAAGATTATCTTAATGAGATAATTAGAATTTTTAAAAAATATGAACTTACTCCGGTTTTTGCAGGACTTGAATCGAATGCTCTTCTTAGATGTTATGAATATTTTAATTCTGTAAATGAGGAAACCATTCTGCAGATAGACATTGGTAAAAATAAAACACTTGTGAATATTATACAAAATACTTCTATAGTTTACACACGCGGAATATCTCTTAGCATAGGTAACATTATTGAAAAAATAGCAACAATTTTAAATGTCTCATTAAACAAAGCGCAACATATTCTTGAATCACTTGATATTGATCTATTATCATTTGACCCAAATTTAAAGAAAGATAATTTTAAAAATTTTGATATAACAAAAAATAAATTAAAGCTGATCTTTCAAGAGACAGAACAGATTATTAAAGAGATTGCTGCAGAGATAACCCTTACAATAAAAGCCAGCAAGGATTACTCAGCTTATTCCCAGTTCAATAGAATAATAGTGACAGGCGGCGGATCAAATATTAAAGGTTTATCAAAAATTATAAGCGACGAATCGGGACTACCTGTAGTATTTATGCCGTTTTTAGACGGATATATAGACTCAAATATTAGAAGCGGATTTTCAATATGTTTCGGCAATATGCTTGTATATATGAACAACCAAAAAGAATCTATAAATTTTCTAAAAAATGACCAGGATGCAAGATTAGATATAGGATTTATAAAAAAATATTATCTTCCGATTCTTTTTGTTTCATTTACTATTATTCTTCTTATAATAAATCTTTTAAATTCAATATATTTTGTTGCAAAAAGTAATAATTATACTGATAAAACTTTAGAGGTTAAATTTGAAAAATATTTTAACCAAAAACCTGTTACAAAAAATCCGGTTCAGGAAGCTAAAGATATATTGAATAAAGAGAAAAAAGAATTTTCACTATTAACTGATATGATTGGAGATAAAAATCTATTCATGCCGGCAATAGATCTTATTATTAGCAAATTCTTCGGAGCCGAAGGATTCTATGTTAAAAAGATTGAATATAACGGTAAAAGTATAATAATAGACGGAGAATTAAAAAAATTAAATGATCTTGAAGAATTCAAAAAGAGATTACAGGATACCGGCGAATTCGATAAAGTAAATATTACAACAAAAGATACAAGTAGCAGCAGAAGTACTTTTACTTTGTCAATAGATCAAAAAATATAACCGGCATAACAATGATAAACTTAAGTGATAGAGAAAAAAAATTACTAATACTTCTTATAATAATAGCTATTATAAGCTTTACATATTATTTTATTTTAACCCCAATTATCACTTATATAAATGATTCTGACGCAGCATATGACAATAATCGGATAAAAATAGCAAGCCTTGACAATACATATTCCGAATACAAAAATATAATTGAGGATAAGAAAAAACTAAATGCATTAGCTTCAAAGAGCAATATTATGTCAATGACCGATGAAATAGCATCAGATCTTGACATTAAAAACAACATCAACTATAAAACTACAAACTCAAATATTGTTCAAAATGATATTGAAAAAACTACTACAGAGATAAGAGTAGAGGGTGTTCCTATAAATTCGCTCCTTCAATTCATAGATAGAATTGAAAACTTAAATTTTCCGCTTAAGGTTCAGAAAGTTGTAATTACATCAGGGTTTAAAGATAGAGACAGATATGATTCATTAATTGTAATTGTGAGTTTAAATAAAAGATAAATGAAAATAGATAAAGAACAGATTAAATCATTTATAAAACAGATCCCAAAAAAAATCTGGCAATGGATAAAAAATGTATATGAACTGCCTCATTCAGGTAAATACCTGTTTTTATCAATGATTTTATTAATAGTTTTTTTACTGCTAACCTTTCCTTATGATTTTCTGATCTTAAAAAAAATTTATTATTTAGAAGGGAAATCATTCAAATCGATTGATCTGCCTGTATTTAATTTTTCCATTATCGGCGATACGGTAATTGAGAGACCGACAATTATATTGAACAACAACGATGAGATAACTTGTGAAAAAACGACTATAGCTACTCCGAATCCAATATCTTTATTGTTAAATAAAAAAATTAAATCAAATTTTTCGATTACTCTACTCAAATATATTTTGAAAGATGCGGAAGTGTTGATAACCATTCATCAAGGCAATGTAGAATTATCTTTAGATAAACAGAGTAATATGCCAACAACAGGTTCATTGCAGACGGAAGTTATTAATATAGTAATGAGACCGGTTAATATCTCTATCCCTACTGATTTCGGTCCTATACTGTTTAAAAAAGATTCTATAATTATAAATAGTCAAGGTATAGACTGTACAATAACAAATGGTGTATTAAAATTTGATAATTTTAAATTTACCGGAGACATTACAGCGGAAATCTCCGGCTCTCTAGGCTTAATCAATAAAAAATTAGATCTAACAATAAGCATAGATACTGATATTAAAGAATTTGAGCCATATAAGGATTTACTTACTAAATACATTAAAAATGAGCGTATAACAATAAGAATAGGCGGTACAATAGATAAACCTGATCCAAGGCTTATAGAAAAAGGTAAAGATGAAAATTGAGATGGCTAAAAATTCGGGTTTCTGCATGGGAGTAAGAAAGGCGGTACTCAGAATTGTTAATGAACTAAATTCATCTGATGATAAAATATATATGTATGGATCTTTAATCCATAACCCGCAGACAATTGAAGTATTAAAGAATAGAGGCCTTATAACAGAAGACTCGCTTGATGACTTAGACAATAAACAAGTTGCAATAAGGACACATGGCATACCTGTTGATGAAAACAAAAGAGTAAAAAAAAATGCTGCGCGTGCAATCAATCTTACATGTTCAAGAGTTGCAAGAGTTCAATCGATTATTAAAAAATATTCAAGCGAAGGATATTATACAATAATAATAGGAGATAAAGAACATGCAGAAGTGATAGGCTTAAAAAGCTATGCAAGCGCAAGAGTGCATGTTGTAAGTAACGAAAATGATATAAATAAAATAGAAAAAGCTGAAAAATATATTATAGTTTCACAGACCACTTATGAAAGAAACCACTTTAATAAATTAGTTGATACTATATTAAAGAAATATAAAAATATAAAAGTTATAGATACTATTTGCGATTCTACAAGATTAAGACAGGAAGATGTAAAAAAAGGTATTGAAAGAGGTATTGATACGCTTGTTGTTGTTGGCGGGAAAAATTCTGCAAACACCAGGAGCTTAGCCAAAATAGGATTAGATAATAATATTAAGACTTTTCATATAGAGACTGATAGTGAATTAAAAAAAGAAGATTTTAAAGACAGAGAATATATATTAGTTACGGCTGGTACTTCAACACCGGGTTGGATAATAAATAATGTTCTTGAAAAACTATACATATTTAAAAACGAAAGCCGCAACATAATTATTAAGATAATAAATCACTATCTTCAGATATTAATAAGAAGCAATATCATTTCATCTATAGCCGCCCTGTTTATGGTACTCATAGCACAGTTATATGCCGGTATATCCATTGACATTAAATTAGGCATAATTGCAGCTCTTTTCATTTTTGTAATGTATTCGGTAAATAACTTTCTTGATCGCAAATTCTTGATTAAAAGCAATTCATATAAATATAATATATATGACCAATATGGCGCTCTGCTTATAATTGCTTCAATAATAACTTTTTTACTCTCCATATATCTATCCATGAAAATATCGCTGTCATTGACTCTCTTACTTTTGGTACCGTATATATTTGGGATTATATACTCAACGCAATTAACTAAAAATATTGTAAAATACATTAATATTGACCTGTTTAAAAAAATATATAATACCAAAATCGTAACAGGATTCGGATGGATTGTAGCAGTAATAGTAATCCCCTATTTTGAAAAAAATGTACAGTGGGATATATATTTATCAGCAATAATATATTTCTTTTTATTTATCTTCACCAGACATCTTATAATCGATTTTGTAGCTTTTCAGGGCGATCTGATTCTTGGTCGTGATACATTACCAACATGGTTAGGTGTAAAAAATGTTACTATTTTAACTTATATAATTATAGCAATAGGATCTCTCTTTTTTACAATAGTTTCAATCACAGCAGGTAAATTTATTTTTTTGTTACTCCTTTTAAGTATAATATACTATACACTATTACTCAATAAGATGCAAAAAAAGGATTATCTTGTCTCTTTAAGATATGAGTTCATAATTGATTTTAATTATATAATTTTAATTTTGCTATTTTTTGTGATTAGATTTATGCCAGAGATGGTTTAGACCACCCCGTCCGCTTCGCGTCCACCCCTCCACGGAGGGAATGGAGGCATTTACTTTTTCAGAAGTAGTAATATTTACTAATACTAATCTTTTCTAAAAGTAATTTATCCATAAAATAGTCATCTCATCAAAACAAGTTCAATTCCCCTCCGTGGAGTGGTGCCCGAAGGGCGGGGTGGTCTAAATACTAAAATTATAAGTCGCAGTAAGCGTAACACCATAAATAGTAAACTTTATAGAATCCAAATATATTGCATTATTCTTATAATCTGCTACGAGATATTGTAATCTTCCTCCAAGACTTATTACAGTTGATGCGGGCGCTATATAATATGCAAGCGCCAGAGTTGAATTAACGCCATATTCATTATAGTCTAAATTCACACTTCGCGGGTTAGTTAGACTATTATGATTTGTTATTCTGACTTTATCTTTACCAAAAAGATATAATCCAGACACTGTGCCAAGACAAAATAAATCTCCCACAATAGGAATAGTAGCGCTTAAACCTAATCCTGCCCCATAACTTGTATGCGGATCTATATTTCTAGTCTGAAAAGTTGAGTTATCAGTAGCAGCAGGAGTTATGTCATAAGACAAATATTTCAAGCCTGCAAAGACCTTAAAATAATCGCTTAACCTATAATTAAGCGCAAGATCAGAATCACTTCTACTATACTTAGACCTATATTTAAAACTACCGTCGTCTTTTACTGTTTCAAAATTGCCAAACAGATACACAAATGTAAAATTAAAATCTTTACTAAACCGCA
>Ga0099364_10014648_pt1 | contig 10411 bp, 3 predicted proteins | sample TergutTh196P3_FD_73070 | JGI IMG/M metagenome (GOLD analysis project Ga0099364, IMG submission 73070) | Microcerotermes parvus P3 segment gut microbial communities from Pointe-Noire, Republic of the Congo - Th196 P3 | ecosystem: Host-associated > Arthropoda: Insects > Digestive system > Gut ...
GCGCTGAGTATTTGTCATCAAAATATACATTGGCGTAGAAATACCTATAACTATTAAAAGAACAAGTCCTATTGTAAAAGATGCAAGTTTAAAACGCAGACCCATTCCCCTTCTTTGTATTCGTGCAATTTTTTGTTTCTTTTCCATTGGCATAAAATCTCCTGTCATTATCGCAAGCGCTTCCTGCCTGATTGACGCGCCCTCTGTTATTATTCCGCTGATTCCTCTGATAATCGCAAATGATCCAAGTAAGCAGAAAGCAATCAGTATCGCAGCAAGTACTGTAACAGGATTAAAATAAATCCCGTCTGTTGATTGTATTGTCCATGAAGGTTTCCATTCGCCGGTATAGTCTCCGAATTTTACAGTTCCCGTTCTTTGAACAGCGATGAACGGGTCTGTGGTATGCCAGCCCCTGCCTGAATGATACAGCCTTATTTGATATCGGCCCTCGTCTAAATGTTCAAATGTTAATCCGCCTATTTCTCTGTCCGACAGAATTACAAAACTCTCTGCCGCTTCTTCGCGGCCTTCCTGCGTCAGTACAACCGAAGTTACACGACCTCCCGTTGTAAACCCGCGGCCAAGTATCCTGACGGAAAGTACTCCCTGTTCATCTTGATAGGCGTCAATTAAACTTACATCTGTGTAAGGGATAAATTTATTAGCGCTAAAAACTACTTGCGAAGACGGCCCGATGTTGCCCGCAAGGTCGACAGCCGACACGCTGAAACCCCAAACGCCATTGTCCTGATTTATGAATCCTGTCGAATTGTCTGTTCCCATTATATAAGAAGGAGGATCACTTACAACTGCGTTTTCATTAGAGCCAAGGAACTGAAGATTCCATGTGTACCCTGCGATAAAAGGATCTGTCGACGGCTGCCACGATAATTGGAAATTATTATTTATTATAAAGCCATTGTCATCCAGTTCAGGTTCGTTGATTGTCAATTCAGGCGGCGGTGTGGTTTTTCTGTAGTAGGAAATTCTTGAAGGGTCTGACCAATTGCCCGCAAAGTCCTGAGCGCGGACGCTGAAAAACCATTCGCCGTCTTCATCGGCAATTAATTCCATATTTAGGTTTTGAACAGTTCCTGTATTAAAAACCGTTATATCTTCTGACGGTATATCTTCCTCATTTTGACTCCATGCCCAGGAAAAACCGTTAACGCCCGAAGTATCATTGGGGATATCCCATGCGACACGCGCCCTTTCTGAACGGCTTGGAATTGAGGGGCTAAAATTTAACGATGTTATTTGCGGACTTGGACATGTACGATCCGGCGCAAGAATGTAGATCCTTCCCGCAGAGTTTACAGTCCCCTGCCAGAAAACATACGCGCCGTCCGGGCCTGTAACAGGTCTTGCAAAAGAAGCCGGGATAGCGATATTGGAAAGCTGCTGGCCTTCCCAGCCATATTCACCGCGCCGGGCAAGTACAACCCTGTCATTACCCCTGCGGTTATCAAACCAGACCACCGTTGGTAAATCTTCATGTATAAACCCGATTGGGTTATTGCAATAAGCTTCGTCTGTATTTACCCGTTCTACAGAACCTACAAGCCCTCCGTTTGCATTGACTACCGCGCTGTATATCTGCGGAGTTTGGGTAGAGTAGCGGCGTTCCCAGACCAGTAATAAATTATCCCCGTATCTTGTTAAATGAGGCCTCTGGTTATCAAAGAAGTTCGGTGCGGCATGGGTTTGAATAACCGGATCATTGAAAGTTGTAAAACGCCTTCCTTCTGTCCATGTCCGTCCGCCATTGTCGCTTGTTTTGTAAAAAAGCTGGAAAGTAGACGAACCTTCTATGCCTGAAATAAGAGATTGATAAAAAACAATATCTCTGTTTCTGATGCTTGCATGGGTAGGGACAAAGTTAAGCGCAAGGGTGCTTTCCGGCGTAAAAGATGAAAAAGACGACCAGTTTACTCCGTCATCGGAACGTGAGTAAAAAATCGACAGGGTTTGAGACAATCCCCGTGTAACAAAGAGCAGGTATCCTCCGTCGGCGCGTACAAAGATACGCGGAGCAACGGAATTGTCCGCTCCAACATTTATTGTATTGCGGGAAAAAGTACGACCTCTGTCTGTAGAGATTAATATTTCTATCTGCGTACTTGTTCTTGCCGCCGCTATTAAAATTCTGCCGCGATTGTCAATTACAATACTTAATATGGGAGGTTCTGCACCGGAATAGGGGTATGGTCCTGCGACAACGCCCCTTTGTTCCCACTCTCCGTCCAATTCTTTAACGGCAAGATGAACATTTATAGAACCGCTGCCGGTAATATTTTGATCCCTGTTGGGAATTGATTCCTGCCATGCCGCAACTGAAAATTGATTCGTATATGCACTGACAGGAAAACTCCCCTGCTGCGGCGAAAAAGTTTCCGGCGCTTCCCAATAAATGTTCTCTGCGAAAAGAGGCGGTATCAGTATTAATGAGAATACAGCAATAATCAGAAGTGTCTTTTTTCTTATCATAGTACCGACTGTATCCTTCTTTGTAATTCTATCAGTTTTGTTATATTACTGTTTCTTGGATTCTGCATCAGCCTGTCTACGATTGCAAGAGCTACAAGGTTGTTACCTGCCTGTAATTCCCTAACCGCACGCTGATACTGTTCTTCGTCTTCGCTGCTGAGTACGACTGCTCCGGGAACGCTCATTCTGCTAAGAAGGCGGTCTTTTACACGCGCTGCATCTGCATTATTCGGATTTAAGATAATGGCTTCGTTAATCTGAGCCAAAGCGACTTCAAATTGCGCCGTAAGGTTTTGTTCCAAAATACGATTGGCAGAGGCGGTTAAGTCTCTTGAACGCGCGATGTTCGCGGGGTTTGGCGGCGGCGGGCGGAAGCCCATATCAATTTCCGCCTGATCCAGAATGCCTCTTATCCCCGGATAATTTGGATTTATTTCCGCAAGGTTTTGCAGGTCTCCATACGCTTCCAAAGAACGTGATCTTGTTCCGTTTATCGCGGTTCTTATACGCTGTTCAAAAGAAGCATTAAAAGCCGCAGGATCGATAAACTGTTCCATACGCAATTCAAGAATACCCGCTTCCTGATTGACGGGGAACACCAATTTAACTTCTCTTGTCTGAAGCCGCGCCTCGTCAAATTTTGCAAGCCCGTCTGTCCGCTGTCCTGCGTTTATAAAACGAACTCCTTCTTCATAGTTTCTTTGCGCCTGAGATAAAAGCTGGCTCATTTCTGGATACAGCGGAGCGGTGATAGGGATTACCCTGCCTGAACGTGCAGACGCTCCTCCCCTGACCATGCCGAGCCAGTACATAACTTCTTCGTTTTCTTCTGTGTTTGTAATGCTCCAGCGATCCCTTGCCCTTACAAGGTTATTTTCCGCCCGCTGGAAATCGCCTGAAAAATACGAGTTACGCGCATCATTTACAAGTTCTCTTACTTCTGCGATTATTATTTCATTTTCTGCGATCGCGATTGCCCTGCCAAGTTCCAGTAATTGATTATCCCATGTTTCTCTTAGGGAAGCGGACTCCTGTATTTCCAGAGAGCTGGTAAACCGTTCCGATGCCCTATTAATTGCAATTCTTGCGGCTTCAAAGTTCTGCCTTTGATACGCTGACTGCGCTTCTCTGAAAAGCCGTTCCCCTTCCTGCCTCAGCGCTTCCGCCTGAGCAACCCTGCTGCGTGCGGTTTCTGCCAAAGCAAGCCCCTGTGTACGCATAGTGTTAAGATCGTTTATCAATCCCTGATACCTGGTGCGAAGGTCTACAAACTCAGGGCTGGAGATTATCACCTGCGGTTCATTGCCGAATTGCGTTAATACATTGTTTCCATGTTCAATATTGGCGTTTATTGCCGCAAGCATCGCGGTTAATTCTTCCAATGCTTCTGCGGGATAACGGTAAACTCTTGAATCTCCGTCTATAGTTGTACGTGTTTCGCCGTCGAGGAAACCTCTTCCTCTTGTCATCTCTTCTCTTCTTTGCGCGACATTACTTTCCAGGAATTGGTATTCGATAGTGTAATACCTTTGTATAGCCTGATGTTCTTCTGCGATAAGACTGGAACGCATGTGTTCCAGCGCGCTAATCGCATTTTTAATATATACATGCTCATAATACGCGCTTATTTCATTGTCTCTTTGAACGGCGTGGTTTCTTATTAATTCAATTTGTCTTTGTTGATCCAGATATTGACCTCTTGCCTGCTGTTCACGGCTTAATGCTTCGTCAAGGGATAATCCCCCCTGTTCCCAAAGCGCATAAGCGGAACGGTCGATATTCATCTGAATTGCGATATTCGCGGCGGCAAGAAGGGTATTGCTCGCTTCGTTAAGCGAAACTATTTTTATGTAGGCAGGCAGATCCTCCTGTAAGATCAAGTTATCATACAGCATAACCGTTGGTGGGTTTTTGCTTTCCTGAAACTGTCTTTGTTTGTCAAAAAATAAAGGTGCTATATTTATATAATCTTCGTTTCCTGCAAGAGAGGAAGCAACCGCCCTGTATTCTCCCCTGTTAAATGCTTCAAGGCTTGCCGCGTAAATTTGCTCTATGTTAGACGAAATGCCGTCAATCAGGTAAGAGCCTATTGTTCCTCTCCATGAAACATCGACAGCTCCTAACATTCCTTCCTGTATTGGTTCTTCTAAACGTCCGTTAATTAATCTTGTTAAAAATGCAAGATGATTTCGATCTCCTATATCAGGACGGGCTCTTCTTATTTCTACCATAATGCCGTCCAGCACTTCTGCGGAATTGTTTAAATCTTCTCTTAGACTGATAAACCTGTCCATTGCCGGCAGCAGCCTGCTGACAAGGTCATTTATTCTTGCCTGCTGCCCTAAATTAATAGCCTGCGCTAATTCCGCCGCAAGTGTTCTTATCTGGGCGCTGTCCTGATTATATGTTGCAAGCATCGAATTGATTTTTTCTGTATGTTCCCTTACTGTATCTTCTATCCTTGTTCCGTAGCCTGCAAGATAGAATTCGTCCCTCATTATATCCATGCCGCCTGCATAAGTCTGAATCGCTCTTTCACCGTCTCCGGAATCAATCTGCTCGCGTCCTGCTTCCATAATCCTGCGCAGTCTGTTTCTGTAAACATTGAATTGTGCAATTTCGTGGACTCTGGCTACAAAGTTCACCATAAGCGGACTGTGTTCATTTTCTAACATTCTAAGCTGTAATGTAAGTTCAAGGATTCTTTCTGAATTTTCCGGGTCTTCTAAAAGCACATAAATTAGTTCATCAGCGATCCGGTTAAATTGATCCCGGATTTGATTAATCCTGCGCAGCCTTTGGTTAGCAAGTTCAAACCTTTCAGGATTGCGCCTTATAAATTCGCTTAATAACAGGGTCGCTTCATCGTATTCACGGATATCTATTAATTCATCAGCTTTAAGCAGATCGGCATCCTGACTGCCTCTGCCATGAACCGGACTTAGGGCGGCAAAAAGCATAAAACAAGCGAAAAAACTAAAAATAGTCAAACTGCGGGCAAACTTCGCCATTATAGTACTATAATATATTATCGTATTTTTAATTAAAATCCTTTGGGGGTATACTCTTTTTTCTTTAAATTCCGATATAATTAAATATAGATGAAATTCCGCAAAACGACGATTCTTATGGTCGTCTGGTTAATATTCTCTCCTCAGGTGTTTTTTGCCCAGGATACTTATGGAAATATCGCAGATTATCTTAATAATATATACAAAATTGACAATAATGCCGGTCTGACTACCTTCCCCATATTGAATATCCCCATGGGGGGCCGCTCCGAAGGTATGGCAACGGCTTTTTCCGCTGTCGCCGATGATATATCCTTTCTTGAGTATAATCCGGCAGGTTCTTCGATGTTAAGAAAATCGGAAATTGCCTTTTTTCATAACAACTGGATAGCGGATACCAAACTTGAAGGCATAGCCTATTCCACCAGATTTGGGGATTTAGGCATTGGAGCAGGGCTAAAATGGCTGTATACACCGTTTACAGAGTACAATTTTTACGGAGAAAGGGTTTCTAATGGCTATTATCAGGAAGGAGTTGGAATTCTCAATGCTTCCTACAACTTTTTATCGGGATTTTACTTTTCCGGGGTCTCTATAGGGGTGAATCTTAAGGGCGCTTTCCGTTTAATGCCGGATTTTACCGATAATTGGGACGAAATTATCCCGGATTCAGGGAGTTCTCAGTCAACTTTTATGGTAATGGGGGACATTGGGGCCCTTATGCGGTTTAATTTGTTTAAATTCTATGTCGCACGGGAGAGAAATGCCTCTGCAGCTATTGTTTTAAGGAATATGGGGCCACCTGCTATGGAAGAACCTTTGCCTACGGCGATAAATGCGGCAATTTCATACAAACCAATCCGCCCTGTATTGCTTGCCTTTGATTTTACAGTCCCCCTTAATTTTACAGATCTGTCCCTTTCGGAAAAACCTTTTGCCGCCCTTGGAGTTGCCGTAAATGTTACAAGATTTTTATCGATGAGGGGCGGCTTTTTGTACAAGGCCGGCAGCAGCAGGGTAACAGTCGGCAGCGCTATCAATTTTGACAGAATCGCTTTGGATATAAACTATACTCTTGATTTACTTACTCAAATGCAGCCTCTGAACAGGGTCTCTCTTGGCGTACGCCTTGATTTAGGAGACAGCGGAAGACAGCAAAGGGCAAACAGGGCAGAGGAATTCTACCTGTTAGGTTTGGAAGCCTATTCACGGGATAATTCAGCCGATGCCAGATTGTGCTGGGAAGAAGCTTTGCGCCTTGATCCCAAACTAGAACCCGCAAGGGAAAGCCTGCAAATGCTCGATGACCGGGAAGGACTAATCCAGCGCATTGAGGATCTGTACTACTTGGATTTCTAGGTCTTACTCCACTTTAAACCGGGAAACTTCCTGAATTAATAGTTTATTTCTAATAATTAAGTATTGCCGATACATTACGCTATACACTTCTCGCTGTTCTTTAGTTTATCCCTCTTATCCATTTTCCGGTAATATTCGGTTTGCCTGACTATTTCCATAACAGAAACAATATTAATCGTATTCTCATGAATCTGAATTTTTGGGTTGTTGCTTATCTTTAGCTGATACGGCTTGCTTTGCTCTATTGGAAGACCTGTCATGCCGAAAAGTTCCGGCCAGCCAAAGTTAAAAGAATAAGACTGAGCGCCCGTGCCGTCCAGGGGGATGCGGTTTTTTTCCAGTTGTATATAAATTGTATTGTATATACGCCCCATAGGATCGTTAATAAGGGCATTGTCCAGTTTTTTGTATATAAGCCAAATCCTGTCCGAAAGAAGCGATGTAACTTTGGCAATAAGCTGAGGCTGGCTTTTTATCATAAGCTCAAAGTTGGTTTTGTTTACCGCCATCACTTTGCAATCTTCGTAAGCGATTGCACTTGCAATCCTCGGCTTATCCTCCAGTAACGCCATCTCGCCGAAAATATCCCCTGCTTTTAATACAGCTAACAGAACTTCGCTATTATTTACAACTTTGCTTATTTTCACAGAGCCGCTTTGAATAATGAAAAGTTCATTCCCCGGCTCTCCTTCGGCAAAAAACATTGTGTTTTTGGGGTAAGTCCTGTTAATCTGCTCGGGGTTTTGTTCCGGTATTTTTTCTGTATTTTCGGGAAGCTGCTCCATTTTTAGCTCGGCAAGCGGTATCATGTCGCCATTCGGGCAATATTTAAAATATTTTGTAAAAGCGTAATAAGCTTGATTATACAACCCTTGCGAAAAATAATATTGCGCCACATAAAAAAGATGAGCAGGGCCTTCCTGCGAGGTATCTTTCATGGTAAGCTCCGCCAATGTGTCGTTCAAATACCTGAGCCTGTTTGAAAACAGTTTTATTATTTTTTCCGCTACCGAAGGGTTTTTTTGAATAAGCCCTATGTATTGATTTTGTTGAACTTTTATAACAACTACATCGGTTAAAGCGACTGCTGTTTCAATTTGGTTTTGAAAAGACATCGTAGAAATAACGCCGATAAAATCCCCCGGTCCGAGTATTTCATTCTCCTCTCCCTGCATGGAAGCCTCTTTATGGACTCTCACCCTTCCTTCCCGAATAATAAAGAAAACGCCGTTACTCTGTTTTCCCTCAAGAATGATAAATGCGTCTTTTTTATAGTTAACAAAATCTGGTTGAAAATAGTTATTGTTACTCATTGCTTTTTTCTCCCTAATCTAAATATTTCCTTACAAGGTACAGGGCACTTTTGCAGACAAATTGCAAGGCAATTTCCACAGCCGGTACAAAAGTTAAGGTCTACGATTGTTTTAATGCCGGTACTTTCCGCACACTGCGCTATTGGGCAGGCGCTTAAAAAAGCGATGCAGTCGGTACATTGGTTTATGGTTTTTTTTCCCATTGCTTTGTCTTACTCCACCTTAAACCGGGAAACTTCTTGAATTAAAATGTTAATAGCTTCACGGTTTTTGCCGCTTATGCCATTGGCGTGATGTACTGCGGTATTGACATGTTCAGCACCTGTTGCCATTTCATTCATATTTGACGTGATTTCCTGTGTCGCTTTATCAAGGTTTTTGCTTTCACGGATTACTTCCTGCGCTCCTTCCAGCATTTCGTTGGAGTCGCTTTTTACCTGACGGGTTATTTCGTTTACATTGTTCATACCTTCAAGAACCTGCCTAGAGCCTTGTCCCTGTTCTTCCATTGCACGGAGAATCTGTTCTTCTTGCTGCGCTACAACTTTTACATTTGTTTCTATTGCTTCAAATTTATTCAGGACGTTTTCTGTGGATTTGGTTATTTTGTCGATTGAGCTTTTTATTTTTTTTAGGACTGCTCCGATTGTCTTTGATTGTGCGCTTGAATTTTCCGCTAGATTGCGGATTTCTCCTGCGACTACGGCAAAACCTTTACCTGCTTCCCCTGCATGGGCGGCTTCGATTGCCGCGTTCATCGAAAGTAAATTTGTCTGGCTTGCGATGTTGTTCATTACGGCGTTGATTTCCAAAAGACCTTCGGATTCTCTGGCGATTTCCTGTATGTCGGCGGCTACTTCAGATATACCGGTACGGCCTGCTTCGGAGGCTTCATTGAGGTTTTTTACATTTCCGGTGTTATCGGAAAGTGTTGTATTTACCGATTGTATGTTGGTAACCATTTGTTCTATGGCGGCTGATGCCCGCGATATATTGTTGCTTTGGTTTTCTACATGGCTGTTAAGTTTATTGATGTTTATTACAAGCTTTTCCATAGTTGCATGGGTTTCCGTAACGCCGGTGCTTTGGTTAAGGATTCGTTCTTTGATATTTTGAACATTGCCTGTGATTTCATTCATTGATAATGCTGTTTCGTTCATGTCGCTTGCAAGGTCGTTGCCAATGTCAGATAACATTTCGGCTTCTTTTTTTACATTTAGAATAAGATTTTTAATTCCTTCCTGAGTTTCTTTTAAAAGCAAAGTCATTTGGGAAATTTCATCTTTGCCTTTTGCTTCTATATTTTGAGTTAAATCTCCTTCTTTTAATTTCCGTAAAACCGAATACACGCCCTTTATCGGGGAACTGATATTTTTGGATACGGAAAAAACTATAAAAATAGCTATAAAGCTTATGACAGCAGAGCTTACAAGTATCATAAGGATAATGGTATTCCTCGTCCGCATGGCGACATTACCGTCAACAACCGAAAGTACATACCAGGGATCGGAGTGGCCGTCAAGCTGTACAGGGCTATAACTTAGGTAAATAATTTTTCCGTCTTCTTTAAATTTAGCAGACCCGATGTTTCCCATCTTCATATCTGATATAGCGGCTCTAAATGCGTCTGAAATAATAAGCGGCTGTTCTTCGGTTATATTATTCCCGGCTGTATCCAACACGGGGTTACCACTTGTATCCATAACGGCGACGGTTCTAGTCATATTTGCATAATTATAGATTTCTTCCAGATAGGTACGATCCGGATGGGCGACAACCACGCCGTTACTGTCCAGGATATAAGTCCATGAACCTTCGTATGCGGCAGCAATCACCATGTCATTTAGATCCGAAAGTTTTATATCCCCGCCTATGATGCCGATCATTTCCGAACCTTCCCATATAGGGTGAAAAACCGAAGTAGTGGGCATATTTGTACTCACTGAAAAATAGGACTCGTAAATAAAAGGCTGCCGGATTCGTTCCATGTGTATAAACCACGCACGCTGCTTTCTGTCGCCGAGATTCCCCGAAGAACGCCCTGTTTGCATACCGCCAATCTCCTGAGCATAAAGTAGTTCAAAATAATCGTTTCTGCTTATAGTGTCTACAAGAACAGGAGTTTGCCGTTCAGTTTCCATAGAGAGAATGTCATTGTTAAAAGAGAGTTCTTCAACCGTTTTGTACGCGACATTAAGAAAAGCGTACAAAGATTGTGACATATACCGTGCCTGCCGG
>Ga0099364_10014649_pt1 | contig 10411 bp, 8 predicted proteins | sample TergutTh196P3_FD_73070 | JGI IMG/M metagenome (GOLD analysis project Ga0099364, IMG submission 73070) | Microcerotermes parvus P3 segment gut microbial communities from Pointe-Noire, Republic of the Congo - Th196 P3 | ecosystem: Host-associated > Arthropoda: Insects > Digestive system > Gut ...
AGGGGGCGAGCGGGGGCAGCGGCCCCCAGCCCCCTAAGTGCGCTTTGGTTACTTTGCCGCGCTGCAAAGTAACAGCCCCCGCGGCTTGAGCGGTGAAAAATAACTGAAGATAAAATCGTGTTATAAACCACCCGCGCTTCGCGCCGCCCCAGCCCCCTGAGCCGCGTTTTTCTTTGTTACTTTCTTTTTGGCGGCGCAAAAAGAAAGTAATTAGTTGCGGTTGTTTTGTTATGGACAATTTTCACGGGCGTCTGTTAAATTCCCGCGGATTGTGATATAATGCCTGCAGAAACATTTTTAACGGAGGCAGACGCAGTGAACAGGACCGAGCATCTTTTAACCTGCTTAATTGAAGAATGTGCGGAAATACAAAAAGCGGCGGCAAAAGCACTGAGGTTTGGATTGGATGACCACGCCCCCGGCGATACCGCAACAAACGCGGAGGACATAGCGGATGAACTGCTTGACTTGGCCGCTGTGATGGAAATGCTGGAGCAGGAGGGCATCATCCCGAAGCCCGGGGCAGGAAAGTCAACACAGCGAAAAAAAGACAAGGTAGAGAAATACATCAAATACGCCCGGGGAAGAGGGACTGTATCGGATGAACAACCGTGCCGCAGACCGGATGTTTAAAAAGGCCGAAGCCGCCTTGGTAAAAAGCTTCTTTTCCCCCCGCGGCGTATTCTGCCTGCGCAATGTGACCGTGATGGGGCTGATGATCGGCTTTACCGCCATACTAAGCCGGTTTGGGACAATCTATATCACACCTACTTTCCGCATAACCTTCGCCTATTTGCCGGGGGCGGCGGTTGCGATGCTTTTCGGGCCGTGGGCGGCTTTGGTTTTTGGCTTTGCATCTGACTTTGTCGGCTATATCACAAACCCGGTCGGCGCGTACTTTCCGGGGTTTGCCATAAGTGATATGGTGCATTACTTTATTTACGCGTGTTTTTTCTATAAAAGGCCGTATAAGTTTTTACCTGTTTTAATAAAGGCGGTTGCGGCCAGGCTTTTATTTGTCGCGGTTATTGTGATGGGGCTGAATTATTTTTGGATGAGCATCCTTACCGGCGCGGTGGCGGGCAGTTATTTTACAGGGGCAAGGCTTATAAGCAACTTGGCGCTGCTGCCTGTCCACGCACTGCTGATCGCGTATACCTGCAAGCTGCTCGAAAGGGTAAAGCCGTATATTTTTTCTCATTGGAGGGGCAAGGCATGAAATACATCAGCACAAGGGACAGCACACAAAGCGTAAGCTCGGCACAGGCAATTGTCCGCGGGATAAGCAGGGAGTCGGGATTATTTGTACCGGAAACCCTGCCGCGCCTTTCGGGGCGGGATTTTGCGGGGCTTCTTGCCGATGATTATATCGGCCGCGCGGGAAAAATCCTGTCGCGCTTCCTGACAGATTTTACGGACGGTGAGATAAAAAGCTGTGTCAACGCCGCATATGGCTCGGGAAAATTCCCGCAGGGGAACCCCGTGCCTATCGTAAAGCTCGCGGGCGGTGTACGGATGCTGGAGCTTTGGCATGGACCCACCTGCGCGTTTAAGGACATGGCGTTACAGCTTTTGCCGCGCCTGCTCACCGTTTCTATGGGCAAGGAAGCCCCCGGCAAGGAGATTGTCATACTTGTCGCGACATCCGGCGATACCGGGAAAGCCGCGCTTGAGGGCTTTGCCGATGTGCCGGGCACGAGGATTTTGGTCTTTTACCCGCAGGACGGCGTGAGCAATGTGCAAAAGCTGCAAATGACCACGCAGGACGGCGCGAATGTATCTGTCATGGGTGTGCGCGGAAATTTTGACGATGCGCAAACCGGTGTAAAGCAAATATTCACCGACCCCATATTAAACGCAAGGCTCGCGGAAAAGGGGCTTATGTTCTCCAGCGCGAACTCCATAAATTGGGGCAGGCTTGTCCCGCAGATCGTGTATTATATCAGCGCGTATCTCGACCTTGTAAAAATGGGCGATATTGCAATGGGCGATAAAATAAATATTTGCGTGCCTACAGGCAATTTCGGGAATATTCTGGCGGCGTATTACGCGCGGGAAATGGGCGTGCCTGTCGGGATGCTGATCTGCGCGTCCAACGAAAACAAAGTGCTTGCCGATTTTATCCGCACCGGCATATATGACCGCAGGCGCGAGCTTGTTTTGACCACATCGCCTTCGATGGATATTTTGATCTCCAGCAATTTGGAGCGCCTGCTGTTCAGCCTTTGCGAAGGCGACAGCGATGCGGTTTCCGCAATGATGTCTGATCTGGCGGGAAGCGGCGTTTATACAATCCCCGCGAAGGCAAAAGAAAAGCTCGGCGAATTGTTTTGGGGCGGATTTTGCACAGAAGCTGAAGTTATGGACACAATCAAAGAAACCTTCGAGGGGCAAAATTATCTTGCCGACACGCACACGGCGGTCGCGCTCCGGGTCCACGGGCAGTATGTGCGGGAAACCGGCGACACCACCGCCGCGCTGATCGCGTCCACGGCGGACCCGTTTAAATTTGCGCCGAGCATACTCACCGCGCTTACGGGGAAAGCAAGCGAAGAAAGCGAGTTCGGGCAGATCGCGGCGCTCGAAAAAATAGCAAAGCGCAAAGCGCCTATACAGATCGGCGCGCTGAAAAACAAACCCGAGCGATTTACCGGGGTTGTTGATAAGCATGAGATGGCGCGCGCTTTGCGCAGGTTTTAGGTTTGAGGATTGAGGTTTTAGGGTGGGCGGGGGTTTGTCCCTACAAACCACCCCGGCACTTCGTGCCACCCCTCCAAAGGAGGGGAATTTCACCCTGTTTTTTTCTATTCCCCTCCTTGGAGGGGTGGACGGCGCAGCCGGACGGGGTGGTTCGCAATTTACCGCAACGTTATATTCAATGCATTTTTTCGCCCCCTTCGTGTGCGAAGGGGGTAGGGGGGTTGCCCGCGTGAAAACTTGACAAAATTCGCGGGGATTTGCTATAATATTCCAAGCAGGGGCAGTCTAAGGCGGTTGGCGATCAATCCGAAGGGAGAGGTTGCCATGAGTAAGTATGAAACCTTAGTGATTATACTAATGTTTGCATCGACGCTCGCAGCTTTTTTGAACATAAAAAAGTAACCGCCCAAGTCTTGGCAAACTAGCGGTTACTTTTTTTGAACGATAAAAAATTTAGCTCTAGCCAGCCGTCTTGCGGCTGTCCCTGCTTCTATTGTAACTTAGCCCCGCGGAATTGTCAACACTATTTTTTCATGTTGACAAAATTCGCGGGGATTTGCTATAATATTCCAAGCAGGGACAGCCTAAGGCGGTTGGCGATCACTTCTTGAAAGGAGTGGTGCCATGAGTACATATGAGACCATTGTCATCGCTTTGATGATAATCTCGATACTCGTCACTTATTTCTGTAACAGATCGTAACAGAAAAAGTAACCGCCCAAGTTTTGGTGACCTAGCGGTTACTTTTTCTTTTTAGTAATTCCTAGCCAACCGTCTTGCGGCTGTCCCTGCTTCTATTATAACTCAGCCCCGCGGAAATGTCAACAACAATTTTGCGTTGACAAAATTCGCGGGGTTTTGCCTTCGGCAGGTTTTAGGATTTAGGTTTAGGGTAGGGTCGGGGTTCCATCCCCGACCGCGAACAATCAATTCGATTTTGACGGTCGGGCATGGAAGCCCGACCCTACATCCCTTCCTAAATCCTGCGCGGCTGCGCCGCGCTATTTCCACACTATATAAACATATGTAACCCCGCTGTCGTTGAGCTTGAGCGTATGGCCGTTCGGGCGCGCGTTGGCGTGGTGGGAAACCGTAAGCCCCGAAGCATCCGTGCTTATGCCTTCACAACAGCCTTGCTGGCTGAAATACCCCGAGTTTATATTGCAATTCACCGTGTCCATATGCACCCTTACAACAGACGCCCCGGCGGCGAACAAAATCCCAAAGCGCGGGGCAAACCCAAGCTCGATTCTGCGGGATGCCGCGTTGTCGCCCTGATATGTGCCGATTGTAAAGCCGCTGCCCCAGGATGCCTTTTCCTCCGGCGTTACATGGGCGCCGATGTTTCCCGTATGCCCGGTAAGCAAAGTATCCAGCGCGCTCACACGGGAGTCCATCTCGATAGCCGCGTCGTCGAGCTTTTGGTTGTCGCTGTTGAAATCGTCCTTCTTTGGTTTATCCATCCCGAGCCACTTGTTTAGATTAAGCGCGGGGGTTTTGGTACTGCTTGGCATGATGATGCCCCCTTTTTTTATTTATGCGAAAATAGTATGCCCTTCAATGTCAAATTCGTCCCAGATAAAATCAAGGCCGTCCCAATTGTCCCAGGTAATATCCGCCCCATCAAGCATATCCCAGGTAAGGCTGCCTGTGTCAAACTCCCAGTCGAGATGCGCGGGCAGCATTTCCGAAAGCCTTGCGCGCAGGGCATCCATGCCATCGAATGTGTCGAGGAATACATTGCTGCGCACGGAAATGCTTTCGGTCTGCGGGCTTTCGATTATATCGGCGTCAATCCCCGCCGCCTTCATTGAGCGCACCATCCCGCCGCGCGTAAAATCACGCGGGGCGACTGCCAGCCTGTACAGCACCATGTCCCTGCGCGGGACGGGCGGCAGCGCGTCGCGCCCGCCCAGCCCGACCATCCGTTCATGCTCCGCCAGCCCTGCCCCGAGCGAGGTCTGCACAAAAGCCCTGCCGCGGATATCCTCCAGCAGTTTTTCTATAACCGAGAACGCCGCGTTGTATGCCGCAAGCTCATGGTCGATCAGGCTGTTTTGGTTAAGCCGGTACAGCCCGGTTTCCTCCATAGAGCCGTACATCCCCGCGATTGCGGTTGTTTCCATATCGCGCCCCCCTTTAAGCTTCCATCCGCGAGATTGTGATATCCCCCGGGCGGATCACTTCCGTGCCTGCCGGGGTTATGTCCGAAGCAAGCCCTGTGATGCGGTAATTGCGCACGCCCTCCGCCATAAGCAGCGTGTTGCCAAGCCTTGCGAGGAGCAGCGGTTCGCCCACACGCAGGCCGGATACATAGGCGAGCGCGGCTTCCAGCGCGTTTTCCTCCACAGATTCATAGGGATGGTCCGGCGCGGGGTCGATTTGCAGCCCGAAGCCCCTGTACACAACCGAAGCGGCGTATACGCTTACATCCACGTTTACTTCTTTTTTCTCCGCGAAATCAGCCTCCAGCGCGGCGATTGCGCTTTCGGGGGATGCCGCCGCCACAACTACATCCACCGTGCCGCGCCCGCGTCTTCGCGGGATAACATTCACGCTTTCCACGCCCTCCATGCTCATGGCAAGGTCGTAGTAGAACGCGCGGTTCGTGGTGTTGGAAATGTTCCTGTAGCTTTCCAAAAGCCTTTCGCGCAGTTCACGGTCGCTTTCGCCGTCCGCGCCGCCGGAAAAGGGCAGCGGGTTTTCCACATGGGATATCCCCACCGCGCCCGCAACAGGGACGCATACGCTCCCTGCCGCCGCGTTGCCTATCGCCCCCGCAGTCATGCATTTTGCGGGGACATCCGCGAAAAGCTCCCCGGCGCGCAGGATGCCCTCCTGCGTGGTTTCAAAGCGCAGGCCGGGGGATTGGCGTGTCGCGCAGATAACCCCCGCGGGGATTGGGATATCGTGGGCGGGCGCGATTTCCCGCCTGAAGCGCAGCATCCCGTCCGCCGCAACCGGCGGCTTGCGCGTGATGCCCCTGGTCTGCGCGTGAAGGCCGAGGTATTCCCCTGTGCTTGTCTGAGGGAAAACCTGGCTTTCAAGCTCCTCGGCGCGTTCATAGAGAAGCGCCGCCTGCTGCGCCAAAACCTTCAGGCGTATGCCGATGTCGGACGCGCTGTCGGCATCAAAGCCCGTAAGCTCCAAATAGCGGGAGCGCATTGCTTGCAGTATCTGATCGTAAGTTATTTTAATCACCGCCTAAAATTTTATTTATGGTACGAGTTTCGCAGTTGGAGTAGGGGACGTACACCAGGCGTCCCGCAATTCCCCTCCTTGGAGGGGTGGCTGGCGGCGCGAAGCGCCGCAGGTTTTAGGATATAGGTTTTAGGTTTTAGGAAAAGGACGTTGCATAATTTTCTTCCCTTCCTATATCCTCAATCCTAAAACCTAAATCCTGCCGAAGGCCGCCGGGGTGGTTTTTAACACGATTTCATCTTCGGTTATTTTTCACCGCTCATGCCGCGGGGGCTGTTACTTTGCAACGCGGCAAAGTAACCAAAGCGCGCCGGGGAGACCCCGAACCCCCATTTCGACAAACCGCATAGCCTTGTGCCTTTCATCGCGCACGTCGTATGCTTTGTCCTATAATCCGCCCAATCGCTCAGCCGAGCCGAGCTCCAGGTCTCGAACGCGGAAAAAGGTATTAGGAAAAAGAAATATTTGAAGACTTTTTCCGCTGTTATTACGTGCGCGGGCGCTTCCGGGCGTCGCTCCTTACTTTAGCTCTGTACTTGCTTGCCTTTGTAGCTTATTCCCCTCCTTGGAGGGGTGGCAGGCGTAGCCTGACGGGGTGGTTCTTTATAGGAATATAACTTCTTGCTTCTTCCCTTACTAATTCCTATTTTCTAACTACTATATTTGGGAGGTTCTTATGCAGATATTTTCATACTATACCGAAAAAAAACCCGCCTACGCCGTGGAACCCGCGGCATTGCTGGCCGACCTGCATGTGACGGCGGGGATAAAAAGCGTTACGGGCTTAAGGCTTGTAAACCGTTATTTCATCGAAGGGCTTACAAAAGAGCAGTTCGATGCCGTAAAGGCGGCGGTTTTTTCCGACCCCGTGACAGAAAATACTTGGGATGCCCTGCCGGATTTCGGGGGCGCGCGTGTTTTCGCCGCGGAGCTTTTGCCTGTGCAGTTCGACCAAACCGCGGACCTCTGCGCGCAGTGCATCGCGCTCATGACAGGCGGCGCGCGCCCGCAAGTGCGCTGTACACGCCCGGTAGTCCGCCGTGCGCAGGTTTACGCGCTTGAGGGCGATATTTCCGATGATGATTTTGCCGCTGTGAAAGCATGGGTTATAAATACCGCCGATAGCCGCGAAACCCCGCTTGAAGTACCCGACACGCTTGCCTTTGAATACACGGAAGCGGATGATGTCGGGCTGCTTGACGGGTTCACAGAACTCGATGAGGCGGGCTTGAAGGCGGAGCTTTCGCGGCTCGGGCTTGCGATGGACCTCGCCGACCTGGCTTTCTGCCGCGATTATTTCCGTGACGGGGAAAAACGCGACCCCACCGTAACAGAAATCAGGATGATAGACACCTACTGGTCCGACCACTGCCGCCACACCACTTTCCTCACAGAGCTTGACAATATCGAAATCGCGGACGGCGAAATCAAAGACAGCTATAAACGCTATTTGGATTTGCGCGCAGAGCTTAACAGGGGGGACAGACCCGTTACCTTAATGGATATGGCTACAATCGGCGCGCGCGTACTAAAGGCACGCGGGGTCCTCACCGATTTAGAGGAGTCGGAGGAGGTCAACGCCTGCTCCGTAAAAATCAAGGCCGTAGTGGACGGTAAGGAGCAGGATTGGCTGCTCATGTTCAAAAACGAAACCCACAACCACCCCACGGAAATTGAACCGTTCGGCGGCGCGGCGACCTGTCTGGGCGGCGGGATACGCGACCCGCTTTCCGGGCGCGGGTATGTTTACCAGGCAATGCGCATTACAGGCGCGGGCGACCCGCGCGTCACGGCGGCGGATACACTCCCCGGAAAGCTCCCCCAGCGCAAAATCTGCACTACGGCCGCCGCGGGCTACAGCAGCTACGGCAACCAAGTAGGCGCGGCTTCCGGCTTGGTGCATGAAATTTATCATCCCGGCTACACCGCCAAACGCATGGAGCTTGGCGCGCTAGTCGCCGCCGCCCCCGCGGAAAATGTCACGCGCGGAAAACCCGTCCCGGGGGATGTCGTGATATTGCTCGGCGGCAAAACCGGCAGGGACGGCTGCGGCGGTGCTACAGGCTCGTCGAAGTCCCACACAGCGGAATTTTTGGAGGACGGCGGCCCGAAGGGCAACGCCCCGGAGGAGCGCAAGATCATCCGCCTTTTCCGCGACCCGAAAGCGTCAAAGCTTATAAAACGCTGCAACGATTTCGGCGCGGGCGGCGTGAGCGTTGCAATCGGGGAGCTTGCGGACGGCTTAGATATTGACCTGGACAAGGTCCCCGCGAAATACGGCGGCCTGGACGGCACGGAGCTTGCCATAAGCGAAAGCCAGGAGCGCATGGCGGTAGTCGTCGCCACCGATGACGCCGAAAAATTCATAGGGCTTGCCGATGCCGAAAACCTCGACGCTGTAGTTGTCGCCGCCGTGAAGGCCGACCCGCGTGTGACAATTAAATGGCGGGGCAAAACAATTGTAAGCCTGGCGCGTTCATTTTTAAGCTCCAACGGCGCGGCAAAGCACACATCGGTGAAGATATCATCCCCGGATACAAGCACCGTATCCTGCCCCGAACCGGACGCCGAAGCTTTGACGGAGTTAATGGGAGATTTGCAGTTTTGCTCACAAAAAGGCCTGATAGAGCGCTTTGATTACAGCGCGGGGGCGGGGACGATGCTCGCGCCTTTGGGCGGCAAATATCAGCTTACGCCGTCGCAGGTTATGGCGGCGCGTTTACCCGCGCGCGGTAAAGTTTCCTCCACCTGCTCGCTGATGTCATGGGGCTTCGACCCTTTCATCTCGGAGAAAAGCCCGTATCACGGCGCGAGGAATGCGGTTATCCACAGCATAGCGAAAATCATTGCGGCGGGCGGGAGCCGCGCCAAATGTTGGCTCACCTTCCAGGAATATTTCGAGCGCCTTAGGGACGAGCCTACGCGCTGGGGCAAACCCGCCGCCGCTTTGCTGGGCGCGCTGGACGCTCAGATCGGGCTGAACTGCGGCGCGGTCGGCGGCAAAGATTCCATGTCCGGCAGTTTTGAGGATATAGATGTGCCGCCTACTTTGGTTTCCTTCGCGGTCTCGGCGGCGGACGCGGAAAATATTGTTTCCACTCATTTTAAACAAGCGGGGAGCAGGGTGTATCTTCTCCGCCCCGGCTTTACCGCGTTCGGCAAAGCAGATTTCGATGAACTGCGCGGTTTGTTTGATAAAGCAGAAAAGCTTATCGCCGACGGAAAAGTGAAATCCGCGTGGGCAATAGGGCAGGGCGGCACGGCGGAAGCTGTGCTGAAAATGTGCTTTGGCAACCGTATCGGCTTTACGGCGGCAAAAGCTTTGACATCGGAGCCTGTCTTCGGCGGCTTTGTTATAGAAGCCGACGAGCTGCCCGGGTTTGATGAATTTTTAATCGGCGGCACAACGGAAGATTACGCGCTGATATTACACGGCGGCGGCCGCGTGGATATGCAAAAGCTGCAAAGCGCGTGGGAAAGCACCCTTGAGGATGTTTATCCAAGCAAAGCGGATCAGGTCTGCGAATCCGAAAAATTCAGCTTTAACGGTAAATCTGCCGCGGTAGCTGCCGCACGGACAGCACAGCCATGCTTTGTAATCCCCGTTTTCCCGGGGACAAATTCGGAGTATGACATAGAACACGCCGTAGAAACGGCGGGGGCAAAGGCACAAATTATCGTAGTGCGCAACCGTAATGAGCGCGATATCGCCGAAAGCGCAGCCGCGCTGGAAAAAGAGGTCAGCGCGGCGCAGGGGATCATACTTCCCGGCGGCGATATCTCGGCGGGATTTATCGTGCCGATGTTCAAAAACGGCGCGGTAAAAGAGGCGGTTGAAGCTTTACTGCAAAATCGCGATGGGCTTATTTGCGGGATAGGCGGCGGGTTTGCCGCGCTTTTAAGGCTCGGGCTGCTGCCATACGGCCGCTTCACGGATACAGCGGAATATACGCTGGCGGGCAACAAAATCGGGCGGCATCAAGCTGTTACCGCGAAAATCCGAATTGTATCACGGCTTTCCCCATGGCTTGGCGGGTTCAAGCAAGGCGAATGTGTTATGCTCCCGGTTTCCACCGAAAAAGGGCGCTTTACCACCGATGAAAAGCTTATCCGCGCGCTGGCAGAAAACGGGCAAGCCGCCACGCAATTTGAAGGCACTAACCCGACCGGCTCCGATTTCGCCATTGAAGGGGTCACATCGCCGGACGGCAGAATCTTCGGGCGGATAGCGCACGGCGAGCGCATCTCCGACGGGGTTTTGGTGAACATCCCCGGAAGCAGGGGCGCGGATATTTTTGAGGGGGCTGTGGGGTATTTTCGTTAGAAAGGGCTATCGGGGTGAAAAAAGTAATACAGGATATTTTTGACTGCTGGAATGAGGACGGGGATTTTTCGGGTGTGTTTTCCGTATCCGGGCATGACGGCGTTATCTACCGGCAGGCTTGCGGGTACCGGAATATGGCCGAGAAACTGCCGAATAATCCGGATACGGCATTTGCCATCGCTTCGG
>Ga0099364_10014650_pt1 | contig 10410 bp, 10 predicted proteins | sample TergutTh196P3_FD_73070 | JGI IMG/M metagenome (GOLD analysis project Ga0099364, IMG submission 73070) | Microcerotermes parvus P3 segment gut microbial communities from Pointe-Noire, Republic of the Congo - Th196 P3 | ecosystem: Host-associated > Arthropoda: Insects > Digestive system > Gut ...
AACCAAGAAAATCGCCAAAACCTATTGATAATCCGACGAAGCGAATGATGAAAATGTTTTACATTTTCATCTGAGCAAGGAGAGATTAAGAACACTTTCCGTAAGGAAAGGGTTGACTTTTCACCCAAAGTATGCTATAATGAAAGTATAATGGGGAGTATTGCTTCTTGCAGTCCTCCCATTAGCATATTTCATAAACAAAGAAAGGTGTTGGCTTTAATGTCAAAGAGCAAAAACACTACCAAGAAAGAACACCGCAGAGGACACTACAAGGCCGCCCAGCAACGAAAGACGAACACGAAAAAGACCCAAGAATGGAGCGGAGATGCAAATTTGGCACGTACGTATGCCGCCGATGCCGCTCGACTCGGCCTAGCCGCCAACGCGATCCCCGAGCACCTAAAGCCACATGCGAAAGATCTGCTGAAGTTCTTTGGACAACAGACCTCCCCCGAATCAGGTAGCGCCCGCAAGCACGTTATATACAATGGCTGGATATACGAATTAAAAGACCATTCGACCTGCACCGGCGTGTCGAGAGTGCCAAAACCATTGAAAGAGAAGTACCAAGGAGCAACAGACAAAACAGCCATCCTAAAGATACTCCAAAGCATAGCAAACGAAGCCTAGCCCAACACCTATACCACCGCCCTCTTAGGGCGGTTTTTTTCCACCAACAACCCTTCTCCCCCAACAACTCCCACCAACAACCCTTCTCCCCCAACAACTCCCACCAACAACCCTTCTCCCCCAACAACCCCACACCTAGCGCAACCCCAGACAACACCACCCACACTAGCTCCAGCCAACACCCTAGAATCTCCAGTAGCTAGAGAGAAAAACAAAAACCAAACGATCTGCCATATGATAAATATTGCATTTTAGAATGGTCTATGCTACAATATAACCAATGCGAAACGCCGCAGACTCAGGAGGAATGAATTAGAATTCACTCCAACCAAGCAGTCTGTAGCGATAAAATTCGGCTAAATGAAAGGATAATTAAGAAATGCCAGAACCAAAAAAGCAAAGTAGTCCACGAAAAACTGGACTACGTAGGAGTCATCTCAGATTGACCCTAGCTCGCTCAGTCAACAAAAAGTCGCCCGTGAAAGCCTTCGAGACCAAGAAGCAAACACCACGCGTACGCAACACCGACAAAGCAAAAGCAGTGTCAAAGAAATCGAAAAAATCTTAGCTCATTAAATTAGGAGGTTGAAACTTATGGACAAGAAAGAAAACAACAAAGCCAAAAAGCGCGTAGCACCAAACCGCCACCTAGCGCGGGTCATAGTACTCCAAACGCTTTACGAATACGAAGTCAGAGACGCCATCAAGGATAAAAGCTTTGACCTGGACAAAGTAGCCGAACGCAACGGCAATTCCTACGACGGACTCCTCGGAGACTGGCAGTTTATGTACGACCTGCTCCACGGAACCTTTGACAACCGCGACAAAATCGACGCCATGCTCACCCCAGTCGCCCCAGAATGGCCGATCGACCAGCTCGCACCCCTAGATCGCAACATCCTTCGCATGACAGTCTACCAGATGGCAAATATGCGAAAAGAAGTCCCAGTCAGCGTTGCCATCAACGAAGCCGTCGAGCTAGCCCACTGTTTCGGTGGCGACAACTCCAGCAAATTCGTGAACGGCGTCCTAGGAACCATCTACCGCGAAACCATCGAACCGGAAATGATTAAAAATGGCGAACCCATCAACGACCGTAGCCAGAAGAATGGAAAGGATCCAAACAATGTCAGAAGAAAAGAAGGGGAAGCCAAAGCCCCAGACAAAACCCCAGACACGTCAACTGCCTAAAGAATCAGACCCCGACAACTGGGAAAACGCCAAGCGTATCCACCAGCAAGTTCTAACATCAGAACGCCGTCCCACCAAGTTCGAGAAAGTCAAAAAACTCTTCACTCGCCGCTCCCATATCAGCGAAATCACCCGCGAGCCAACCGCTGGCGGCATGATTTTCCGCGTCAGCGCCGACAAACAAGACATTGACGTCCTCCTGATCCAAGACGCCAAAAAGCGCTGGACCATCCCCAAAGGCCACGTCGAACCAGGCGAAACCCCCAAACAAACCGCCCTCCGCGAAATCAGCGAAGAAGTCGGCCTCAAAAAGCTCGACATTCTCGGCTGGCTCGGCAAAGTCGAGTTCCAATACCGCCGCGAAAACCGCCTAGTCCTCATGAGCATGCACATCTACCTAGTCCGCCATAATGAATACAACGAAAAAGTCAAACCCGAAGCCTGGATCAAAAAGGCCGAATGGTTCCCCTTCGCCGAAGCCGTTGATAAAATCGAATACGACGACATCGCCAAAATGATGCTACTAGGACGCAACAAGCTCCGCACCGGAGATTATGAACAATGACAACCAAAGACCAAATAGACAAATACCAAGATTTCGCCCGTACTCGCCTAGGCTTCAAGTTTAAGGACCCAGGCCTCCTCATCACCGCCCTAACCCACCGCAGCTTCACCAACGAACACCCCAAGGCCACCAGCGACAACGAACGCCTCGAGTTCCTCGGCGACGCCATCCTCGAGTTCGTCGTAACAGATTATCTCTATAAGAACTACAGCAAAAACGAAGGCGTCCTCACCAAATGGCGCGCCGCTCTCGTCAAGACCGAAACCAACGCCGAAAGCGGCTTTGATCTCGGCCTAGACGAGCTAATCCGCGTCAGCCGCGGCGAAAAACACGCCGGCAAACCCGCCGCCACAGCCATCATCGCTGACGCTTTCGAGGCCCTCATCGGCGCAATCTACATCGACCAAGGCCTACCCACCACCGAAAAATTCATCACCACAATCATCAAACCAAAACTCGAAGTAGTCCTCGAAGCTGGCTCATGGCGCGACCCCAAATCCTTCCTCCAAGAAATCTCCCAACACGAAGTCGCCGAAACCCCCCGCTACAAACTCATCAGCTCCGAAGGCCCCGATCATGAACGCACCTTCACCATGGCCGTCTTCATTGGCGATAAACAAATGGGCGCTGGCACCGGCTCCAGCAAACAAACCGCCGAAACCATCGCCGCCGAGCAAGCCATCGAAGAATACCGCCGCCTCGGCACCGTCTCCGGCAACCGCTACATCGGCACTAGCAAAAAGAAGTAAACAGTGGTAAAATAAAATAGCTAGCGTAGCGCCGCAGGCTCTTTAGTAGCAAGCGTGAATCCACTTCACGCGCAGCGAATGCAGCATACAAACTAGGGGAGATAGATATGAAACTAAGTGAAGAACTAATTTGGCGAGGAATGGTAGCAGAACACACCTTCAAGGACTCATCCGAACTCGACGCCAAGAAACGCAAATTTTACTGGGGAGTTGACCCAAGCGCCGACTCAATGACCATCGGAAACCTAGCCGCAATGATGCAAGCCAAGGTTTTCATCCGACACGGCTATACCCCATATCTCCTAGCTGGCGGCGCCACCGGCCAAATCGGCGACCCCAAAGACAACGGCGAGCGCGACCTCAAAACCCTAGACGAAATCCAAAAAAACGTCGAGGGCATCAAAGGCCAATTCAACCGCATCTGTGGCGACAGTTTTGAAATCGTCAATAACGCCGACTGGTTCGCCAGTATCAATTACATCGAATTTCTCCGCGAAGTCGGCAAGCATTTCTCAATGACCCAACTCCTCGATCGGGAGTTCGTCAAGAACCGCATCGGCGAAGGCGGCAGTGGCATCTCCTACGCAGAATTTTCCTACACCCTCATCCAAGGCTACGACTTCCTCCACCTCTACCGAACCCACGGCGTAGACCTCCAACTCTGCGGCGCCGACCAATTCGGCAACAGCGTCTCCGGCATGCACCTCATCAAGCGCCTCGAAGGCGCCGAGGCCGACGTCTGGAGCATGCCGCTCATCATCGACCCAGTATCTGGCCGCAAATTCGGCAAGTCCGAAGGCAACGCCATCTGGCTCGCTCGAGAGCGCACCAACATTTTCGACTTCTACCAATTCTGGCTGAACCAACCCGACCAAGCCGTCCACAGCCTCCTCAAAACCTACACCATCCTGACCAAACCCGAAGTCGACGAAATCATGAAAAATCACGAGAAAAACCCAAGCCACCGCATCGCCCAAAAAGCTCTAGCCTTTGGCGTAACCACCGTCGTCCACGGCGAAAAGAACGCCCTAGCCGCCCAGCGCGCCACGGAAATTTTGTTCCAAGGCAAGGCTGGCCCAAGCGAAAAACGCGATGACCTAGCCCTCCTCTCCGAAATTCTACCCAGCCACTCCCCAAAAAAGAACGAGCTCCTAGTCGACGCCATAGCAAATAGCCAAATGACTTCCAGCAAAAGCGAAGCCCGACGCCTCATTAAAGGCGGCGGAGTAGCCCTAAATGGCGAAAAAATCACCGACGAAAACGCCAAAACCGAACCAGGAATCCTAAAGCTCGGCAAAAACAAGTTCCTCATCATCAAGTAATGACCAAAATCGTAGTCCTGCTTCACGACATCCGCTCGACCTTCAACGTCGGCTCGATTCTTCGCACCTCCGACGGCCTCGGCGTCAATAAACTCATCTTCTCCGGGATCACCCCATACCCAGAGATCAAGAACGACCCTCGCCTCCCCCACGAACGCGACAAAATCACCTCCCAAATCGCCAAAACCGCCCTCGGCGCCGAAACCTCCCTACCCATTGAAGTATCAAGCGACATAAAATCCACCATTTCAAGGCTAAAAGCCAGCGGCTACAAAATCCTCGCCCTCGAACAATCCAAGGACAGCATAAAGCTCCAAAACTATCACCAGTCCCTGCCAAACCCTGGCAATATCGCCCTACTCCTCGGCGAAGAAGTCCACGGCATCCATCCCCACCTCCTCGAACTAACCGACGCCCGCCTAGAAATCCCCATGCTCGGCGCCAAAGAAAGCTTCAACGTCTCCGTCGCCTACGCCATCACCCTCTGGGAACTCCGCCGCCAAGACCTAAACTAACTCTCAAAACAACCAATCATTCGAATCCTCCTGACGCTCAGGCGCGTACGCTGATTCGTTCCAGTCTGGCTCTTCATGGTTCCTTCCATAGCAACCAATCAGGGCGGTAGCGCCGCAGGCTCTTTAGTAGCGCAGCGCGGGTTCCCCGCGCTAGCGAATGCAGCCTTCAGACTATTGTTTTCGTGGACCCCCACGGCTAAAGCCGTGGCCCCCTGCGGCGCATGCGTGGGGAGGTAAGAGTATCATGTTATAATATAAAGAGCTATGTCAAAAAAGCAGCTAATATTCATAGACGATTCCGGCGATCCAGGGTTTAAGTTCAATAGAAACTCTGGCAAACATTTCGTGGTTTGCTGTATTATTTTCAATAATTCTCATAATGCTGAATTTGCTGGCGCAGGGATAAAGGTATTGAAAGACAAGTTGGGTTGGAAACAAGAACGAGAGTTTAAGTTTAACAGAGCATCTCCGGAACAAAAGAAAGCCTTTTTTGAGAATATTAAACTTTATGATTTCAAAGTTCGAGCTGTCATAATAGACAAAACGAAAATCAAGGAGCCGCTACTCAAAAAGAGCGATTCGTTCTATCGCTTTGCCATAAAAGAGGTGCTTGCCCGACATAACGACATGAGAGAAGCTAAAATTTACTTAGACGGCAGTTCTGGTAAAAATTATCGCAAACAGTCCGCATCATATCTTCGTAAGGAGCTGAATAAGACCATTAGAAGAATGGCGGAATTTAGAACAGTCAGTTCAAGGAGCGACACTCTAATTCAACTAGCTGATATGATAGCCGGAGCTATACGCAGGAAGTATGACAAGACTAAGAGCGACAAAGTGAATTGCCTGCGTTATATTAGTGATAAAATCGAAGATATTTGGGAATATCCAGCTTAACCTATATCACGAAAAAAGCCCGCCAGGGCTTGTCTCTTGGTCGATTCGTTTTCTATCCGAGAGCTTGTTCGGAAAGCACACACAAGGTGTCAATTCGACAAACGAACCATTTGTAACTACATTATATCACACAAAAAGACTAAGTTCAAGGTTTTTGTCCTCAATATTCTGCTTATTGAAAAACAGCCGACCCTCCCTTACTCTATCTAATACAATACATCTTCTCTATCCTCTGGGTGGTCGGGGGCATGGATACAATCTATAACAAATAACTCTCCGTGGTTTGAGCGCGGTGCACAATCTGGCAATCTCGTTAATGCTGGCATTGAATCTATAAATAGTACCGCGAGCGGAGGAGCTAGCGTCACCGGTTTTCGTGGGGAGGTAAATGAATTAGTGAATGCTATTGGCACTTTGCCAACAATCCCCAATATGTGGACACGAAAGGAGTATTTCTGTCTAAATCTCAAACCCGAAAAGGCTACCTTCGCCTTCGATACTCTCGAAAATCATCTTGCCGCCGCTTTCTTCAACGGTTTTCTTCACGACATACAGCCCTATGCCCGTACCATCGGGGCGGACAGCACCGGAGTTACTCGCGCGAAACATTTTGCCGAATAGCTTTGGCTGGTCGGCTTTCGGCACGCCAATACCATCGTCCTTAACTAAGAAAACAACATGCCCGTCTGTTTTGTGAAGAGAGACCTCAACCTTGGACTTGCCGTAATAAATGGCATTGTCTATGATGTTCACTATCGCTTGCTTGATGCGTGCTATATCGCCGTTCATCCAAATATTCCGCTTATCGCGGTTGTAGGCAAGTTCCATGCCTTTTTGCTTGGTCTTTTCCGTAAGGAGATTGACAACTTCGTCAACAATAGCTGACAAATCAAAGTCGGTTTTGTTAAGAACAAAATTGCCGGAGTCAATGTTGGAAGCGTCCATAACGCTTGAAATCACTTGATTCATTGCTTGACCGGATTGGGCGGCCATCTCCAGCATTTTACGCTGTTCCTTGCTTATTTTGCCAAATTCGCCGGACAGCATCATATCGACAATGCCAATCATGCCGGTTAGCGGGGTACGCAGGTTGTGTGATGAGATAGTCATTGCTTCGCTTCGGCGCATATCGGCTTCTTGTAGCTCCTTATTACTTTCCTGTAATTTCTTGGTTTTTCGGGCTACATCGGCCTTTAGTCTGTCGTTATAACCCATTAACTGTTTGTGAAACGCTACTGATTGAACAGATGACGAAATAATGGCGGCAACCCTATCTAATGTCTCCCCATAGTGGCGCTCGAAACGGCGTTTTCGCGGGCTTAACACAATCACGCCGTTAGCCTTGCCGTCTATTGCCCCGACAATCGGGGTTACAACTTCAATGTCATGGGCTTTTAGTGTGGTTAGGTCTATGTGGTTCTTAACTTCATTACAATATATAGAGCGGGGTTTATTGCCGGTGGTTAAGCGCAGTAAGGTTTTTTCTAGCGCGCTGTCCTTTAGGTGAGCCGCCGTGTCGTGTCCGAAAACGATTACATCCACTTGATCTACGCCGAAAAGCTCCTTCAAGGTATGACGAACGGCTTTGAGAAAATCTGCCGGATCGTGTTTGCTGGCGATAATCTGTGAAATGCGACTTAAGACCTCGTTTTCGTTGTAGCCATCAAAGTCAAGATTTTTGATAATGACTTTACCGAAAGCGCGCAAAATATATATCCAAATGAGTGAAATAAGCAGAACCGTTACGCCTACAACATAATGATTCCAGTTCACATCATAACCCGGACCGATTATCCGAGCCATTATTGTCAGGGCAAGCAAACAACCGGCGATAATCAGTGTTCCGATAATACAGTAAATGAAACCCCTTGCAAAAGTTTTGAGGGCAGAAAAATGTTCATTGGTGGTGGCTAGTCGATAGGCTATAGGTAAAAACACGGCAGCGCCAATAGGGCCAACCCAAATTAAATTGTAATTACCGAGGAGCGGCAAAAGCAAATTGAATATCGCTCCAATTGTTCCACCTACCACAGCCAAACAAACAGTAATTTTAAGATCAAGCTGTTGCTTTCTTTGCAGTTTTTTGGAAAGAGAGTTCTTGAGAAGCAGCGCGGCGCCAAAAGAAAAACTAATTATAAAGACTAAACAATACGCAACATAATTCGCAAAATTAAACGCAACCCGCCGATCATATATAGAAACAATATCAATATTTGCAATAATAGTGTTTGGCTGAATAGTTAGAAGTATTGCAAATAAGACCAACATGAATAACAATGCTATTTTCAGAAATTTTAGGCGTTTTACTTGGCTGTATGAATCTGCAAAAATTATAATAAATATCGGAATCGATATTGCAATAACATAAAAAATATTCGCGAGCACAAGTGAATTTTGCTGATTTGTATTGAGCAAAAAGAGAATAACAACCAAAATCCATAACGCTTCACAGACAGTTGTAAGCCCCAATGTTTTTGCGTGCTTATTATTTCTCGTAAATAGCCCGACAGCCGAAATAGTTAATAGGCCCAACATAACTAACAAAAAATATGTAAACCATTGAATTTCCATATTTTTAGTATAACACGAAAAGAAAAAACGGCAACATCACAAGTTTGCCGTTTTTTAGATTCCCCCCTATTTTTCAACCTTAAAGACTGTCCCGTAGTTTCCGCACTTGAACACGGTGACTTTTGTCTCTCCCAAGTCTGCTTTTTGCAAAAGGGAAAAAACCTCGTCAACGCTCCGATAACGGAAACCAAGACCTGCGCCGTACGATATGCTTTTCAGATGCAACAACAACTCGAGCGTATTGCTCATAACTTCGTCATCATTGTGCGTAACATCAAACAGCATATATCCGCCGGGCTTCAATCTTTTCCACTTTGACCGCTGGAATTCGATAAAACTTTCGTCAGACATATAATGTCCGTCGAAGCCTATTGTCGAAATACCGTCAGCAGGAAATTCCACGCAGGCGTTATCCGCAAAAACACCGGTTGCATAGGTTCTTGCCAAGTCTGTCAAACCAAGTTGCTCTAACTGTTTTTCGGCAATACTTATAGCCCGACCGCTTACATCAATTAGGGCAAGACTTGACGTGGGGTTTCGCGTATTGCATAAAGCCATAATCAGACCCCATCCGACGCTTGAACCAATGGCGACAAAATGACCACCGCTCGACAGAGTTTCCTTCGCTTGTTCCATTTCTATGTCTGAGCGGGTGAGGTGATAGATTGCCGTTGGAATGACCGAGTTCATTACAACCAAGTCTTCGCAAACAGGTTGCCCATTTATCGTCATTTCAAACGGCATCGACTCTCTGCCGGACCCAAACATAATGCAGAACTCATCCCATACGTCAGAAAGCAAAACTTTCGCTTGAGGGATTTCCTTGAGAACTACACCAACGGCAACCATAGGATTTTCCGGCATCGCCATTTGTGCAGAAAACGCCTTGCGGAAAAGCGATTCCATCCGCTTGCCATCTTCGGAGTACCGCCTTTCCAGATATTCGCTTCTTTCGATTGTAACTATAGGTGTGGTATTTAGGCTTTGCCTTCCATAGTTCGGCTGCTGCCTTGCACAACAGCTGTCCGTCCTTTCTCGCGTAACTTGCGTTTTTGGCTGTTCCGCCGCTAACACATTTGATCCACTGGTTTTCAACATAATTAGCACCTCTTTCTCATATTTGAGGCCGAGCCTACTTTGGCGTGAAAAATAGAGGGTTGTAAAGGTGCTAATACGCGACCCACAACCTTATTTTCATCAAAATAAGCTGTGAGCCTGTTTACATGATATATTTTAACACATTTTAATCGAATTTGCAAGCATTATGTAGTGTTTTGGGCTGTTTTGTGTAATTTTGAGCTGTTATTACCCATCTCTGACCAACTCACAAAATGACATCACCCTCGGCAATTACGGTCTCGGTTCATCTGGGATTCTGTCTAATTCAAACTGGGGCATCTATGCTTCAAAACTCGGTCTCGGACAAGCCATCTTCGAATCCTCTGGGTGGTCGGGGGCGCACGCCAATTCGTTCAATGGCACCACCGTTCGTTGGTTCGGCCGTGGCGGCGGCTCGGTCAATGCCGCTAGTGCTGGAGTCGAGTCCCTCAATGTCACTAGTGGCGGCACTAGTACGGCGTACGGTTTTCGTGGGGAGGAGCCCAAAACAAACACTCCTATCAGACTAGTGGCCGTGAAAGTCTGATAGGAGTGTTTCGTTTGAGCTAACTCTAGAGAGATCAACTACCCTCTCCTACCTCTACCACCCCCACCCCTCCTCATCCCCGGAAACTTCTTCTTCGGCGCATTCTTCCCAAGCGCAAAAATCTCAACAATCTCCGTCTCCTCCGCGAGCAACGGATCAATCTGCTTCGGCAACTTCACATTCACCTTCCCATCAGTAATATAAAGCCCATACCGCCCCTTCATAATCTCCAGCCCATCCGCCAGCTTCCGCACATGCTTCTCTTTCTCCGCCTTCACCTTCTCGTTGTACTTTTCAAGCGCCTCCTCAAGAGTAATCGTCCTTG
>Ga0099364_10014651_pt1 | contig 10410 bp, 9 predicted proteins | sample TergutTh196P3_FD_73070 | JGI IMG/M metagenome (GOLD analysis project Ga0099364, IMG submission 73070) | Microcerotermes parvus P3 segment gut microbial communities from Pointe-Noire, Republic of the Congo - Th196 P3 | ecosystem: Host-associated > Arthropoda: Insects > Digestive system > Gut ...
CTATTATTTGATTGAAAAATTTTTGAAACACAGGAGAGAACATGCTAAACTTATTTAATCCAAGATGGCTTTTTATCGTCAATACGCTGCCAATAACAGTCCTGTTTATTCTTCTCTTTGGGCAGTTCAATATCATCAAAACCTTGTTGGACGAAGACACTATACAGCTTGGGATAACCTTTGGTCTGGCGCTGGGAATCTTGGGAATTTTGAATTTCGCTTATGCAATTTATTTGACTTTAAAAAAGCAAAATGTTTCCGTGTTTTACAGCGTCGGCGTTTTGCTTTGCTACATTCCATTTATTTACATATATGAATGGCATTTAGGATGGGCAGTATGGATATTTTCGGACAACATGTTCGTGCATTTTGAACTATTCTTGATTCCGACCCTTGCGTATTCGTTATTTATCCTGGTAGCTCATTTCACGCCCGAAACCAAAAAGCATGAGGCTATGCTAAACTTTCTGATTGCAATGGCTATTCCTTTTGCAGGCTATTTGTCTCTCTACAGACTCCCTATAGAGGATATGGCTAAAGATGGCTTTGGGATGCATATCTTATTGATACTTATTATTCTTGCAATTTTACTATTCCTCTTTTTCTTGTTTAGAGGTATTTTTATTCTTTTCTTGCCGTTAAAAAAACGGCTGCTTGAAAAAAACATCAATAATCGCCAACAAAGGCAGTGATTTTTGGATTACTTTCAGGAAAGACATTTATAACAAAGAAGATTTAAGCGAGTTAGATTTAAATGAAAGACAGATTGATGCATTAATTCATTTCAAATCAAAAGGAGAAATTGTCAGCTCGGAATATGCCGAAAAATATAATATTACAGAAAGAATGGCAAGAAATGACTTGAGAAATTTAGCAGAAAAGAAACTGCTTAAAAAACATAGTGACAATAAGTTATCTAAGTATGTTTTTTAACATTTCCGCTAAGACAAATAAGAAACAACTTAAATTATTTGATTGAAAAATTTTTGAAACACAGGAGAAATAATGCTAAATCTATTTAACCCAAGATGGCTTTTTATCATCAACACGCTGCCAATAACAGTCCTGTTTATTCTTCTCTTTGGGCAGTTCAATATCATCAAAACCTTGTTGAACGAAAATACTATACAGCTTTGGATAACCTTTGGCCTGGCACTGGGAATCTTATGGCTCCTGAATTTCGCTTATGCAATTTATTTGACTTTAAAAAAGCAAAATGTTTCAGTGTTTTATGGCGCAGTCGCTTTGCTTTGCTACATTCCATTTATTTACATATATGCCTGGCATTCAGGAAAAATCATTCCATTCAGCGTTCCGCAATGGATGATTTCGGGCAACATGTTTCTATATGTCGGAACATTCTTAATGCCTACCCTTGCATATTCATTATTTATTTTGACGGCTCATTTTACGCCCGAAACCAAAACACATAAAGGATGGGTAAACTTTCTGATTGCAATAGCTATTCCTGTTGCAGGTTATTTGTTTTCTCAAATAACGCTCCCCTTATGGCGGGTTGTTGACAATGACTTTTGGATACACGTTTTACTGATACTTATTATTGCTGCAAATTTAGGATTTCTCTTTTTCTTGCTCAGAGGCGTTTTTATTCTTGCCACCGGAAAAACCGCTGTTTTGGGAAAATATCAATTAGTTTGGAAAATTCCCATTGCAATTGCGCTTCCTTTGCTGGGATTATTGATAAACAATGGAGCTCTGTTTTCTCCTTTCGACTTGAAGATGGAAGCGGCTATTTTCGGAGATTTTAGTAATTCCATGTTTTATATTCTTGCCGTTTTTAACGGCATTCTGATTTGCCTGCCAAACCTTGACAATAAACTTTACAGGCTGTTTTTGTTCGCCGGGCGAAGCATAACCTTTGCTTATACATTCTATTTCTTTTTGGTATTTCTGCCCTTTTTGCCTCTGTCGGTCACTACCATAATTGCCGTTGGCACAGGCTTTTTGATGCTTACGCCTTTGCTGCTTTTTGTTATTCACATCAACGAAATCTCAAAGGATTTTAAATACCTGCAAACGTGGTTTTCAAAAAGGCTTATCGCCGGGATGACGGCATTGGGATTTTTGGTAATTCCCGTATTTATTACGGCAACTTACCTGAAAGACAAAAGTATTTTAAACGAAACCCTTGGCTACCTGTACAGTCCCGATTATTCAAAAAAATACGACATTGACAGATCTTCGCTTCTAAAAACGCTCAATGTTGTCAGACAGCACAAAGATAGAAACAGGGATTTTATTTTCAGCAATCAAACTCCTTATTTGTCGTCTTATTTCAATTGGCTGGTTTTTAATAATCTCACTTTGTCCAATGCAAAGATCAATTACATTGAAAAAATATTTTTCGGCCATGCTTCATTAAAATCGGAGTCTGAAAATATTCAAAACCGCAATGTGAACATCACCAATATATCAACAAACAGCGTTTACGATAAATCTCAAAATGCCTGGAAAAGCTGGGTAGATTTGGAAATAACCAACAGAAGCGAAAACGTCCAGTTTGCAGAATATGCCGCAACTTTTAACTTGCCCGAAGGCTGCTGGATCAGCGATTATTATTTGTACGTCGAAGATAAAAAAGAGCCTGGAATTCTATCAGAAAAAAAAGCGGCAATGTGGGTGTTTTCAAGTATAAGAAATGAAAATCAGGATCCCGGAATTCTGTATTATTTGACGGGCAATAAAGTTGCCTTCAGGGTATTTCCATTTTCAAAAAATGAAGTGCGAAAAACAGGAATTGAGTTTTTGCACAAGGAACCGGTAAGATTGACAATCGATAACAACATTATTAGATTGGGTGGCACAGAAGAAACCGAAAAGAAAAATATTGAAACCGAAAAGAAAAATATTGAAACCGAAAATGCCATTTATGTTTCAACCCGGCAAAAACAATCCCTGAGGGCCGTTCAACGCAAGCCATATTTTCATTTCCTGATTGATGCCTCGTTGGGTAAAGAAAAACTTTCGGCCGATTTTGTAAGACGAATAGAAACTGTTTTGGCAAGCAATCCATCACTTTCGGAAAACGCACAAATCAGTTTTGTAAACAGCTATGTAAATTCTTTTTCTTTAGATTCAGACAAAAACTGGGTAGAACATTATCAATCGCAAACCTTTGAAGGCGGTTTTTATTTGGACAGAGCCATTAAAACAGCGTTATTCAACGCTTACAAGAACAAGTCATATCCCATTATTGTCGTTGTTACCGACAATATTCAAAATGCGGTTTTGGACAAAGACTTTTCTGACTTCAAATTTACCTTTCCTGAAAGCAATTTATTTTTCAACCTTGACAGCAACGGAATTTTGCTGGCGCATTCGCTGATTGACGCCCCTGCCAGACAACTTCCGGACGGCGCAGCTTATTCGTTCAACAAAAGCGTCTTAGAATACAAACTTTCAGACAATTCAACAGCGTACTTACCAAACAATAATGAACCCGGCATCATATTAAAGAAAGATAATTTTAAAGTTGCCGACACAGAAATCGAGGAAAAGAATTGGCAATCTGCTTTGACAATGCAGGCTAAATGGATGTCTCAAACCCTGCACCCAAAAACATCAGATAGAGAATGGCTAAAAATGGTAAAGCACAGTTTCGTTTCAAAAGTAATGACGCCTGTAACATCTTATTTGGTTGTTGAAAACGAAGCGCAGCAAGCCATGCTAAAGAAAAAACAGGCTCAGGTTTTATCGGGCAGCAAATCATTAGACCTTGACGAAGATACCCAGCGAATGAGCGAACCGAGTTTATGGATTTTGACAATTCTGCTCGGACTTGTATTTCTATACAGACGATTCGGCCGATTCGGCTGAACGCAGGTTCCCCCCGCCATCGTACCACGACCCGCCGCGAATCACGCGGAAAGGGACACCAACCACTGCGCCAGTCGGATCCGTCTGCGCTTCGGATGAATAACTTTCATACACATCCCAGCACCATTCCCATACATTTCCATGCATGTCATATAATCCCTATCCTTGCCGGTTTATTGCCTCCGCCGGAATTTCCGCCTCCGCCGCAGGCGGAAAATGTAAACAGTAGGATTTTTAATAAAAGTATAATTTTCATTTTGAAAATCTGTGGTTTTTTCTTTCATTTCTTCTTTAACAGGTTCTTTGATATGAGAAGATAAAAGCCGTTCGTAATATAAAGTTGAGATGTTGCGGTCTAAAGTTCTAAAATTCCACATATTTTCTGCTGTTTCTTTTAAATACCATTCTCTTGCCTGTTGATTTTCTATTCTCATTATTCGCTGAATATGCGACCATGTTAGCAAATGAAATGTATTTTCGGAGATTTGGCGAACAGTGTTCGCCAAATTCAAAATTTCAGGAAACATTATGTAAAACTGACGAAATTGACGTAAAGTCCTTTCCGAAAAGCCCTTGCCAAATTCCTTAGTTAGTTCCTCGGAAGCGAGTTTGATAACATATTTTCCATATCCGGCTCGTTTTTTGCCATGCTGTTCCTGTTCTACAATTCTTTGTCCTATAAGCCAATTTGCTTCTATTTGCGCAAAATTTACGGCAAAGTATGCCTTTTGCTTTGCAGCTAATATAATCTGCTTTAATTGAACAATAAAGTTTGTATCTTGCTGAATATCTTTTAATTTCACTTTATTTATTTTTCTGTTTTTTTAAGTTTTCATTCTCCGAATCATGTTTTGAATTGCCTCAACGGTTTTGATATTCTTTACAAAATCTTTTTTGCTATTGACTGTCTTGATGTTCAAACCACAATTGGCAGATTCATTTTGTACTTGCGTCATTAACTCAACTCTGTCAACAACAAAATTTCATTAACCTCCTCCCGCTAATTTTGAGACTGCATAAATAGGATAAATATCAATTTTATCAATTCTTCCGAAATTTTCAAGTGAAGTCCTTATACCTTTAACCGCGTTTTTTTCTTCGATAAACAGGCGCAAACTTTGCATTGCGCCTCTTGTTCCTGCCTTTACTTCAATTGGTACAATGTTTGTGCCGATTTCAATCAAATAATCAACTTCCGCCTGACTGCCGCGCTGTTCGCGCTGCCAATAAAAAAGCTGCGCAGGTGTGTTACACGGCAGATTTTTTACAATTTCCAATCCCACAAACATTTCAACAATTGAGCCTCTGTTAATCTGTTCAAATGTTTCGCCCAAAAACATTTTTGAAATGTCCAATTTTAAGACCTGCTGCATAATTCCGGTATCAAGCGCAATGATTTTCCGGTGTTTATGATTAAGCCATGCAGCCAACGGAATGCCGTTTGCAGAACTGTGCATAACAGGATAGGCCAAACCTGCCATTATCAACAACTCAACTGCTGTTTTAATGCTTTCATGTTTTGTATTTTCAGAGACACGCGAATAGACAAATTTATTGCCTGTTTGTTCCATTATCGAAAAAAAGACCTCTTTCAGCCGCGAAGAGGTTACTCGCTTTTTGTATTTTGCAAAATCATCATTGTATGTCAAAATCAGGTCATTAAGTATTTGCTGACACTCCTGCAAGCTGCTGCCTGCTGCATAAGCTGCTACAACCTCGGGCATTCCGCCAATAGCAACAAAGCGTACCAAGTGATTGAGACATTGCCTGTGAAGCGGCTCAGGCATCGGGTTTTCGGCTGACGAAGTAACAATTTTGTCAGCCAAACCATTTAAATTCATCGCATTCAAATATTCATTAAACGACATTGGATACATAAACAGCGAACGAATGCGGCCAACGCCAAACGAGGCCAATTCTTCCAGCGCAAATTCCAAAAGCGAACCTGCGGCAATAACATGTAAATCAGGCATTTCTTCATAAAAAAACCGCAAAGCCGAAATCGCCGGCGCGCAGTTTTGAATTTCGTCAATAAACAGCAAAGTTTTGCCTGTTATAATGGGAATTCCGAACATTGCATAAAGTTCGTCTGTTATCAGTTTTGGCGAAGAATGCCTCTCAAAAATTTTTTGCGCATCAAGGTGTTCTTTTTTTTCAAAGTTGATTTCCAAAAAATACTCAAATGTTTTGCCCAATTCTCTTACAGAAGACGATTTCCCAACCTGCCTTGCCCCTCGCAGCAACAATGGCTTCAGGTTTTTAGAATTTTTCCATTCCAATAAATGGTTATCTATGTATCTTTTTATATACATTTTCATTAATCATATTACAAAACAGTAAAAAAATCAAGGCAAACATACATATTTCGGGTTAAAAAGTCAAGGCAAACATGCATCTTTCGGGTTAAAAAATCAGACCAAACATGCATAGTTCGGGTTAAAAAATCAGACCAAATAAAAATTAGGCTCTAAAAAGTCAGGCTCTGACCCCATATCACGATAGATATTGCTCTAAAAAATCAGGCTCTGCCCCCCTATCACGATGGATATTGCTCTAAAAAGTCAGGCTCTGACCCCTATCACGATGGATATTGCTCTAAAAAGTCAGGCTCTGCCCCCTATCACGATGGATATTGCTCTAAAAAGTCAGGCTCTGACCCCTATCACTAAACAATCAACGATAATTCTTGTTCCTTTATTGCTGAGGAAATGGTAAATTACCAGGGAAACTCAGGGGCGAACAACACGAAAGCCGCAGCCGTCGTCCCCTATAGACGGATTGCCGTGGCCCCGACAAGCCGAACGCAGGCTCCCTCCGCTGCTGAGGCTGAGCCAAGACCCGCCGCGTACCACGCGGCGAGAGTTGACGCCGGAGTCGTAGTCGGGCGTCGTCGGTCCAGCCGGATCTACGAATGACGGACTGCTTGAATAATAACTTGAGCCATACCAATCCCAACACCACTCAAACACATTGCCATGCATGTCATATAGACCCCACGCATTGGGTGCATAGCTTCCAACTTCGGTCGTTTTGTTAATACCAGCAGCAGCACCGTAATTTGCCTGAGTTAGGTAAATACTATCTGCTCCTGTATTGTATGCTGTAGTAGTACCTGCTCTGCACGCATACTCCCACTCTGCCTCTGTTGGCAATCTGTAGCCGTTGGCGTTCCGATTTACTGTTACAAGCCATTTAAGAGTATCACTTGCACTTTGGTTATTAGGGTCTTGCTGTTCTTTGTCTATTGTATATGCAGGAGTAAGCCCATATTTTTCACTCAGTTTATTGCAAAATTCAATAGCATCATACCAGGATACTCCTTCCACAGGAAGCCTGCCCTTGCCATCGCCGCTGGGAGCATAACTGGGCCTAAGTTCCATAAGCGCAAAATATTGTCCCTGCGTAATCGCATATTTGCTCATATAAAAACCTTGGGTTAAGGTTACACTATGTTGAGGTTGTTCATTGGAATTGCCAAATTCTGACCCAGGGCTGCCCATTATAAAAGTTCCGGGAGGTATCCACACAAATCCTGCAAGCTCGTCAGATTCTTCCCCGCAGGCTGTAAATGCAAAGGCAAGAATTATGGCAAATGATATTATTTTGAAATACGGTTTTTTCATGGAATTTTTCCTTTTATTATATTTTATTTGTTACGGTGTCATTGTAATGCATTGCGGGCTGCGAACGGGCAAATACAATTCGCCCGTTCGGCGTTAATTCATTGCAACGGGCGGGTTTTAACCATTACGGCGGGCGACCCGCATCATCATATCCCAAACGTGTACGTCGCCGTTAATGTTACCCCATATATCATAAATTTTATGTCGGACAGGTATATTTCATTACCTTTATAGTCAGCCATAATAAATTGAAACCTGCCGCCGAGACTTATTACTGTTGATGCTTGCGCTATATAATATGCTATGGATATATTTGAGTTTATGCCATACTCATTATAGCCTATCTTTAAAGTTCGTGAAACCGGAAAAAATACATCTGAGAGGTCTCTTATATTGATTTTTTCTTTGCCCCATAAGTATAATCCCGATATTGTAGCAAGACCGAATATATTTCCCGCAATCGGTATGGTAGCGCTTACGCCAAGTCCGGGACCATAGCTTGTATGGGATTTCATGCCTGTAACATCAAAGGACAAAGAACCGAAAAAATTATCCTTAACAGGCACTATATCATAAGATAAATACTTTGCGCCTATAAAGACTTTAAAGTAATCGTTTAATCTGTAATTAATGGCAAGGTCGGAATCGTTTCTTTCAAAGTCGGCCTTTGTGCCGTCTCCTTTTTTTGCGTCAAATTTTCCGTAGAGGTACACAAATGTAAGATTAAAATCATTATTAAATTTTACAGACAGAGCAGGACCATAGAGAAAGCCGGGATCGCTTTTTACAGCAGTATTAAAATTGCCCTCAGGGTCTTTTTGTGTATAATATTGTTCGCCCCACGCATACCAGGTAGTAGCCCCCGCAGTTATATCGATGGCATAAGCTTTGCCGCCAAAAACTGCCGGAAAAAACATAAATGCCAAAATACCGGCCGAAAAAATTATTTTTCGCATGTGTGGACCCATGCGTCTGCCCGAAATTAAAATGTTTGAAAATATTCCCCGTAGGGGCAGACCTGTGTGTCTGCCCAAAATTGAAAGAATTGTTTTTAAAGGGTAAAAATTTTCACGGAACGGAACGGAACGGAACGGAACGGAACGGAACGGAACGGAACACTTTTTTAAGTTTGCCAGAGCGAGGCTTATTGCGTCAAGAAAAAACTTTTTCATGGAAAAATTCGCCCCGTTTTTTAAAATTTTTTGCGGCTTAAATCAGCCACGCGGTTATTACCTATCCGTAAACCGTAGATGTCAAGCAATTAATTATATTTTTGGGACTCAGTGATCACTTCAATGACGGCATTCCAATACAGGCCAGCCTCGGTAATAAAATCAAAAAAACATCCTTGACTGTCTGGGCTTGCTAAATAAGACTGTCAATTCTATTAAGAATCAAGATATGCTTAAACTTCATATTCCAAAAGAAGAACAACAGACTATTCAAAGTATAGTAAATACTTTTAACAAACACGGCTTTGAATGCTACCTCGTGGGAGGCACTGTACGTGATTTCATTATCGGGCATGAAAACTACGATTATGATTTTGCAACAAATGCGCTTCCCGACCAGGTAATGTCCCTGTTCAAAAGAGTTATACCTACAGGTATGAAACATGGAACCGTATCGGTTCTGCTAAACAACCGCGCATTTGAAATCACCACCTACAGGTCTGACGGCAAATACATCGACGGCAGACGCCCTGAAAGCGTCAGTTTTTCTTCTTCTTTGAAAGAAGATGTATGCCGCAGGGATTTTACCATTAATGGCCTCGCTTATGATATAGAAAAAAACGAAATCATCGATTATGTTGACGGCATAGCCGACATAAACCGCAAAATAATACGCACTATAGGCAACCCTCTGGAGCGTTTCAACGAGGATGGTCTGCGTACATACAGGGCATGCCGCTTCGCCGCAAGGCTCGGCTTCATTATTGAGGAAGGGACTTTTAATGCAATTTTAGAAACACGCCATGTAGCAAAGCTCGTATCTGCAGAAAGAATCCGCGATGAATTTAACAAGCTGCTCGAAACTGAGAAACCCTCTGCCGGTATAGAGTATATGAGAAATACCGGCTTGCTTGATCTTTTTCTGCCTGAACTGTCGCAGTGTTATGGAGTAACGCAGAACCGTCATCATTTGCACGACATATACTACCACACCCTTTATTCATGCGATGCAGCGCCGCGCGATGACATTCCCGTACGATTATCCGCGCTCCTCCATGACATAGGCAAGGTCGCCACAAAACGCATCGGAGAAGACAACGACGCCACATTTTACAACCATGAAGTAGTAGGCGCCAAGATGGCCAGCAAAATTATGAAACGCATGAAATATTCCAATGAAGACTGCGATAAGGTCAACAACCTCATAATAAGCCACATGTTTCATTATACCGATGACTGGAGCGACGGAGCCGTGCGCCGCTTTATGCGCAAAACCGGCATTGATAATATCGATGACCTCATAAAACTGAGACTCGCCGACCGCAAGGGCAACGGTTCGCGCGACGGGCTGCCGGCTCCGATTATAAAACTAACCGAGCGCATAGCCAAAGTAATTGACGACGAAAATGCAATAAGCGTGAAAGACTTAAAAATAAACGGCCACACCCTTATGGAACATTTTAAACTGTCTCCGGGACCGGTAATAGGGAAAATACTTAACGAATTGCTTGAGCATGTACTTGACGATCCCGACAAAAACGACTCTGAGACTCTTTTGTCAATGTCGAAAAATATACTTGAGGCTGTGCAGGAAGATATGCGGGGGCATTAGTAGAGCCAAGGCATAACCTCTACTAATCCCCCTACGCTATGACTGTAAAACTTCAGAGGCGCACAACCCGGAAGCCAACAATGTTTTGCCAAGTTAACGGTAGGGGGTTGGCCCGATAGGCCGAACGCAGGCCCTGACCGTAATGGATCCACGACCCCCCGCGTAT
>Ga0099364_10014652_pt1 | contig 10410 bp, 7 predicted proteins | sample TergutTh196P3_FD_73070 | JGI IMG/M metagenome (GOLD analysis project Ga0099364, IMG submission 73070) | Microcerotermes parvus P3 segment gut microbial communities from Pointe-Noire, Republic of the Congo - Th196 P3 | ecosystem: Host-associated > Arthropoda: Insects > Digestive system > Gut ...
TAACTATTCTTTCTCACAGTTTCTTCAGGATGACAGCATACCGGTATATCCTGCCACACTGCGACGTGATGCCGGCAAAGACTTTATCCCGTTAGCGCCACCTGTTATAAAGAATTTTTGAACGAATAATTGTTAGGTGTGCGATTTCGCACACAATATGTGCGAAATCGCACACTTCGGAGTACCTCTCAATTCTCCACTCTCAACTCAATCACCGTTTCCGTTCCCCTACCCGGCGAGGAAGAGATATCCAGTTTGCCGCGACACGAGGCGACGCGGTTGCGGACGTTTTGCAGGCCGTCGCCTTTGACAACGTTTTTCTCGTCGAAGCCGCAACCGTCGTCCGCCACGGTAAGCGACAGATGTTTTTTGCCCTGTACCAACTGTACGTCGATATGCTCCGCGCCCGAATGTTTTTGTGCGTTGCTCACCAATTCCCTGGCGCAACAGTACATGGCATATTCGAGATTGTACTGCACGCGTCTGTCTTCGCCAAAGAAATGGAAGCGAACGTTGAGAAACTGAACACAAAGGTCTTCCAGTGCGCCTTTTATCCCGAACAGGCGTAACGAACGCGGCATGATGTTGTTCGTTATTTCGCGCACTTCCTTGATGCAGTCGTCTATCTTGTCGCCGATGGTTTGCAGACTTTCCGCGTTTTTAAGTCCGATTCTTGCCGCCGAAAGGCTTCCGCCCAGACGGTCGTGCAGGTCTTCGGCAATACGCGCCCGCTCGCCTATTTCACCTGCCTGAAGCGACTCGGCCGCAATAAGCCGTCGTTGCTTCCGCGCATTTCTGACAGTTAGCAACAACATGACAACTAATGCAACAACAAGTAGCCCGCCGGAAACGCCCAACCATACATACAGTTGTCGCTCTTTTTCTAACGATGCAATACGTATCTCCTTCTTTTCGGTTTCGTATTTGACTTCCATTTCGGATAAACTGTCATGTAAACTTTTAGCATTACCTTCTCGGAAAAGTTCTATACATTTCCTTAAAAAACGCATTGCTTTTTCTTTATTTCCAAGATTAATATTAGTAACAACAAGCATTGATGCTATTTGTGCTCCAAAATGTACAGTTGTGGAATCTGTTTTCCAGGCTTCCATTGCCATTATGTCAGCCTCTTGATAACGATTTAGGTTTATATAGAGATTAGCCAGAGTTGCATAAGAGTCTAATAATTCTTGTGGGGTTCCTAATTCTTCTGCTATTAACAACCCCTCCTTAGCATATTTCAATGCTTGTTCATAATCATTTTTTTTGTGAAAATAGGTGGCTAATTGCATCAGACATGCATTTTCCCACAATTTGTTTTTTAGTTTTCGACTCAGATCCAACGCTTTCGTGTTGTATTCAAGCATTTTATCTAATTCTTCTTTTCTGCTGTATATGCTTCCCAAATTTAAAAAAACACCCATTTTTATGTTATCCGAGTTCAGTTGTTCTGCGATTTCCAAAGCCTTATTATAATAATCAATGGCACGATCAAAATTCATTAAAACTTGATGGACATGACCGATATTAGCATAGGTTTTTGCCGTAAGTTCATTGTTTTCATTTGAATCTAATGCCTGCAAGTAGTATTCAAGAGCCGTTGAATAATTTCCCTGTTCTTTATACAAGGTGCCAAGATTAGAATAAATTGATAACTCCTTATTTTTGTCATTTGCGTTAGTTGCCCATTCGAGCGATTTATTTAAATAAATAAGCGCCGTATCATAACTTGATTGTTTCAGGTAAGCAACACCAAGATAATTATTGAAAGATGAAAGCATCAATTTATCTTTTTCTTTCTCCGCAAGAGATAATCCTTCATTTGCATAGCTGATGCCCTTTTCAAAATTATAATTTTCTTGAATGAAATATTCACTTATCTTCACATACACCTGTAACTGTTCATTGTTCAACAATTTATTAGTTTCCAACACATTCACCAACGAATCCACATTCTGTTCCTGCCCGGCAACATACAGGGTCGCCAATAATACTAAACCGATAAAAAGTAACTTTTTCATAATTTCCTCATTCATTAAAATATTTGCGTCCGCAAAAATACGGTATTATTTTTTCTGTTCCTACATATTAAAAGGATAAAAAAACACAAAACGTTTGCATTTTCACCCTTTTGGGGGATTGACGGATCAGTCGGAAAAGTTGTGGAGTTCTTTTTAATAAAGCACACCACATCATTAAGAATACCGGCTCACCGGCAAAACCCTGTGTTTGGGTATAAATTCGGGCTTACTCATAAAAGCTGAATCAATAGCATAATCATTTCCAAATCCCGCAGGGATAACACTTTATTAACCGTTGGTTTTAACCATCGGCAAAGGCGCCAAACACGTAAAAAATCCCGCAGGGATGACACTTTATTTAACTTTCTGTAAAAAAACAACTTATGATATTTTTTTTCAAAAAGTGTCGTCACTGCGTGACTAATGCGAGGGGCGCAGTGTTAAATCCGCAGGTTGCACTGCGTTTCACCAACGGTTAATAAAGTTTCGTCACTGCGTGACTTTTCTGCCTGTCAAATCAACACAAACATTATATTGTTCACACAAGACTTTAATTCACCGACACAGGGTTTTGCGGGTGATCCGGAATAACCCCACAACTTTTCCGACTGATCTGGATTGACAGATTCAGACAAAGTGCGGGCCTGCAAAATGCATATTTAGCCCTGGATCAGTTAGAATATGGTTCTGGCAACAAAATTCCGTTGTGGCTGTTTGGCATGTTATACTGATCTCAACTCAATCACCGTTTCCGTTCCCCTGCCCGGCGAGGAAGAGATATCCAATTTGCCGCGACAGGAGGCGACGCGGTTGCGGACGTTTTGCAGGCCGTCGCCTTTGACAATGTTTTTTTCGTCGAAACCGCAACCGTCGTCCGCCACGGTAAGCGACAGGTGTTTTTTGCCCTGTACCAACTGTACGTCGATATGCTCCGCGCCCGAATGTTTTTGGGCATTGCTCACCAATTCCCTGGCGCAACAGTACATGGCATATTCGAGATTGTACCGTACACGTCTGTCGTCGCCGAAGAAATGGAAACGAACGTTGAGAAACTGAACACAAATGTCTTCCAATGCGCCCTTTATACCGAACAGGCGCAACGAACGCGGCATGATGTTATTCGTTATTTCGCGCACTTCCCTGATGCAGTCGTCTATCTTTTCGCCGATGATTTGCAGGTTTTCCGCGTTTTTAAGTCCGATTCTTGCCGCCGAAAGGCTTCCGCCCAGTCGGTCGTGCAGGTCTTCGGCAATACGCGCCCGCTCGCCTATTTCACCTGCCTGAAGCGATTCGGCCGCAATAAGCCGTCGTTGCTTCCGCGCGTTTCTTTTGTTTTGGGCCAGGACGATTCCCAGCAAAGCGGCCAGCAGAATGCCGGAAACGCCAAGTCCCGCATACAGTCGACGCTCTGTTTCAAGCAGGTTTCGTTCTCTTTCCAGCAAGGCGATACGTTCTTCCTTCTTTTCGGTTTCGTATTTGATGGCCAGATCGGAAACGGTGGTGTGGAAACTCTTGTCGGTGTACTGTGCGTTCATGTCCGCATATTTTTTCAGATAGTACGCCGCTTGTTCCGTATGGCCCATATACATATTTGCCAACGCAAGATTATGGACAAGGTCCCGCGATGCGTCTATATTAGTCGTATCAATTTGCCATGCTTTCAATGCTTCGGCTTCCGCTTCGCGATAGCGTTTTTGCGCCAGATAAACGTCCGACAGAATCTTTCCGGCATTGATATACAGCGTTACGTCTTTCAGTATGTCTGCATACCTGTACGACTCTTTGGCGTAGTGTAAGGCATGGTCGTAGTCGTTCCAATGCAGGTAGATACTTGCCAGCAGGCTTTTTGTATAGCACAGGTTTATTGTGCCGACGTCAAAACAGAGGCTGTCCGCTATCAAAGCATTGCGAAACGCCTCGTCGTAATCGCCCTTGCTCAGGTAGATATACGCATATTCGTTGTACACTTGCGGCATTATCCATCTGTAATAAAAATCATTTAATTGATTGCTTTTTTCTTCCGCCTGTTTCAGGTATTGGAACGCTATTTCCGTGTTGCCCAACCGCCGGTTAATTTCGCTCAAATTGGCAAGGCTCCCTATATGGCTTTCTATCCATCCTTCGCTTTCCGTTATTTTCAGATGTTGCAGGTAATGATCCATGGCCGTATGGTACATCCCCTGTTGGGTGTAAACAAAGCCAAATATGGCAATAACGCTCGTTTCCATCCTTAAATTTCCCTGTTCAACAGCCAAGTCTTTCGATTGGTTGATATGGACAAGCGCCGCATCGTAATTTCCTTTGAATCCGTTAAATATCCCTATGCTAAGATGATATTGTATCAACATTTCACGGTCGTTCAACTCTTGGGCAAGCGCGATGCTTTTGGCCATGTACCAGATCGCACTGTCCATTTCAAAATCATGGTAGTTATTGGCAATTTCAGCATACGTTTCCATTTTCTGCTTATCAGTAAGCGGTTGGGTATTGAGTTGCTGCTTCAACGAGTCAATGAGGGAACGACTATAGTAAAACAATGCTTTGGCGTCATCATCGTTAGCCACAGCCACACTGCTCACCGCAAGCATAAAAACAAGTAAAAGTCTGCATCGTAGACAGGCAAAAAAATGTTTCATAGTGGAAAGGTCATTTTTATACTATTAATGTCCGCAAAAATACGGCATTATTTCTTCTATGCCTATACCTTAAAAGGGTAAAATCACAAAACGTTTGCATTTTCACCCTTTTGGGGGATTGACACGTATATGAAAAGGGGGTAATTTTGCAGCGAAATAGTTTAAACAGTTTCTATAATTTAATATGAACCGCCCTGTAAAGGGCATTAAAAAAATGAAAATGAAAAAATATACAAAACAAACTGTAGTCGTTATGCTATTTGTAACATTTTTTTTCGGATGTGGGCCAACAACTGAAGACATTTTGAAAAAATACGACATTTACGGCGAATTGCAAATAGAGGCCGGTAAAGCCCATGTTTATCTTGAAACGATGGGAAGTACAATGATGATACGGTATTCGATGCCATTGCTGCATTCCAACGAAACATATATTGAAACCTTATCCGAACGATGGTTTATCGCCGATGCTGCAAATCCATCTGTAAAATTACCGGTCAAGATGGCTGTAACGACCATTAATTCCACCGAAAACGATGTGACACAACCGACTATCTATGGGCATAATTTTACCACCGAAAGTATGAAGGAGCGATTCTTACTTATTGGTTTCGAGGGTATTCATTCAAACGAATCCGATGTCGCAGAAATTTCTCCGTTGTTTTTTCTTGTCGAAAACGACAAGTCAGCGCCAGCAATTCTTACCGATGCGCCCCGGAAAGCAGATGGTCTTTTTACGGCAAATTATGTACAGACACGGTTTGTTGAGTATTCTACATTAACGGTCAAAAAATTCAATATGCGCGTATCTGCTTGGTTAGACCTCAGCCTGCAATCAATTTCGTTAACAGATGAAAAGGGAGTTGAAATCATTGTGCCTGATTTGGATAAGTGGTTTGAAAATGCAAAAACAAAAGGAGATATGCGCATCAATGGGGATATATCAGTGTCTTTCAATACAACGGGAGTTAACAATGTGAACTTAAATGATAATGCGGAAATGGTGTTTGATTTCGAAATCGGCGAAAAACTTTATGCTGTCATTCTCAGCGTTGGTTCTGAATTGTATACGGAAAAGACAGCATCAGGTAAATACATCCTGCTCCCTGAAGAAACTGCTACGCTGTCAACGAAAAAGATCATCACTGAAAAATAAGCAGTAACAGCGCAACAAGAGGTATAAAAAGAAATTAATTAAAATTGAAACCAAGATGAGATGTAAAAATTGTGGCTGGGAGAATCCGGCAAATAACGTCAAGTGTGAAAAATGCAACGCTCCATTAGACGGATCGGCGGGGCAAGGAGAAATCAATCCTGCGGGAGAATTTGACCCGAAACAAACAGCAAAGGGCTGTGATTCATGTGGCTATCCTGTCAGGAAAGGCGACAAAACATGTCCCCATTGCGGACATATCTTTGTCGGTGAAAAACAGGAAACGCCTGCCGTCAACGAAGTATTGCCGCAAAAAAAGCAGCAACCCGCTCCGAAACAAACGCCGGAACAACCCAAACCTGTCGAAAAAATATGCGCATACTGTAAAGCCGCCGTGCCTGAGACCGCCCATTATTGTTCAAATTGCGGAGCGTCATTGACAAATGAACGCAAAAGGTTGGAAGGCACCATCATGCCCTGGGTTCGCGCAGAACAGATTCCAACTCCGGAATGTTCATTAACCTTTATTACCGGCAATGACGAGCCGTCCAATGATACTCCGCTGCGATTTTCAGGCAATGTCATCCAACTGAACAGGAGCAATACTGAACCGTCCAATCAGACCATTACCTCCAAAACGCAGGCCGAACTGAGTTTTGAAAACGGCAAATGGTATATCCAGGACAAAAGCGCCTTGAAAACGACGTATATCTATGCCGGCGACAAGGTAGAGTTAAAACCGGATGATGTCATTGTGCTGGGAAACAGGTCGTTCAGGTTCGGTTGCGTTTCGGAAAATCAACCTGAGTGACCAGCATTTAATCTGCATGACCAATGAAGAACAATGTTCAAAAATGTGATTTTTGTGTCGGTGACACCATAGATAACCAATACCATGTCGAAAAGATACTTGGCGAAGGCGCTTTCGGGAAGGTTTTTAAGGTAAAGGACGGCACAGAACAGGTTTATGCGTTAAAAGTGATGAAACTGTGGGAAATACAACAGGACATCAGGCAACAGTTAGTGGCGCGGTTCGGGATGGAATACGAAACAGGGCGGATCGACAGTCGCTATTTGGTTCGGACGGTCAATCACGGCGCAGTGAAGGGTAATCCCTATATTGTGATGGAGTATTGTCCCAATGGCGACCTGAAACAGTGGATGAAACAGACGAAACCTGATTTGATACGAATCGGAAAGGAAACGCTTTACGGATTAAAGGATTTGCACGCTTGCGGCAAAGTGCACCGCGACCTGAAACCGGCCAATGTATTGATCAGAGACGACGGATCGGTGGCGCTGACCGACTTTGGCATAGCGGGCGACCGGAACAAACGGATGACCGAACGCAATATACTGGGAGTTCCTCAACAAATCATCGGAACGTATCCCTATATGCCGCCCGAACAGGTGCAACCGAAAGAAGACGCCACCGTTCTCCCAACGACCGATATTTTTTCTTTCGGCGTGATGATGTACGAACTGATCACCGGACAATTACCTTTCGGTAAAATAGAAAATCTGATCGACCTGGAAACCTATAAAAAGAATGGCAGCGAAGAAAAGTGGGACAGAAGAAAATTGACCGAATCGGATACGGGAAAATTATTTGCCCCTGTCATAGAAGGTTGTCTGAAACCTAATTACAAGAAACGACTGCAATCGGTTGACGCCGTATTGAAGTTGATGCCGCGTGGCGCCGGTGATGTGGTATACAAATCGTATATGCCTCCCGTGCAGATGATTGCGAAAAACGGAACCCTGTTGCGGATCATGCAGGGCGAAGAATACGGTAAGGCGTATCAACTCAATGCCCTCTTACGCGATGGTCGCCGGTTGATCACAGTGGGACGGCAGGACACAAGCGTCCAGAATACCCTTCCCATCGTCGAAAATCAAAGCAGTTACATTTCACGCAAACATTGCACGCTGGAGATGGACGAAGAAACCGGACAATGGTATATCAGGGATGGACAATGGACAGGAGAAAGGACGGGCGCCCATAACTGGAAACAATCCAAGAACGGCACATTTGTCAATTCGTCGGAGGTCTCCGGCGAAGGTATGCTGACCTGCCCGGGGGATATTATTTCGATAGGAGATGTCAAATTGAGGGTGGAAGGGTATTGAGAATTGACAATTGACAATTGATAATTGACAATTAAGAAAATTCTGTCTGTAAATTATGTAAAAATTATGTAATTCTGTCTGAAAAATGAGCAATATAAAATTTATTATGGCGGCGCGTTGTGAGGCGGCGGGACGACCTAATAACGAAGATAATTTTCAACTGACCGATGATCTGTCGGGCGATCAATGGAGTTTCGTGACCGATACCGAAGTGGATCTGGGCGAAAAAGGCGCTTTGCTGATTGTTTGTGACGGCATGGGCGGCATGAATGCGGGCGAAGTGGCGTCAAAAGTAGCCGTTGAGACCGTGAAGGAATGGTTTGCGTCCGAACGTCTGACCAAAGAAGTCGTTGCCGCCTCCGAAAGCATCGTGCAGCATATCGAACAAGCCATTGTTGCCGCCGACACACAAATCAAGGAAGAAGGCGCAACCGATAAGGAAAAAGAAGGAATGGGCAGTACGATTGTTTTGGCGTGGGTCATCGGTCAATCTGTGTTCGTCGGCTGGTGCGGCGACAGTCGCGCTTACCGTTTCAATCCCGCAGATGGTCTGAAACTCCTTTCGCACGACCATTCGTATGTGCAGACCTTGGTTGATGCGGGACAACTGAGCGCAGAACTTGCCTTTGACCACCCCAACAGCAACATCATAACCCAGTGTCTGGGAGACCCGCGGCAGGCGGCAGAGCCCGATGTCAGGGAATATCCTCTGCATGACGGAGATGTCATCATGCTGTGTAGCGATGGCCTCTGCGGCGTGTTGCGCGATCGTGTCATGGAGGCGGTGATGCGCGAAAACCCCGAAAATATGGCGGCATGTCGCGACGCCTTGTGGGATGCCGCCCGAAATGCCGGCTGGTACGACAATGTGACCATCGGGTTATGCCGGATTGTGTCGGGAAGCGACCGGAAAATGGCTCAGCCGACAGACGATCCGGCGTTGCCAAAACCTGCAAAAAAACGGAGATGGCGGTGGATAGTAAGCCTGCTCGCAGGGTTCATTGCCGGACTGCTCGCCGGAATAGCAATAGAAAGATATATCAACTAAATGACTTAAAAGATGATACAATTGCAAGAAAACGCCTTATTTGGCGACCATGATCGTTACCGGCTGATCCGGATGTTGGGGCATGGCGGGTATTCGGAAGTGTGGCTGGCAGAGGATATGCAAGCCGGACTGACCGTAGCATTGAAAGTGTATGCGCCGGGCAGAGGTTTAGACGAAGACGGCGTGACACAATTCAGCAAAGAATTTAAGATGGTATTCAACCTGAACCACGCCAACCTGCTGCGTCCTACGCACTACGATGTATTTGAACGAATGCCCTATCTGATCATGCCTTACTGCGAATACGGATCAAGCGCCAAATTATCCGGAAAAATCAATGAAAAAATGGCATGGACATTCCTGCACGACGTCGCTTCGGGACTCGCTTACCTTCATACACAGGATCCGTCTGTTATCCATCAGGACATCAAACCCGACAATGTGTTGATGGACAGTAGCGATTCGTTCGTCATCACCGATTTCGGGATCAGCGCCAAGGTGCGTAACACGCTGCAATCGGCAGGTTCAAAAGCGGGAACCATGACGTATATGGCGCCTGAGCGTTTCGACACGGATTATCAGCCTATCAAAGCCAGTGATGTATGGGCGTTGGGGGCATCCCTGTTTGAACTGATGACCGGTAAACCTCCTTTCGGTGAAAACGGAGGTCTGGCGCAGAAAGGAGGCGCTGAACTGTTTATTCCGGGTGAATGGTCGCCAAAAATCAAAGAATTGATATTCAAATGTTTGCAAAAAAAGACATGGGACAGGCCAACAGCCAAAGCCATTTGCGAAGAAGCAAAGCAATATCTGCACGGCATTCCGCCGGGCGGTCGGACGACGACCACAAAACACGTTAGCAGGAAATTTCCGGTGGTTTTGGCTTTGGCAGGAATGCTTATTTTGGGATTGTGTGCAGGATTTTTCGCAGGAAGTTACCTGACGAAACCTGAACCTGATCCGAAACTGCACGAATGTATTCAAATGATCGAACAGGGTGATGCCGTTTTCGACGAAAACGAATTATCAACATGGAGGGAAACGCTGACGAAGTATCAGGAAGCAAAGGAACTGACCGATCAACATTCCCTGCCATTACCCGATATGGAACACCGTATCAGGCTGTTGCGGAAAAAAATGGATGATATGATCAATCTATCTCTCGACAATGCCGGAAAAGCCCTTGAGGTTCGATCCGAAATGGCATTATTTGCCTTGCAGGATGTGTTGGAAATAGATCCCGACAACGAAGAAGCCAAAGCGCTGTATGAACAATATCTGCGGACTTTCCCGCGAAAAGAATAGTTAGGTTTAATAGTTAAAAGTTAGTGGTTAACTTTCAATTAATCGTAACTCATAATTAAGATTTTTTCAATTTTTCAGTTATTTTAAATATGACACACTTTACAAAAATCAAAATCG
>Ga0099364_10014653_pt1 | contig 10410 bp, 5 predicted proteins | sample TergutTh196P3_FD_73070 | JGI IMG/M metagenome (GOLD analysis project Ga0099364, IMG submission 73070) | Microcerotermes parvus P3 segment gut microbial communities from Pointe-Noire, Republic of the Congo - Th196 P3 | ecosystem: Host-associated > Arthropoda: Insects > Digestive system > Gut ...
CCTGTGTTGCGAACCGTCCCTTCCAACTGTCGCGCAAATTCCAATGTCCTACGAATCAGCGGGTTGCCTTTTTCCATTTCAATCCTGAAATCTGTCAGATATTTTATACAATTGGCGAGATTCAGTTTTTCGGCCTTGCCATTAAATTCGGGCATCCGGTCGGGGACAAGTTTTGCCAACCGGTTCGATTCGGACAAAGGTAACTCCATGACACGGGCGACATCTTTGATAGCCATTTTTGAAGCCATGGTTCCGTATGTAATAATATGCGCCACGCGTTCATATCCGTATTTATCCGTCACCCATTTCAACACGTCCCTTCGTCCGTCGTCATCGAAGTCTATATCGACGTCCGGCATCGAGATACGGTCGGGATTCAGGAAACGTTCGAAAAGTAAATCGTATTTTATAGGGTCAATGTCTGTGATACCCAGACAGTAAGCAACTACCGATCCGGCGGCGGAGCCTCGTCCGGGGCCGACGGAGACGCCCATTTTCCGCGCCGCCGTTATAAAATCCTGAACGATTAGAAAATATCCCGGATAACCCATCGTCTTCACCGTATTAAGTTCGAAATCAATACGTTCTTTTAGATCATCGGACAAGTTTTCACCGTATCGTTCGCGGGCTTTCTGCCAGGTGAGGTGGGCTAAATAATCAGCTTCCAATTTGATGCGTATCACTTTTTCATAACGGCCTAACCGGAGATAATTTTTCTCCCCGAACTCCTCTGTGAGGTCTTTTGAGTTATACTTCATACGATAGGCATCTTCGGTAGCAAACGATGAATCAATTTCAAAGAACGGCATCAACGCCTGCGAATCGATATCGTAAACCGTTATTTTATCCGCTATCTCTGTCGTATTAGCAAGCGCTTCGGGCAAATCGGCAAAAATGACATTCATCTCGGCTGTCGTTTTCAACCATTCCTGACGGCTGTAACGCATCCGGTTCACATCGCTCATCGTCTTGTTCGTACTGAGGCAAAGCAGAATCTCATGCGCATCCGCATCGTTCTCATTGACAAAATGAACATCATTCGTTGCTATAAGTTTGATCCGGTGCTTGCGTGCTAATTCAATAATCGTTTTATTTACCTCAATCTGACGTGGATAGATGTCGTGCGCAGCGTTCGGGTCGTGCGTCTCATGTCGCTGAACTTCCAAATAATAATCATCACCGAAAATTTTCTTAAACCACAACACCGATTCTTCGGCTTTTCGCAAATCGCCGTTTTGTATTAGACGGGGTATCTCTCCGGCTAAGCAGGCCGAACAGACAATAATCCCTTCGCGATATTTTTCAAGTAACTCCTTATCAATACGCGGACGACCGTAAAAACCTTCCGTCCACGAACGGGACACCATTTTAATCAGGTTTTTATATCCTTTCAACGATTTGGCAAGCAGGATCAGATGCCACCCGCTAAGGTCTTCCTTAGACGTCTTGTTGTGCCGTCCATTTCGCGCACAATAACATTCGCAACCGATGATCGGCTTAAACAGCCGCTCTTTTTCTTCAAGGATTTTTTTAGACAGTTTCCGTATGCGAACATCTTCTTCCAAGGTCGGATTCGCTTTTCCTAGCAACTGATGCAGTTCGGTCTCGCAATCCTTTATGACGCCCAGATGTTTACTATTTTTCTTCTTAACCTTATTCATAAATTCCTTTATCCCGAACATATTCCCATGATCGGTGACGGCAAGCGCTTTCATCCCGTCGTTCTGCGCCTTTTCAATCAGCGCATCAATAGCAGATTGCCCGTCTAAGAGCGAATACTGCGTATGTACATGCAAGTGAACAAATGACTCCATAGCGCCGCAAAAGTAAACATTATATCATCGCCCGCCTAAAAAAGTTTTCAACAACCCCCGTAGAGCGTTGAAAACTGAAAATTGAAAATTGAAAAAAAATTACACTATCTTTGTACCCTAATTGGAGTACATGATTTTGCCATCTGGTTATCAAAAGACCGGTACGAAACCGAAGAATTGGTTCAGTCGAGCAGACAGGACATCTGCGCTCCTATTTATTATTTTTGTAATCAAATTTCTTAAATTTCTGAATTGAATGAATAAATTTATTTGTATTTTTATTAATATAGTTTTGTGTCTGAATATTTTTTCGCAAAACAAAGGAAAAAATTTAATCCTTAATTATCAAACATGTACGGAAGAGGGTAAAGCCATCGTGACGCCCACAGAACTGAACCCTGCAAAAACTGCCATCCTCATTATCGACATGTGGAACTCACACTGGTGTATGACAGCGTCCGAACGCGTTTCGGCCATGGTTCCCCGTATGAATGCGGTCTTGCAGGTTGCCCGGGAACTGGGAATGCAGGTAATCTGGAATCCCAGCGATGTGGTAACAGCCTATTCGGGTTATCCTCAATATGAAAGGGCTATTGCGGTCATCAGCCGCACCAAACCCATGATACGGGAAACACCTCCCACAAAATTTACCGCCCACGGAGGACCCTGCTTGTGCGGTCCCGGTTTCAAATGTGGGGGAAATTATGGATGGGACGGAATGCACCCCGATTTGGTTATCGGCGACAACGATCTGATATCGGCTTCTACTGACGAGACCTATTCATTATTGTCTGACAGAGGCATTACGAACCTCATTTATATGGGTGTACATACTAATATATGCGTTTATGGTAAACCGGGAGGACTTTCCGATATGTGGCAGGCTGGGTTCAACTGCGCGCTCGCCCGCGACCTCAACGACGCTTTTACAATGTATGACCCACTGAAGCCGTATACACCAGACGAAGGAACTACTGAAATTAACGAAAATCTTCAAAAAGCCGGTATTCCGAACGTTAATATGGGTGACGAATTTAAACGGTTAGGGTTGCTTAAATCCAGTTCTACCATTGATTATGTTCGTTTCGTTCCGTGGGGAAAGCCGGATCGTCCCTATTTCACCGATTCGGAGACGACGGTTACCCTCACCGCCCCATGGCTTGAAGGAGTGGAAATCCGTTATACAACCGATGGCAGTGAACCGACGGCAAAATCTCCACGCTATACCGAGCCGTTGAAAATATCGACGACTACCACCGTTCGGGCAATGGCTTTCCGGAAAGGAAAACCTGTCAGTCTGCCCTCCTTTGCATATTATGTAAAAATGCCCTCCGAAATTCCACCGAAACCCGATGTGTATCTGGATAATTTGGAATTTATACCCAATGCCTATAATGAGCGGGTAAAGAATAGCATGTGGATGCCCGTAATAGCGCAATCATTTGAAGGAAAACCGTTACGGGTAGCCGGAAAAACCTATCAGCACGGGATGGGATTTCGAGCGCCTACGTCGGTACAATACGATCTTAAACCGGAATACAAACGTTTTGTCGCCTGTGCCGGTATTGACGAAAACATGTTGGCAGACAATAACGGACGATTTATCGCCATTAACAGCAGTGTTGTCTTCAAAATATTCATTGACGGGAAAATGGCTGCTGAAAGTCCTGTGATGCGCATTTCGCAGGAGCCCTGGCGTTTTGATGTTGCCATACCTGAAGGAAGCCGCCGCATCAATCTCATATGTATGGATGCGGGCAGCCGGAATATTCTTGACTACGGTAACTGGGTAGATGCAGGATTCATTGTCTGTAAAAATTTCATCCTCAGAACTGGCAGTCCCTGTAGAACAAATCGATGAATCTTGCATTTCCTTTATTGCCAAAGCAGGAAAAACGTACATTATCGAAAATAAATTTTAAATACTATGTATACGAATAAAATGTTTCAACTCTTATGTGCCAAAATCCGCATTATGCCGGTTTTAGCAATGATCCTTACAACTGTTTTATCTTGCTCTGGTAAGCAGGAAATCACAGTCAATCAGGCCCCTATGAACTGGAAGTACGATTGTCCCGGCACAAAATTCTGGGAAGGACTGCCAATCGGAACCGGACGCTTCGGCGCGATGATTCCCGGCGCATTAGACCACGAGGTGATTGCCTTTAACGACGAAACGCTCTGGACAGGCGGCCCCTACAATTCCAACAATCCTGAAGGACCCGAAATCTTGAATAAAGTACGCGAGTACGCTATGGGGAAAAATTGGAAGGCGGCGGATGACGAAGCAAAACGCCTGTTCGGCGACCCTATGACCGTCCAGTTTTACCAGCCAATGGGACGACTGAACATACGTTTCGACGGGCATGATCCCACAAAAGCCTCCGGATATATGCGCAGTCTAAACATGGACAGCGCGTTGGTGGATATTGGATATACACTCGATGGGGTGAAGTATTTCCGTCGCGTATTCGCATCATTCCCCGATCAGGTGATTGTTTATCGCTTGGAAGCCAACAAAAAGGGGAAAATAAACTTTTCGACATGGTTGACAAGTTTGCAACCAAGCGCAGTTGCGAAAGCAGCCGGCAATGAAATAACGATGGAAGGATCCACCATTTCGGAAAAACCCAACGAAATTATTTTACCTCCTCAAATGCGTTGGCAATCAAAACTTAAAGTTGTACCGGAAGGCGGAAAGCTCACTATCGAAGGCGATAAAGTGATCGTTTCCGACGCCAACGCAGTGACGCTGATTTTAGCCGGCGCCACTAACTGGGTGAATTGGAACGATATTTCGGCCAATGAGAAACAACGTTGCAGCGATTACATAACCAAGGCCTCCGGCTACTCATATCAGTCATTACTCAACAGACATTTAGACGACTATTGTCCGCTATTTTCCGCTTGCCGTCTTGATTTGGGACCTGACAATCACCCCACCCGCACAACTACCCAAAGTATGGAGGCCATCCGTTCAGGTGAACACGATTATGCCTATGAAGCCCGGTATTTCCAATACGGTCGTTACCTGTTGCTGGCCGCTGCACGCGAAAATACGCTGGCATTCAACAATCACAATATGTGGCTCAATGATTTGGATGGACGGTGGCGTGGACGATGGACACTCAACATTAACATCCAGGAATGTTATTGGCCTGTAGAAAACACCCATCTTCCCCGCATAAACGAGTCGCTGCTGCTTTTCACCGAGAATCTCGCACAATCGGGCGCCCGTACGGCGAAGGAACATTTCGGCTGTCGCGGCTGGTGCACAGGCCATGGCACAGATGGTTGGTTTATGACTACGCCAACCGACAACATTCCGTTTTATGGAATGTGGCAATGGGGTGGTCACTGGATCATGCAGCAGCTCTACGATCATTACACATACAGCCTTGAAGTTGCCTATCTAAAAAGAATATATCCATTACTGAAAGGCGCCGTTGAATTTTGTCTCGATTTTTTGGTAGAAGAACCTGAATCGGGTTATATGGTCACCTGCCCATCTACCTCGCCTGAAAACAGTTTTTTTGACGATAACGGTAACAGGATAGGCGTAACCTACGGATCAGCCGGCGATATACAGATTGTACGGCTTACGCTCCGTAACTTTATTGAAGCCTGTACGACGCTTAATTCGGACAAAGATATAAAAGAACAGGCCATGGCATTGCTTGTAAAGTTACCACCTCACAAGGTTGGCCATTTCGGGCAGCTGCAGGAATGGTTTTACGACTTTCGGGAATCGGAAGTGACCCATCGGCATACCAGCCATCTCTTTGCCTTGTACCCCGACGATGATATTACCGTGCGCCGCAATCCTGAACTTGCCAATGCTGCGAAAGTTGTATTAGAACGTCGTGGCGATAGAAATCTGGGATGGTCGGGTGCGTGGAAAATCTGCCAGTTTGCCCGCCTTGAAAATCCGGAAAAAGCATACTCCATTTTCCACAAGATGCTGGCCGACATCAGTATCCATCCTTCTGCCGAAGATAGTAATATAACCCCTTCATTTGAAGGCAATCAGGCAATTCAGGGAATAACAGCCGGAGTAGCCGAGATGCTAATGCAAAGCCATAGCGGTGAGATATCGCTGTTACCCGCTCTGCCATCCTGTTGGCAAAAAGGCGCTGTGAAAGGTTTCCGTGCACGGGGAGGCTATGATGTGGATATTGCCTGGGATAAAGGCGCCCTGACAAAAGCTGTTATCAAGGCAAACCATGATGGAACATGTCGCCTGAGAACAAAAACGCCGGTTAAGATTTCGTCTTCCAAACAGCCGGTCAAAGTCGAGACAGTCGACGAATCATGTGTTTCTTTTGTGGTTAAAGTCGGGGAAAGATATATTATTGAAAATACACTTTAATTCCATGCAACATCCGCAGGGCGGCTTGGAGAGATTAATTCTTAATTCTTGGTTAACCTGTTCAACGTCCAATTTTCGAATGCGGCATTTTGTTCGGGAAAATGCCAGTGAGCTGTCTCATAGTAGACTTGCAATGATTTTTCGGCAGTAATCACATTATAGGCCGAATACATGGTTGTCGGTCGACATGCCGTATCGTTGTATCCCCACGTAAAATATCCCGGTACTTTTAACGTCCGGGCAAAATTGACAACATCATAATATTTGGAAGTTTCTAACTGGGATTTAATATTCGGACTGTCTCTCAATCCGGGCCATCCGCCCGGTCGTCCGTGCATAAAGCCGGTTAAGTCGCAAGCGCCCGGATGACGGGATGCAAAGCATTTCACACGCGGGTCTAATGCGGCGGTCACAACTGCTAAAGCGCCTCCCTGGCTGCCGCCCATCACCGCTACATTTTCTCCGTCAAACTCATTTAAAGTGAATAAGAAATCAATAGCCCGTTTGCAACCTGTATATACCCGTTTAAAATAGTACCGTTCCTTATCTTCCATGTTATACCGCGCGTATCCGTTCAATGCGGTAGACGCAAGATTGGTGTACAATTCCTGCGGCAGGTTCACAGGGATACCGTGAATACCTATTTCCAGCGTAATCACACCTCTGGCAGCTAAAGATTTGTAGCCTGTAAATGAATGTAATCCCGCGCCCGGAACTTGTAAAACCGCCGGATATTTGCCTTCTTTCTTCGGAATGCACAACATGCCATAGATATAACTACCCCGCGCATCGTTTTGAAAACGAATATGATACACATTCAATGCAGGCGTACAAAGTTCCGGTTGCAGCGTCAACAAGGGTTCTAAAGGGATTTGTGCTGCCGCCGATAGCGTCTTATCCCAAAAATCTTTAAAATCATCGGGCATGACTTGCGTCGGTTGAATATTTTCAGGCTCGTATCCGACATTGGCGTAAGCGGAATAGCGTCTGCCCTCTTTTGAAAAAGTGACGCTTACTGTTTGAAAACCGGGCGTTTTCATTCCCGGCATCTTCAGTTTTACGCTTGCATTTTTAATATCTAACGTTCCGGTTTTCACTACAGGCATCGCTTCCGGCCCGTACTCGTATTGAACCGTAATATCTGTAAGCGCTACCCTGTTTTGAATGACTGAAATTGTAAATTCAGCCTCCTCTCCTACCTTGTATGTCCAATCCGCTCTGTCGGGCACAACTTGAACCGTATATAACACTTGGGACGGTTGAGCAAATAAATATCCCGAAAATAAAAATAAGAGTGCAACTAATAATGACTTCTTGTCAGTAAACATTTTTTTTTTCATAACCAATAGTTTTTTTTATAACCAATAGATTTGCTGCAAAAATAACCGGATATACTTAAAAAAACGATTAACATTTAGATTAATAACAATCTCATCACTCATAATTATTTTTTATAAAAGAAAAAAATGTTTACTTTTGCCGGTGATTTGTAAACTTTACTTATTATGGACATCGAAGTTTGGCATATTTGGATCATAATCGCAGTGATACTTTTTATTGCTGAGATTTTCACACCGACTTTTCTTCCGGCGTGTATTGCGATAGGCTGTATAACAGCGGGAATTGTCTCCGGTTTTGACTATGGCGTGAAAATTCAACTCGTCGCTTTTGCTATTGGCACACTCATTGCATTTTTTGGGGTGCGGCCTTTCACGCTTAAATATTTCTATAAGAAAAGCGCTAAAATTAAGACCAATATGGACGCTTTAATCGGGAAAGTCGTCAGGGTATCGGAAACAATAGACATCTCCAAAAACGAAGGGAGGGTCGTTGTAGAAGGTGACGATTGGAAAGCCGTAACCGAAAATGATGAAATTGTCACTTTAGGGGAAAAAGTAGAAGTACAACAAGTAGATTCAACCGTTCTAATCGTTAAACCAATAAAAATTAAACAATAAATAATCATGGGCGTAATAATCATTTTAGTACTAATTGCGTTATTCGTAATTATTTGGGTATTTGCAGGTTTCAAGATTGTTAGGCAATCGGAAACTATGGTAATAGAGCGATTGGGAAGATACAGTCGCACGCTCTCATCGGGTATCAATATTATTTTACCAATCATTGATAAACCGAGAGGAATTTTATGGCGCTATATAGTTGAAGGCTATGACGGCAGGGTGTATGTCAAAATGCGGAAGACTGATAAAATTGATTTGCGTGAAACGGTCTACGATTTCCCAAAACAAAATGTGATAACAAAAGACAATGTAGTCACAGAAATCAATGCGCTCCTATATTTTCAGGTGATAGACCCTGTCAAATCGATTTATGAAATCGCAAATTTACCGGATGCGATTGAAAAACTCACGCAAACGACATTACGAAACGTTATCGGAGAAATGGATTTAGACCAAACGCTTACCTCTCGCGACACAATAAACTCTAAATTACGGGCGGTACTCGACGAGGCAAGTCATAAATGGGGAGTCAAAGTGAACCGTGTAGAGTTGCAGGACATCAATCCGCCGCACGACATTCGTGATGCAATGGAAAAACAAATGCGTGCAGAACGCGACAGAAGGGCGAAAATACTTGAAGCGGAAGGAACAAAAGCGCAACTTTCATTAGAAGCCGAAGGACGCAAAGTCGCTGAAATAAACCAGGCGGAAGGGAATAAACAATCCCAGATTTTGATGGCAGAAGGACAGGCGCAAGCAAGACTTAAAATCGCAGAGGCTGAAGCGGCGGCAATAGAAACTATCAGTGCGGCGATTAAAGAAACAATACCCGACACCGTAAACTACCTTGTGGCCGTCAGATACATCGAGACCTTCAAAGATATGGTAAGCGGTAAAGACAATAAAGTCATTTATCTTCCTTACGAGGCAACAGGCGTTTTGAGTGCAATAGGCGGGATTAAAGACTTGCTTAACAACAAATAAACCGCTTGTTCAATCCGGCAATTCCAGCAGATTCCAGCCTTTCCGGTAAGTGTGTTTTACATCGTAAACAGGATTTATATGAAAAAGCGAATTTTAACAGGCGCAGAGTCTTTTGAAAAGATTATCAAAGGCAATTATTTCTACATTGATAAAACATTGTTTATCAAAGAATTGTTAGATAATATGGGTGATGTTACCCTGATAACCAGACCCAGAAGGTTTGGAAAAACACTGAATATGAGCATGTTGAGGCATTTTTTTGATGTGAACATGGATAGCAGGGCATTGTTTGACGGACTTAAAATAATGGAACACAAAGATATCGTAGAAAAGCATCTGAACAAGTACCCGGTTATTTTTATCTCGTTGAAGGATGTAGAGGAAAGAACTTATAAAGATTCAATTGAGAATATCAGGAACTTGGTATCCGAACTTTACAAACAGTACCAGCATATCCTTGAGCAAAATAAGTTAGATGAAACAGACAGGGAAAAGTTTTTGTTTTACCGTAGTGGAAAATCTACCGAAAGCAGTCTGAAGTCTGCTCTTAAGTTTTTAACATCCTGCCTTTATACCCATTACAACAAACGGGTTATTGTTTTGTTGGACGAATACGACACCCCGATAAGTCATGCCTTGATGAAAGGTTTTTATACGGAAATGATAGAATTCATGCGCGGATTTCTTGGGAACGTTTTCAAATCAAATGATTACTTGGAATTTGGGGTGTTAACCGGAGTACAGCGGGTGTCAAAGGAGAGTTTGGTTAGTAGTTTCAACAACCCGATAGTCTGCGGAATTATGAGTGAGTTTTTTGCTACATGCTTTGGCTTCACCGAAGAAGAAGTGAAATATGCTTGTGAGATGTACGAACTAAGCGAAATGTTTGGAGAAGTTGAGAAATGGTATAATGGCTACCGGTTTGGGGGATACGATATGTATAACCCATGGAGTATTACCGGGTATCTGAAAGAAAAAAAACTCAGGGATTATTGGGTGAACACAGGCGGTATATCTGTTTTGGAGGATATATTCATTAAGGGTTCACTTGATTTGAAAAACGATTTGGCAGGTTTGTTGACTAATATTCCGGTACAAATTAATTATGTTGAACATATAAAGTATCCGATTTCGTACAGTAGCGAGCGTATTTTTTGGTCTATGCTGCTAAACGCAGGATATCTTAAACCCTGTGCAGGCGCAACGGGGAACTGGTTTTATGCAGAGTTGGTAAACATGGAAGTGAAAAATATTTTTGCCGACTGTATTGAATCATGGTTTG
>Ga0099364_10014654_pt1 | contig 10409 bp, 6 predicted proteins | sample TergutTh196P3_FD_73070 | JGI IMG/M metagenome (GOLD analysis project Ga0099364, IMG submission 73070) | Microcerotermes parvus P3 segment gut microbial communities from Pointe-Noire, Republic of the Congo - Th196 P3 | ecosystem: Host-associated > Arthropoda: Insects > Digestive system > Gut ...
GTTTTTGCGGGAGGCGATAGTTTGTTTACTTCGTGGACTGCCGCCGCCGAGCCTGATAAAGACGAACAATGAAAAATGACCGTGAACGGATAGAAATCTTGTAAGCATAGGCAAAATTTTCCATCAAAAATCTCGGCTGGGTAATCAACAGGATAATTCCCATATCATTCACCTGTAAAGCATCAAAACACCCGGCTCGGCAGTCGGCGGACCCAATCGCGTAATGTTTGGAGCGGTATGGAATCCTGTCCGTTCTCTTGCCCAAAAACAGCCAGTGCCTTTTCGGCATCGCTCACGGCGTTCTCGGCGGCTTGTTTGGCTCCTTCGATTCCGAGAAAGTGCGGATAGGACCATTTTTGCATCTTTGCATCTTTGCGAAGCCGTTTGCCGACCATTTCCTCGTCGCCGAGGGCATCGAGTAAATCGTCGGTGATCTGAAATGCCAAGCCGAAGTGTTTGCCGAATTCATCCAACGCCGCCAGTTGCGGCTCCGAAGCACCGGCAATCATCCCGCCCAGTTTAAGTGCTGCCCGCATAAGAGCACCGGTCTTGCGGTGATGGACGTGTTGCATCCTCTCCATTGTCCATTCCGTTTTTCCGATTTGCTCTTCCCGGAGCATGTCCTCCATTTGTCCGCCGACAAGTTGGCACGCCCCGGCAGCGAGAGCAAGTTCTTTGCAGCACCGTCCTGCCAGTTCCGGCGGTGTGAGATTGCCGATCATTTCAAACGCCAGTGCTAAGAGAGCATCCCCTGCCAGGATCGCGGTGGCTTCATCAAATTTCCGGTGGCACGTCGGCAAACCCCGCCGCAGATCATCGTTATCCATTGCGGGTAAATCATCGTGGATCAGCGAATAGGCATGAATCATCTCCACGGCACAAGCGGCAGGCATTGCCCGCTGCCGGAATTTCGACGGCAGGTCATCCGGTACATTATTCTCCGGTACACCGCACAATTCACACGCCGCGAGTACCAACGCAGGACGCAGCCGCTTGCCCGGTGCCAGAAGGCTGTAACGGACGGCTTCACGCAACCGGTCAGGACAATCTGCATTAAATTGTACGGCAGAGCCGAGTGCCGACTCGATTTCTTGCCGGAGGATTTCTGCATAGGAGGACTCTGTATGGGAGGACATGGGCGAGCAATGTGTGATTGCCGGACATCAATGGCTCCGGTATCGATGGCTCCATTGTATCACACTTGTTTTTGTTTGCGGGGAAAGGAGCAAAAACTTTTGTGGGCAGTATTTTGCCCGATACTGAAAACGGCATGAAATTGTACTTTGTGTCCCTTGCGTAACCCATGGCGTACTTTGCGGTTCACTCCATTTTTACCGCAAGGGACGCAAAGATTGGGCAAAGGACGCAAAGAATCTATTTTTAGAAGTTCCCTAAATTCTTTCGACGGTATCGGGCAAGGTTGTATGCCGCAAAATTAAGGTTAGAATGATACCGCCGGTGCGGTCATTCCCTTTCCCTACTCCCTATGCGGCAAACACTGTTCCATATTCCTGAAACGATTTTCGGTCAACCCCTTGCTGAATGGGGAATTCTATTGCTGATCGTTGCCGTTCTCCTCTCGCACGTCTATCAATACATCATGCACCGGAAAATAAGCGGTATCGGCAGTTCGCTCGTACTGCTTGCCATTGGGACGGTATTGTTAGTCTTTGTCATTCCCAACCTTGCCGAGGCGGGGCGCGGGATTCCCATCCGGGGGTATGGAGTTTGCCTCGTCGTTGCCATCTTTGCTGCCCTTGCCCTTGTTCTCCATTTGGCGAAGCAGCAAAATATCGCCGCCGAAGAAATCTATGGTCTCTGCTTTTGGACGGTGATCATCGGAATCATCGGCGCACGGGTTTTCTACGTTACCGAATACTGGCAGGAAATGCTCCGCTTCGACCATTCGGGAAAACTGCTGCTCCAAGAATCCTTTTTCAGAGTCATCAATTTTGCACAGGGCGGTTTGACCGTCTTTGGTTCCATCATCGGCGGTATTCTGGCAGCACTCATTTTTATGCTCCGAAACGGCATGCCGGTCTTTCGGACATTTGATATGATGGCACCTGCCGCGATACTGGGTATTGCGATTGGACGGATCGGCTGCCTTCTCAATGGCTGCTGTTTCGGCGGAATTGCCGAGACTTCGTGGGCGATAGTTTTTCCGCCGGGCAGTCCGGCTCACACGTATCAAGTGGCACACGGCAATGCTTTTATCTATGGTTTGAAGTTTGAAGAGCGCACCATCGGCAAGCAAAAGTTTCTTGCCGTCGCAGAAGTTCTGCCGGACAGCGATGCCGAGTCGCAGGGAATAGTGCCGAACATGGTTTTGCGGCACGTTGTTTTTCAACAGGAGGGAAACCGAATGATCGAAACGCCTCACACCCAGCAGGATGCGGCGGAGTTACTCACGTACTTGCAACGGACAAAGCCTCATGAAAAAATACACTTCGACTTTTTTACCGATTCCCTGCCTCACAAAGTTGTGTCGTATTACCTCACACCGGGGACTTCGGTCGTGCTGCCGGTGCATCCGACGCAGATTTACAGTTCCATCCTTGCTCTCTTGCTCTGCGGAACACTGCTGCTTTTGAGGCGGCTTCGTTTTTATCAGGAGCGGGAAGGACTTTTGCTGGCTTCCTTTATGATTTTGTACTCGGTGGGACGCTTTATAATTGAAATTGTGCGTACCGATGAGGACGCATTTCTCGGCACCGGCATGACGATTTCGCAGAATGTGAGTATTGTATTCGGCACGCTGGGAATGGTGCTCTTTGTGTACCTCATTGTTTCAAAAAATCGCCGTCCCGGCAGACTGCCGCCATGTCCATCTGCCGACCCGAAAACGGAATAGAGTCAAAAAGAATTTAATCGCAAGGTACGCAAAGTTCCCGCAAAGCGCAAAGTACCATTCCATGCCGTTTCCAGTATAATAAACACGATGAGACGGCTTGGGACAATTTTTCTTATCGGCATATTACTTTGTACCGGCATACCGGCGAAATTATTTGACCGGCATTCCGCCGCCGCTGAAATTGTGCTGACTCTGCTCGACACGACGTTTGACGAAAATGTCGAAAACACCGCTTGGCGTGCGGAGCGGAATTGCCGGGCGGTTGTCCGGGGAAACCTCTTGCACGTCGAGGCACTTCAAGGATTGCCGCAAATTTTCCAGCGTGTTAATTTTATCGGCGGGGAGTTTCGACTCATTATGGAAATCCGTACCGGTACGGAGTCCGAAGTGTCGCTCTATTGGACAAGCCGGGGTTCCATCCAGCGGAATGAAGAGAACAGAGTGGTGGTGCCGCTTAATGATACCGGTCAATGGCATACTTACGAATTTCTTTTCACGGTGCCGGACGAACTGCAAAGTATGATGCTCCGTTTTTCCGCGCCCGATGGTTCTTGGGACATCCGGTCGATGAAACTGCTCCGGCGCAGCCGACCGCCGATGTCTGTCCAAAGTGCTGTGCCGATGGTTCACGAAGGACAGGAGAGAGTCCGTTTTACGGTTTCCAATGATGTCATCGTTCCGATGAGATTCCGCATCGGCAGCCAAACGACGGTGCAGACTCTCCCGCGCGGCGAGACGGTTGATCTTGCGGCGGCTGTCCGCAGTGAGGGGCATCTTGCCGCAGCAGTGCTCCGGCTGCATCCGCAGGATTTTCCCAGTATGATTCATCCGGTCTTTCTCTACCGTCCAGAGGGACAAACCGATTGGCTCCGCAAGCCACTCGCCGATGGTATGATTCTCGAAATCGCCCCCGATGCCCGGATGGCACGGCTTTGGCAGGGCAACGAACTTTTCGGAATCATTGCTCCGATTGTCCATCGGGAAGGGGGCATTCCGAAATTTGTTTTGGCGGAGGATTCCACGGAGACGGAGTTGCATTTTACCAGCAGCGATGTCGATTTGCGAATCAACCTCGCGCCGCCGTTTTTGCATTTTGAGATTGCGGATAACCCTCTTCCTCACCCCAGCCCGGAGGGGGAGGAAGCCTCTGAATCTCCCCTCCCTGAGGAGAGGGTTCGGGAAGACGCACAGTCAGGGAGGGAGGCACCGCTCCTTGAAGGACCCGTCGTCCGGCTCTTCGGCGAGTTGCGAAGCGGGTTATTGCCCGGCGTGGAATTTTTGGGACCCGGCGGTACGAGTTCCTCCGAAATAGATGTCGCCCGCCCCCATCATGACCGTTCCCGACCCAATCCGCAGTGGATCACAATGCCGCTGGCTGTTTTGGAAACGGAAAAGGGGGGAGCGGTACTCTATTGGGACGATGTAACCCTTCAACCGATCTTCTCCGCGCCGAACCGTTTCGATCATACGGAAGACCACCGCTTTTCGCTCGCCGGTTCCCGTATTAAAGCGTCATTGGAATTATTGCCGCCAGCGCAGCCGAAAGAAGAGCCCGCCTCCTTCCGAGCGATTCGTTCTTATATTGCCCAAAAGGGTTTTCCGCCTCCGCCGGCAGCGTTGCGAACGGCAGAAGAGCAGCGGCAACTATTCACCGATGCCCTATCGGGTAGATTGCAGTCGGAACTGGGCGGACAATGGGGACGCGCCCTCGAACCGCAATGGGAGCGGCAGCCCTTCGCCGATGTCTTTTCGACCTCGGCACGGCTTACGGAAGCCGCGGGGGTACGGTCGAGAAATCCCAGCCTGCTCGTTCCCGGCGGCTCGGACATTTCAAACGATGCAATCTACTTTCTGTCCGGCAGGATTCAAGAATGGCAACGGCTGCGGGAGTCGGCAATCCAGCAGATTACGTCCATGACCAATCTTGACGGCTCGTTCCTGTTCCGCACCCGCTTTCCTGAGGTGGAAACGGCGGCGAGTTCTTACGGCTACACGGCACTGCAAGCCCTGGCGGTGATGGAATATGTCCGCATTACCGGCGACCATGAACTTTTTGCCGCTGTTACAAAGGCATTGGACTATTTGGAACACTGCATTATTCCGAGCGGCGGATACTATCTGGACACCCCCTTCCACACACCGGACTTGCAAGCAGCCGCCACACTGGTTTGGCTTTACACTTGGGCGTACGAATACAGCGGCAATGCACACTATTTGAACAGGGCTGTCCATTTTGCCTACGCCGGCTTACCCTTTGTCTATCAAATAGTACACACAGAAGGAGCAGAATACATCCTCTACGGCACGGTCGGCAAGTTCGGCGGCACCCGCCGCCGCTTACCGCTCCACTTTGGCATCCTCTCCACCCGTGCGGGAATTCAATACGCCTATGCACTCAACCTGTTATCAAAGCATGACAGGCAAACGGACTGGATGGCGGCGGCTCTGGGTATTTTACAAGCGGCGGAAAATTTACAATACACAGATGCAGAGCGGGCGGGCTGTGTGCCGGAGTTTTTTGATGTGGTCAAGCAGGAGCGGTACGGCTGGACAATGAATCCGTGTGCGTTGGTCTCGCTGCGCTGGGCAGTGGAAGGCAAAGTGGACTCGCTCTTTGTTTTAACCGACGGCAGAGACCGCTACACGGCACCCTATCCGCTGCGGAAAGTACCGGAAGGGATTGAGGCATACAATGTCCCGCCGGGACAACGGTTCCATATTCTTCACAATGCCAACCGTTATGGAATGGGAGAAGGGAGCGGATTGATTGCTGTGGATTAGCACATCGTTTTTTACAGACCTGCCGTTTCATTTTGTACCGTTCGCGAAACACCGTCATTGCACGTTGTTTCATTCCGGCTTTTGTTAACGCCGACAAAAGCCGGAATGGAGCGTAGCGTAATGATGGACGGTGCCTGTTTGTTTTCCGGCGAAAACCTTAAACCCGCAACTTTTTGACACTTCCGATGTGCGTTACAATTCTGTAACCGGCACTGCGGACACGCTGTTCCAAACAATTTCGGCATTCGCCGGCTTCTTCGCCCGTACATATCTTATTGTCATACAACTCATATTTCTTTCGGACAGCAACAGGGGAAAGATTGGGCATCACCACGTTCGCCCCGCAACGCAAGCCGTATTCGCGTCCCGAAGGGTCAATCGTTCCCAATGCCGTCGTTGAGGGAATGAGCGCATTCGGAAACATCAATCTGACAATCGCAATCATCCGAAGCGTCAATTTCAACTGTCCATTCGCAAAATGATGAAAAGGGGTCGCGTGATGGGCAATAAAGGGACCAATCCCGATCATATCCGGGCGAAGTTGCTGAAAAAAACGCAAATCGTCAATCAGACATTCCGTCGTCTGGTAAGGCGAACCGACCATGAAACCCGAACCGACCTCATAACCGATTTCTTTGAGACTCCAGAGGCAATCCTGACGTTTTTTCATTTCCATCGCCAGCGGATGCAACTGTTTATAATGCGGTTCATTTGCCGTTTCATGCCGCAGCAAATAGCGGTCGGCTCCCGCCCCGAAATAGGCACGGTAACTCTCCGCCGGGCGTTCCCCAAAGGAGAGTGTAATGGCACAGTCGCCGTAACGCTTCCTGATTTTTTCAACAATGTGAATGATTTTATCATCCCCGTACCACGGGTCGTCTCCCCCTTGCAAAACAAATGTCCGAAACCCCAAGCCGTAGCCGGTTTCACAGCAATCCAGAATTTCCTCCTCCGACAAGCGGTAACGTTCGAGGTTCTTGTTTCCGTTGCGAATTCCGCAATAAAAACAATCATTCTTGCAGTAATTCGTAAACTCAATCAAGCCGCGAAGATAGACATCGGTACCGTAGTATTCCCTGCGGACAGAGTCCGCCAAAGAAGCAAGAGCCGAGTCGAACTGATCGGTCTCCATGAGTTTCTTCAATTCCTCATCTGCCAAGGTCCGGTTTTTGTGTAAAGAGTCGGGAAGGTTGTGCATCATGACGTTTGTATCATCTACTACATTCTGCCTTAAATGGCATTGATTATTTGTTTTCCAATTTTTTCCCGCACAAAGGCACAAAGTGAACAAAGGAGTCGCAACTGCCGTAAATTCCTTTATGTCCTTCGTGCCTCTATGCGAAATATAATCTTCTATCATTTAAGACACGGTGTACTACTATAAGGGAAAGGCACGGGACGTTTTTCTTTTTTTTACCGCAACGAGCGCAAAGTTTACACAAAGGACGCAAGGTGTCATTTTATGCTGTTTACGGCACAAAACAAAATCACCGGGCAACATCTGGGCAACATCACGGAGCAGTCTCCGGGGGGAGAGCAAATGCTTGATTGAGACTCTCACCGAGAGTCAACAGCCAGCGGGAACCCTCACGGTCCAGTACGATGTCTTGTTCATGAATCTCTACAATCTTACCCGCAAATGAGCCGGAGCGGATGGTGTCTCCAAGTTTCGCCGCCATGCGTGAATCGTCGGTGCGCACCGTAAAATCGACCTGTACCCAGTGCTCATTTTGAGAATAGGTTCGTGTAAGCCCCGTCAAAAAGGTAAAATCCGCCCGGTCGAGTCCTCCCTTCGCCGCTTGGAGCAAATTGCGTTCTTCAATCACCTGATAGGTCGCCAAATTATTGGAAGCCGCACGCGGATAAACCCAGCCGCCCGGCAGTTGATTCGTGACCGGATAGGTACTGAACCGTGCATCCATCGCCAGTGCATTGATAGTCATCGAAAAGGTGATCCTGTCCTCATCCCCCTCAATCGGGGTCAATGTCAGGGAGGAAATCCGGTGCAAAAAGGGAGCATAGTAAAACTCAAAGAGGAAATGGGAAAGTTGCGAAAGTGTGCCGGTACTTTGGACATAGAACCGATAATCCGCTCCGGATGGGACATGAGTAGGGGGATAATCCCGCACATCATTGAGTTCCAATCCGCAGTATTGCAGCATTTCCGACAGCAAAAAAGAATACTGCCGGGCATAGTTAGGGATGTGCGGCAATGAGCGCGGGAACAGCCAATAAGTTTGTTCCGTTTGATCGTTCATCTGCTTCATTGCCGCAACGCTGGCTTCCCCTCTTTCGATTTGCTGAGAGAGTTCGGCGATTTGTGTGGTCAGTTCATCCCGAGGCTCACGATACTGCGTATGATAAGCCCAGTGGGAAACGTACCAACCAAAAAACAGTGCCAGAAAAACGATCAGGATGAGGTTACGTGGTGTCATAGATGATTACGGCAAATTGATGCCGTCCGGTGGGTTCGTTTTTGTTTTTCCAAAGCCATTCAATTACGTCGTATAGTCCGAATTAAGCCGCACATACTCCGCCGTCAGGTCCGTCGTCCAAAAGCGGATAGATGCGTCCCCTTCTTGGAGCGTCAGCAGGAAATGCGTGTCCCGATTGCGGCGAATCGAATCGGCAACCGCCGGCTTGTCCGAGGGCAGCGGCTCGCCGTTGTGAAACAGATCGAAACCATTGAGTTGCAGCGAAACCTTCATCGGATCCAGCGGCACTCCGGCATTGCCCACTGCGGAGACAATGCGTCCCCAATTCGGGTCGGCACCGCAGATTGCCGTCTTGACCAAAACATCTTCGGCAACCTGCCGGGCGATTTTCTTGGCATCCTCCCGCGTTTTGCAGCCTTGAACATCAATCGTGATGAGGTGCGACACCCCTTCGCCGTCCGAGGGTATCTTTACCGCCAGTTCGGTGCAAATCTCTCGAAGCGCGCCTGCAAACAAGGACAAATCCTCTGCCGCCGTCTGCCGTCTGCCGTCTGCCGTCTGCCGCTTGCCGTCTGTCTGCTTGCCGTCTGTCTGCATTGCCGCTCCATTCGCAAAAAGCAGCACTGTATCCGACGGACTGGTGTGTCCATCAACCGAAATACAGTTGAAGGATTCTTCAACCGCTTCGCTTAAAAGTTTCTGCGCCGTTTCAGGTTCAAGAGCGGCATCGGTCATAATCATAGCAAGCATTGTCCGCATATTGGGAGCAATCATTGCTGCTCCTTTGCAGAAACCGACAAGTGTCAGAACTGTACCGTCTTGGAGTATTACTTGCCGCGATGCCGTTTTCTCTACGGTATCGGTGGTCATAATTCCACGGGCGGCTCGTATGAAGGACTCTTCATCGCTCGCCAACTGCTTGGCGGCATCGGCAATACCGGCACGCACTTTGTCCATGGGCAACATGACACCGATAACTCCGGTGGACATCACGAGTGCCTTATCGGGTTCCGCACCAGCGTAGTGCGCCGCGAGTTCGGTCATTTCGAGGGCATCGCGGTAGCCTTGTTCTCCGGTACAATCATTCGCAATTTTTGAATTGGCAACCATTGCCTTGAATCCCGCACCGGGCGTTCGGGCGCGGTCAACCAATACTGCCGCTCCGCAAACAAGATTTTGTGTATAAACACCGGCAACCGCAGCGGGAAGGTCCGAAACCACCAACGAAAGGTCCAGGAGATTAGGGTCTGCCTTCAATCCGCAGTGGACTCCTGCAAAACGATAGCCCAGGGGAAGGTGCAACTTCATCATAGGAAGGATTATAACACAATTTTGTAAAGTGCCAATCGTTCCTTGTGATTTATTATCAGGGAACCTCTAAAAATAGATTCTTCGCGCCCCTTGCGGTTCAATCCTCTTTTTTAACCGCAAAGGGCGCAGAGATTGTGCAAGGAACGCAAGGCTTTCGCTGGAAAATATCATACCATTTTTCGTCATATTGTAAGCCTCGCACAAAGTACACAAAGGAGTCTAAACAGCCGTAAATTCCTTTGTGTCCTTCGTGCCTTTGTGCGAAACATCATCTATCCCATTGAAGACACGGTGTACTACCTCTCTGGATTCCGGCGTGCGCCGGAATGACGGAGTTTATGCAAACTTGTCAACGGACTGTGTTTGCCTGTTTGCGTGTGTGTGTTAAATCTTTTTTGGGATTTTCCAAGCGTATTTCCATTGTTTTGAGTAGAGTGCGGCAGCAATGACAGCGATTCGATTTGCCTGCCTCAATCGCCAACACGTACCCGTCTGCTTTAACCTTCGCCCCACCAAGTTCTTACACGCTCCCTCGATCAAACCACTCCCAATCGCTCGACCCTCCGCCAAACGCTCGCAATAATCCAACCGACCAGGCATTGCCGCGAAAATACTCCAGCAACGAATCCAACGACTCCTGTTGATCCTTCTTCAAGCCCGATAACAACTTCAACTCACGCTCCAAGCCTACTAAACCCTCTGATAGCAATACCATACGCATTCGCTCAAACCAATCCTTCGATGACGACTTATCAAACAATATCTTACCGCAGTCCGAAATGTGTTCAGCTCCATGATAAATGTCCAAACATTCATCCGTCTTGCCAAACACCTCACGAACGACATTCCAAATCCCCAAATTTTAGAGACACAGTGCCCCCTCTCCCAACGCCGAAGACACGCCTCGTTATACCCCACAAGTATTTGACATTGGCGAAATTGCACAAATTAGGTACAATGCACTTTTTTGATGCCCTGTTGGTTCATGGACGAATTGGTAACCGCCAACCTCAACGATAAGCGTCTCA
>Ga0099364_10014655_pt1 | contig 10407 bp, 4 predicted proteins | sample TergutTh196P3_FD_73070 | JGI IMG/M metagenome (GOLD analysis project Ga0099364, IMG submission 73070) | Microcerotermes parvus P3 segment gut microbial communities from Pointe-Noire, Republic of the Congo - Th196 P3 | ecosystem: Host-associated > Arthropoda: Insects > Digestive system > Gut ...
GTCAGAACGATTGCATACGATATGGCGTTCGATGTTGAAAAATTCAGAAAGCAGGTACCCGATTGGACTAACGATGTTATAAAGCAAATAAACACTCCGGCAAACAGAAATCAAGTTACAAACTTTCTGAAAGAAAAGTTGGATTCTTTTTTTGATGAAACAATAGAGTTGAACAGGTTTGATGTAAACAGTTATTTAACTGACAAGTATGGTATTGAAGATTATGATGAATGTGTTGCGACGCTCACCGAAAAATCTTACGAACTATCATCTCGTTCGTGGACGTTAACATGGATTTTGATTTTTTTGGTTACGGTCATATTTTTTCTTTATTTCGCCGTTTCGCCGGCGTATCGCACCGAACCGCACTATTACGCACTTTTGCTCGGGGTAGTGGTTTTGTTGCTGGGAGGAATATTAACGCCTATGATTGATATTGATGCAAGGATATCGGATATCGAATTTTTGTTTTTGGGTGATACCGTCCAATTTAAAGATCAGGTTATATTTTTTCAATCAAAAAGCATATTCGATGTTGTTGTGCTTTTAATCAAAGAAGGCGATGTGCAAACTATCGGCGTGGGTTTCCTGATTTTTACGTTCAGTATCATTTTCCCGACGGTAAAACTTGTTTTTTCAGCCCTTGCATTTCGCTTTCCAAACAAGATAGCAACAAACAGGATTATGAACTTTTTTGTTTTGGAATCGGCAAAGTGGTCAATGGCTGACGTCATGGTCATGGCTATTTTTATGTCGTATATCGGATTTAGCAGTCTTATAGGCGCACAACTTGACCATCTTTCGGGATTTGACAATGCACGCTTGTTAACAACACATAAACACACATCATTACAAATGGGCTTTTTTATCTTTACAGCCTATTGTATTAGCGGAATAGCATTTGGTTATGCGGCAAAAAATCTACTTGCCCAAAACACGCGCGTCATTGCATGGTTGACACGCAATCTCATTATTTCAGAAAATACTGAAACAAGTTCTGCGTGACGGATAAAATTTTATTTTTGAAGTTTCCATAATAAATTATCACCTTTTCCGTTTATATACGAACATAATGTAAATAAAATGAAAAGACTTTTTATTGTTGCAGTATTATGCACGGTCAGCGTTTTGGGAGCGTCTGCTCAGGAAACGGCGCGGTTTGAGTTTCTATTTCTAAACCATTGAACCGTTGCCTGAAAATAACGCTTATATGCCTTTTGTCTGTTGCATCCGTAATCGCGATAGGCAGTAGTGTTGTGTCGTTTTTTTTTCAGGACGAGGCAATCAGATTGGTCGTTGAAATTATCAACAAAAATATTACTACCCGTATAGACGTCAAATCTGCGAATTTTTCAGTAATCCGCAAGTTTCCCAATGCATCGGTTGAGTTTAAGGATGTTGTGATATTTTCGCCCACTGACTTTGATACAACCGGTTTCAATCGTGCCGGCAGCGAACGGTTACTTTCCGCCGAAAGCGTATTTGCCGAAATGAACCTGTTCAGGCTTCTGACAGGCAATTACCGTATCACGAGCATCGAAGTGCGTAATGGCAGCGCTAATGTTTTGACCGATAAAAAGGGCATACATAATTTTGTCTTTTGGAATACTCCCGAAAAAACAGGCAATGCTTCAATAGAACTGCAAAACGTTGATTTGCGCAACGTCGATATCTATTACAGCCACAATCCAAGCGCTACCGTACTATTTGTACATTCGGAGCGTACTCATTTTAGCGGCAAGTTCGCATCGCAACAATATACCATGAGCGCCGACCTGCAAGGCTCGGTACATCTTTTTTCCATATCCGGCGACGCGTATGTTCGCGACAAAACGCTTGAACTGTCGGGAAAATTGGATGTAGACGACAATGTTTTCAGTATCCGCAAGGGCGATTTTTCTCTTGCAATGGTAGAAATGAACGTTTCAGGCGGCTTTTCGACTGAAAATGGAGTTGAACTCGATTTGCATTTAGAAGGCAAAAAGATAGAATATGCCTCGTTAATATCGTTGCTGCCCGATACTTACGGAAAATATTTGCGCGATTATCCCGGAAAGGGCGACATCAATTTTTCGGCAAGCGTCAAAGGTAAGGCAGGATCTGACAATACTCCGCGCATAGAGGCGCAGTTTGGCATGACGCAAGGGCAAATAATCCACCGTCAAAGTCAGGTCAGGGTCAGCGGATTGACGTTTTCCGGTTCATTTACCAACGGCGCCAGAAATAATCGTACAACAAGCGCCTTGCTTATCAGCAACTTCGGATGCTATTTGGGAGGCGAAACGCTGCGAGGCAGTCTTTCGATGCAAAACTTCGCAAGACCGCAATTATCGGTCAGAATAGCCGGTAATGCCGGTTTGGAACAACTGTATCGCTTCATACCCGCAAATCAGATTGCAGCCGCCGCCGGACAGATGACTTGCGACATGACCATAAACGCGCGTCTGAAAAGGCTGTCGTTTGCCAATACCGACGATATTGAGCAGCTCGGGCTTCAGGGAAACGTCAAATTAAGCAACGCCTCAATCAGTCTGAACAACATGCCTGATTATCAATTCAGCGGTATTAACGGTACTTTGCAGTTGGGAAACAGAATAAGTTCCGACGATCTGTCGCTGTCGCTCAATGGCAACGATTTCAAGATTGAAGGATATATGGAACGATTGACGCCTTATCTTCTAAAACAGAGTAAAACGGTGTATCTGAAAGCAAACGTATCATCGCAGAATCTTTGCGTCAATTCGCTTTTGACGTCTGAAAAAGCGCCAACGGGCAATGCAAATCAGGAAAACACAACGCCTGTTTTTCCCGACAATATTGAATTTGAGACCAAAATAGCAGTAGCAAATTTCAGTTTCGACGCGTTCAATGCAGAACATTTGAACGCTCATTTAGTTTATAGTCCGCGAATTTTGCAGGTACATTCGCTTGATTTGTCGTCCATGTCGGGCAGGATGCGAGGCAGTTTCAGTGTTGCCAACGAATTAAGGTCAAACAATATTCGTGTTTTTGGCGAGGCATCGCTTGACCGCGTAGAAGTGCAGCAATTGTTCAGCGCTTTCGACAATTTCGGTCAGAATGTTCTTTGCGCCGAGCATGTTAACGGCAAACTTTCCGGCGAATTTTATTTTGTTGCCGCCTGGGACAACCGTATGCAACTGCGCCATGAACTGATTACGTTAGAAGGCAGGATGGAACTTGACGGCGGCGAATTAGTCAATTTTGAGCCGTTGAACAGTCTGTCGCGCTTCGTGGCGTTGGAAGAACTGCAAAACATCAGGTTCTCAAAACTGCAAACGCGGGTTTCAATTAGAGACAAAAAAATTACGTTTCCACATACTGATATACAGTCATCGGCTATTGATATTTCTTTTTCAGGCGAACATGATTTCGACAATCTTTATGAATATCGCGTAAAAATACTGCTAAGCGAACTGCTTGGCGCCAAAGCGCGCAGAGCAAAACGCGAAAATAGCGAAAACGAATACATTGAAGACGGCGGACGACGAACAGCCCTGCATCTGAAAGCCACAGGCAAAGGCAACGATTTCAGAATAAGTTACGACCAGCAAGCGGCAAGAGAATCAATAGCCGAAGAAATTCGCAACGAGAGGCAAACTATCAGAAACATACTGAACGAAGAATTTGGCTGGTTCAGCAGAGATACATTAGTAAGACCAACAAGACCGGCGACAAACGAAGGACAACTGCGATTCATATTTGACGATGATTAGGAAAAAAGTGTTATCTTTGCAGCGTGAGAAGTGAAGTAGATATATCATGTTTTTCGAGCGGGAAAGGGCTTGAAATGAGGATATTCGATGGTTTGAGGGGCGGGGTAAGGCTCGCGGGGGAAACTGTTGATAGTTATGGATATGTGAGAGTATTAGCGAATATTTTTTTACGAAAAAAATGACAGTAAGTAAAGAACTATTTAGTGTTAAAGAGGCAAGCGAGTGGGCAACGCAACACATCAATAAAACGGTTACGTCTGCGAATATATCGTATCTTATTCAATATGGGCGAATTAAAAAAATTGGCGACAACGGTTTTACGCAAGTCGCTAAACAAGACTTGATTGATTATTACAAGTCGTATAATAGGCATCGCGAGGTTTCGTGGAAAGACCAACTTGGAAATGACCTGAATTGGGCTTTGTCCTTCGAACAGTACAAGGAAGCCGAAACTACCAAGCATGTTCATCGGTTGCACCCGTACAAGGGTAAGTTTATTCCTCAATTAGTCGAATATTTTTTGGACAGTCATACCGATAATTTTAAAACACAAACTTATTTTCAAAAGGGCGACATCGTTCTCGACCCGTTTTCGGGAAGTGGGACAACTATGGTGCAGGCTTGCGAACTTGGTATGAGCGCTGTCGGCATTGATGTTTCGGCGTTCAATACTTTAATTGGAAACTGCAAGGTTGCAAGATATAATTTAACGGATGTTCAAACTGAAATCAACCGTATTACAACGGCGTTGAAACATTTTTTGTCAAACTCGCACACATTGGAATTTGAAGCAAAACTTTTGCAGGAATTATACGATTTTAACAACAGGTATTTTCCAGTTCCCGACTACAAATACCGTATTAGGCAGGGCGAAATAGACGAAGAAAAATACGGCGCTGAAAAAGAGGGGGAATTTTTGTCAATTTACAACAATCTTGTTAAAGAATATAACATAAAACTGCGTCAGGACAAAACCGACAGTTTCCTTGACAAATGGTATTTGCAGCACGTCAGAGAAGAAATTGATTTTGTGTTTGATGAAATAAAAAAGATTAAAAATATAAACACAAAGAAAATTATCAGTGTTATTTTCAGTCGCACAATTCGCAGTTGCAGAGCCACTACGCACGCAGACCTTGCAACGCTTGTAGAGCCGATTACGGCAACATATTATTGCGCAAAGCATGGCAAAATGTGCAAACCGCTTTTTTCAATTCTCAAATGGTGGGAAACGTACTGTAAAGACACGGTAAAGCGTCTTGTAGAGTTTGATAAATTAAGAACGCAAACTTTTCAAACATGCTTGACAGGCGACAGTAGAACGATTGATATACTTGCCGAACTGAAACAGAAAAATCCGGCATTTGCAGACATGGTTGAAAAGAAAAAAATCAAAGGCATTTTTTCGTCGCCGCCTTATGTCGGACTGATTGATTATCACGAACAACACGCTTACGCTTATGATTTGTTTGGTTTTGAACGCAAGGACAATTTGGAAATTGGTCCGCTTTTCAAAGGACAGGGCAAAGAGGCAAAAGAAAGTTACGTACAGGGCATTTCAGACGTTTTGAATAATTGTAAAAAATTTCTTGCCGATGATTATGATATTTTTTTAGTGGCAAACGATAAAAATAACATGTATCCTACTATTGCAGAGAACGTTGGAATGAAAATCGTCAATCAGTTCAAACGACCTGTATTAAATCGAACAGAAAAAGATAAGGGCGCTTATTCGGAAATTATATTTCATTTAAAATCAAAGTAATAATGGCATTAAATAATGAACAAATACACAATGTAGAAGCAGTTTTGAAAAACAGTTTGAGGAACAAATTTCAAAATTACAATCCTGAACCTGCTTCGATGCCTTTTCACACAAGGCTTTTAGGAAAGGACAGAATGGCTTTATTTTCGTTTATCCATTCGTTGAACACAAATTTTGGGACAAGTATTTTTGAACCCGTTGCATTGGCGTTGGCTTCAACAACATTCAAAGAAGCGAAAACACAAGCCACTGCGGGAACAAAAATATCTGAAGCCGCACAACGAATTATTCAGGACATTATGGACGACCTGACGGCAGCAAATTCTAAACCCGACAAAACCGAAGAAATAGAGGCAATAAGAAAGGTTTGTCAAGAAGGAAATTTGAAAACCGTAAAACCTACAAAAATAGATATTTGGCTACAAGGACACGACAATCAGATACATTTGTTTGACATAAAAACAGCCAAGCCAAACAAAGGCGGTTTCAAAGAATTTAAGCGAACACTTTTAGAGTGGACTGCGTGTGTGCTTGCCGAAAATCCCAAAGCAAAAATCAATACAATCATTGCTATTCCTTATAATCCATACGAACCAAAGCCGTACTCACGCTGGACAATGGCAGGCATGCTCGACCTTGAAAATGAATTGAAAGTTGCTGATGAATTTTGGGATTTTCTTGGTGGGAAAGGAACATATTTGCAATTATTAGATATTTTTGAGCGAGTAGGAATAGAACTACGCCCTGAAATAGATGAATATTTTACGCGATATACGAAATAAAAAAGTTTTGTCAATAAAAAAAAGGAAAAAAGTTTGTTTTTTTCAAAAAAAAGTTATACTTTTGCTGAAATAAAACAAGATACTTATTAATTTTGAATTGAATGCGAATCAAGTTTACATTTTTATTGATGTGTTTTGCAGTGTTTAGTAGCACAGTAGAAGCCGACGACGAAGTAAAGCGCGGACTATATTTTCAATCCTTTGAGGTGGATAAGGATCAGCGTACATGCCTTAATTTAAACCCCAAGCGACCATTTGTTTTCATAAAGGGCTTTTCGATGGAGTTTGACGTCAAGCTTAGACGTGAAAATCAAAGTTTTGGGTATATATTCCGTATAATCTGCAATGATACCGTAAACGTTGATTTGCTTACCGATATCTCCACATTTTCGTTGGTTATCAAAAACCGAACTGTAATTCAGTATAGAAATTGGGAAATAGGCGATAACATCGAAAATACATGGATAAAAGTGTTGTTCGTTTTCGACCCCGTTGCAGGCAGTGTTTCGCTTTCCTTGAACGGAAGAGAAAAGAAGGCGGACTATTCCTTGATTGACTTGCAACGCTTCAATGTTTATTTCGGCAAAAACATGCATGGATTTTTTTCGACCACAGACATTGCTCCCATGATAGTGAAGGATATCCGAATTTTCGACGAAAAAAATAAATTGGCGCGACATTGGGAATTAGCAAAACATTCGTCGAATGGCGTGTATGATGAATGTGTTTCAGACATGGCGTCGGCGTTGAATCCGGTTTGGGAAATTGACAATCATTTGCGCTGGAGCAAGAGAAAAAATTTGAACTTTACCCAACGAATATACGGGATAGCATTTTGCAGGAATGAAGGACGATTATATTTTGCAGGCGACAGTATTATATATGTATACAACACAAATACGCACGAGGTCGATGTTATTGAGGTTCTGGCGGGCGCGCCTTTCAATTTCGATATTTCGAACCAGATTATTTACGATCCGAATCGTGAAGTATTGCTGTCGTATGATTTTGAAGGCGAGCAATTAGCCGTTTTCGATTTTTTCTCTCGCCAATGGAACAACAATAACAATTCGGAAAAACTGCCGCGACACCTGCATCATGGACGTTTATTCATTCCCGAAGACAGTTTGTTTGCCGCTTTCGGAGGCTACGGGTATCATCGTTACAATAGCCTGTTTTACAAATGTCGGGTAGCGGATAATATATGGGATATGACCGATTTATCGGCTTATATTTCGCCGAGATATTTGGGCGCTATGGGAAGATTGGAGGATAGACAAGTGTTATTTTTTGGCGGACTGGGAAATGAATCGGGCTTGCAAATAGAATTTCCACGAAATTATTACGACTTGTATACGATTAATATTGACAACATTGAAGTAAAGAAAATTTGGGAATTGCCTAATCCTGCGGAAGATTTTACCAATTCCAACTCGCTGGTGGTCGATAGAAAAAATGGTAAGTTTTATGCGCTTGCATACCCCAACAAGCGTTATGTCTCGGTTATCAAACTCCACAAGTACAGTTTGGACAAGCCCGAATATCGTGTGCTGGGCGATTCGATTCCGTATTTTTTCAACGATATAGAATCGTTTTGCGATTTGTTTCAAAGCGCCGACAATACCGAACTATATGCTATTACATCGCATGTAAAAAATAACGCTACGGACATTAATATTTACTCCATCTCATTTCCGCCTATGAGTCAGGAAGAAATCATGCAACGACCGCCTGTACTGTCGAATAATGGCGCGGTTTGGTTTTTATTAGTCGGTTTGCTGATAGGGTTGACTGCTATTTTCATGGTATACAGAAAACGAAAACCAACTCCGAAATTTATTGAAAATCTTGAAGACTGTATGGTGAATGAACAAACTTTTACCTATGACGAAGAGATTCTTGTGTATGAAAATCTTTTGATTGAGAAGAGACCGTCGTCTATCAGTTTGTTGGGGAATTTTCATATTGTAAACAATGAAGGTTATGATATTGCTAAAAACTTTACGTCGACCACAACACAATTATTTTTGCTGATTTTGCTTTCGACCATTAACAATGGACATGGCAGTACGTCAAAAGAAATATGGAAAATGCTTTGGTACGACAAAGACGAGTTCAGCGCCAAAAACAACAGAGGCGTATATGTCAATAAGCTGCGTGCGATATTGAAGTCTTTTGAAGAAATCAGGATTACGAACGATGCGGGTTATTGGAAAGTTCAATTTGAAAAAAATGTTTTTTGCGATTACGAAAGGGTGTTGGTATTGATAAAAACACTACAAGCCGGCGATCTGTTCAATAAAAAAATGTTGACCGAGTTGTTAGACATTGCCTTGAAAGGAACGCTTTTGCCCTATACTCATCAAACTGAATGGCTCGAACCTTACCAAACGCAATATACAAACATGTTGATTGAATGTTTGATGAAATTCAGCACACATGAAAAAGTAAAAACAGATTTGTTGTTACTTTTGAAGATTGCCGATGTGATACTGTTGCATGACAGCATCGACGAAGACGCCATCACCCTAAAATGCAGGGCATTGTTCCAATCAGGAAGAAAAAGTCAGGCTTTACAGGCGTTTAACAGGTTTACTGCCGATTTCGAAAAACTGCTGGCTGAAAAGCATAATCTGGTTTTTGAGGAGTTGGTGAAATAGGATTAGGGGATACACTGAATGGATGGATTTATCTTAATAGCCACTAATGACACTAATTAACACGAATATTTTTCAAAAATGACATTGATAATGAATTATCACGCCGTTCTTCGGGTAGGTCGTCCGCAAATTCATTCCAAAGGATATCAGTCAAATCTTATGGGGAATTGAATAATTTAGCAACATAAACAAAATTAGCATTTTACGAAATTTCAAGAGACTAAAAAACAATTCTTATGGGGAATTTATGCGTTCTTATGGGGAATTGAAATCTATTCTTATGGGGAATTGAATAATTTTTCAATATACTTGTAATGAGCATATTAAAACGTAGCATGAGTCTAAAAATCAGTTCTTATGGGGAAATTTTGTGTTCTTATGGGGAATTGAAATCTACACTGACATCCTTTCAACAAATTGAAAATAGATATTCTCTTTAAAATCAATTAGTTCATCATTCAATATATAGCGTGTATATTTCTGGGCTTTAGTTACTTTAAGCAGTTTTTCCGCCTCTAATTTCGTTATTAGATGACGAACTTGTTCTCTTGATAGTTGTCCATTAAACGCTTCTACAAAATCTTTCATATATACCTCTTTTGCCTTTTCAAAACAACCGGCGACAACCTGTAAATCACATGCACGATAGTCTTTTATGTATGCTGGTTGTTTAGTAATTTCGTAGTAAAGGTCGCCTAACACGAATTTTTTGTCTGCCGAACTTTGCGATTTTATCAAGCCCTCGCGTTGCAGTTTTTCAACGGATTCTTTAAATAATTCTATTGATTTGCCTTGCCTTATGTTGTCTAATGTAAGCAAATCGAACACATTCAGTTTGTCTTTTCGGTTTTTTTGAATTTCTTTTAGAAAAATGTAAAAGGCGTTATCGACAATTTTTGCCCGCAAACGCAACTCAACTTGGTATTCATCAGTGCGTGAATAGTCGGGTAATGGTTTGCCCTCCATCAGGCAGATGTAGCACATTTTATCAACGCCTTGTCCGGCACGTTCTACTTGACCTGTTTTTTCTAATACTTCCATTACCAATTTATTACGGGGTTTACTGCTAACAGTGAGAATATTGCTCTTTGTGACCCCATCGGGAAATCCACCGGAATTTATGATGTCAATATAATCCGGATACTGCTTGATGACTACGCTACTCATGTCGCGCCATAGACGATGCCCAATGGCATTTAGGATTGCCTCTCTAATCACATCTTCATTGAAGGCAGGAATGTCGAATATAGTAAATTTGTGTCGTACATGCAGTAATGGATTGCTTGCGGGTTGGTTGATGTACGCCCAAACTTTGTCCATCATCGTAAAAAGCGATTCTTGAAATTCTTTTCGCGCCGTGTAGTGTATCATCGAATCGTTTAGCCGGTATTCAACAATAACTTCTGCCATAGGTAGATATTTTCGCAATGCCTGTGTTTTTCCAAGCAAAATAAGGGCTGCGTAAC
>Ga0099364_10014656_pt1 | contig 10406 bp, 7 predicted proteins | sample TergutTh196P3_FD_73070 | JGI IMG/M metagenome (GOLD analysis project Ga0099364, IMG submission 73070) | Microcerotermes parvus P3 segment gut microbial communities from Pointe-Noire, Republic of the Congo - Th196 P3 | ecosystem: Host-associated > Arthropoda: Insects > Digestive system > Gut ...
CCGTTTCTTGATAACCAAATTTCTCTTCAAACTCAGTCTGCCATATCGAGTCCTGCGGGAATGCGTTTCCCGGAACTCGCTGCCGCTGCGCATATAATTTTATTAGCTCCTTCGCCATCTCTTTTGCTGCTGATTTTGCCCGCGATTTCACCTTTGCCCAGTCAGTCCCCCCGAGTTTCGACAGTTTTATCCCCCGAACGGCTCCTTCTTCCGCTCCTGCATCCGTTCCGCCTGCTCCAATGTATTTCGCAACCATATCAAGCTGTGTCGCAGGTACATATAAGCTGTCCGTCCCTGCGTATGCAATCTTAATATAATCCTTTGAGACTCCGTCAACCAGTATTTTCGTGAATCCGACAAACCGCCCGATTCCATGCAAATCGTGTACTACTAAGTCGCCCGGTGATAAGTCGGTAAAACTCTGTATTTGCTCTCTATTTGACTTTGCTCTTGTCTTTCTTGCTCGGCGCAGCATCGGCTGAGCGATTATTTGCCCTTCTGTTATTACTGCGAGTTTTATGCCGGAATACTCCATCCCCGCTGACAAATCGCCTTCCGTTATTACGCACTGACCTGTATTTGGAAGGTCTTGCAGCATATAGTCGAGTATTGTCGTAATCCCTCGCTCTTCAAGAAATTCTCGAAGAGACTTCGCTCGACGTTTATCATGGCAGACTATTACTGTCCTAAACCCCGATTCCTTATAATGCGAAATATCAGATGCCGCAGTCTCCATGCTCCCCCCATAGGAAGGTAAGCGTTTTGTGGCGAGGTTTAATGTCGTTCTGGGTTGCAAAGGGTATGAGCTGCCGGTGAAACTGTCCATCATGATTGTCGGGTATTCTGAAATGCGAGCTAAAAAACCAGCCCAGTCTTCTGCAAATCGCACGAAACTGCTCTCCAGTATCCCGGCTTCGAGCAGAGCGACGCAATCCTCGCCAAGCATCTTCAAGTATGCTTCGGCTCTTTCTTTAATCCGTGTCGGCCCGCACAAGACAACAATTGTGTCGTCTGTAAGGTAATCGAGCGCAGTCGCCATCGGATAAATCAGCTCCAGATATCTATCGGCAGCGGGAAAACTGCGACCATTCCGAAGGCGTTCCGAATCCGCTGTGAGGTTATCAAGCAGAGTGCGGCTAGTCGACCTTCTCTTTTCAAACCGTTTTATATGCTCATCTAGTTCATTTGCCAGCCCTACAGAACCATTTTCACCATCGCTTCCGTATAACGCCGGCAAGGACTCTGCGACCGGAGCTATTCGCGCTTCCGTGATTTGCTCTGTTCTACGCTGCGATGATACATCAAAAAAGCCCATCGAGTCGATTTCGTCGCCAAAGAATTCGCATCGCACCGGTTCGTCATATAACGGGGAATAGAAGTCCAATATGCCTCCCCGCAGCGCAAACTGTCCCGCTCCTTCCACTTGCTCGCTTCTGCTATACCCGCATTTGACCAGCATATCGACAACGTCATTCAAATCGTGCGTACTGCCCATTTTCAAAAGCATGGACGATTTCGCCAGATATTCCGGCGGTATAGTCCGTTGCAAAACGCCGCTAATTGACATGACGACTATTGGCGACCTATGTTCAACGAGCATTGCCAGCGTTGCTATTCTGTGCTGTTCTATCTGTCTCGAGACGACTTCAGCGCTGTGAAACGTGAACTCTTTAATCGTGAGCGTCGATGCCTGTTCCGTCGTCAGCGATGCAATGTCCAGAGCCAGCCGCGTTGCTTCATCTTCATCTGCGCAGATAACAGCGACCGGGCGCATTGTTGTCGCTCTGATCGCTGCTGTTGCATGAGCGCGATGTATCTCAGATAGTCCCGATATAACGGCGGGGCATTTCCCGGCTTCAATCCCTGTTATTAGGCGATTAAACTCGATTTCTTCCAGTAATGCTTTTGCCAGCGTCAGCATATTTCGTTGCTCCTTGTTACGTTATGATTCGATTATATACGCGATATACGCGGAATTGCCCCGGTAACTAATATACCGGGGTTTCTGAGTCTTTGCGCTTATTGTACAGCATTTTCGCATATAATACAAGAAAAAATTATCACGAAATTAAATGTATCTAGACACCCCATGTCTTCTGTGGTCTTTCCCCGCTGTCATTCTGAGTGAAACGAAGAATCTTTCTGCTCCGATTTTACGGCATAAATAAGATTCTTCGGTCGCAAGCTCCCTCAGAATGACAACATAGAGAGACCACCGTTACCAGTTACTACTCGACAGGAGGCTGTTTTTAGTATATACTAACGCAAGACATCATTTAAGAGGTGCAATATGCAAGAAGATCAAAACAAACCGGACATGAAAAACAGTGAAAACAGCAAGATGCCAACACCGCAAAGTTACACATATAGCAACGCAGGCATTGACATAACACACACTGACACGCTAAAAACAGAAATGAGCACTTACATAACAACATCACACCCACGAGTACTCAACGGACTGGGACCATTTGCATCACTATACGACTTCAAGTTCGACAACATAACACATCCCGTACTCGTGCTAAAAACCGAAGAACCCGGTTCAAAACAAAAACTGGCGATGGAATACGGATATGCAGAGTCCATATGCCATGACATGATAAACCACCTCGTCAATGATATCATCGTCATGGGTGCGACACCACTGGCAGTTCTCGACACGATAGTATGCGGCAGTGCCGATCAAAACACAATCAAGAGCATAATCAAAGGAATATCAGATGCTTGCGCGGAAAACGAATGCTCACTTGTTGGCGGCGAAACCTCCGTTCAACCGGGAATAGTAGAAAACGGAACATACATCCTAACTTCAAGCATTGCAGGGGTCATTGACAAAGAGAATATTATCGACGGAACACAAATCTCCCGGGGCGATATCGTTTTAGCCGTTGCATCAAACGGATTGCATACGAACGGTTATACGCTCGTCAGATTACTCATGGACACAAAACCGCAAATTAAAGATGACAAGATTGATGGAGAAACCTTCATTGACGCAATAATGAAACCACACACGGCATATTACAAAACGACAAAGGATTTAGCCGCAGCGCACAAAGTCAAAGGCATGGCGCATATCACCGGCGGCGGAATCGAGGGTAATCTCAAAAGGATTATTCCTGATGGATTATGCGCAAAAATCGACTTGTCGAAAATAATCACACTGCCGATTTTTAGGTATATAAAGCGCATTGGTAATATCGAAGACAGCGAGATGCTAAACACGTTTAATTGCGGAGTCGGGCTAATCCTAGTTGTCTCTCCTACAAATGCCGACTTTGTGACTGAGCATGTTCTACGCAGTTTTAATTGTTATGCAATCGGAGAAATAACAAACGATTCAGATAAAATCATCTTTGGAAAAAATATAACCTGGTAGAAAATATCTTCTTGACAAAATAAGACTAATGGTATAGTCTATGAATTAGACTATATCATTAGTTTTTATATTTTCATCAGAAAAACTCTAATTGACATCACGAGCGAACCGAGACAAGAATCCCAACGCAGCAAAATCAACCATTATATCAATGGAGGCGATGAACGATGGCGATAGCGAAAGTCACGGAAGCAGAACTCGAAGTTATGCGAGTAATATGGCAGAAGGAAGAACCATCTCCTCTTTCGGAAATACGCGAAAAACTCGCAATGACACATAACTGGAAACCAACAACAGTCAAAACACACTTATATAATCTACGCGACAAGGGTGTCATTGAAGAAACACAACGCGGAACATACAGAGCAATAGTCACAGAAAAAGAAGCTACGATTGACGCAACGCGAAAGCTAATCAATCGCATGTTCGAGAGCAGCGCAAAAAAACTAGTCGCATCGCTGATCGACAGCGGAGAATTATCACAAGGTGAACTATCCGATCTTCGTGAAATGCTCACATCGAGCATGGAGGTTGATATGGAGGTTGATTATGATTAACACAATCCTTGTAATGAGCGCAACTGCCACCGCATTGACTCTTTTTCTCATGCTCTTTCGTCCAATCCTATCAAAGAAGATTGAGGCTCGAGCAAGAGTCATTGCATGGTGCATAGTATTGTTAGCCAGTCTTATACCCATGCGCTTTTCGCTCGCGGTAAAAACAACACCAACTATACCAACAGTCCGAGAAGTCATTGAGAATGTATCACATCCCAACTTAGAACTGCTTATACTAAGCATCTGGGTTAGCGGCATGGCAGTTTTTCTAATATACGGAATCATGTCATACGTGCGATTTACTCGTAAGTTATCAGCATCATGTGATCAAGAAGGAGAGACAACATATCTAACCATCAGAAAGCGCATTAAAAACATAAAAATATACAGCAGTAACATTATTGACTCTCCCATCTTGCACGGGATAATCCACCCAAAGATTTTCATACCACATAACATAACCCACAATAATGAGGAATTGAGTCTCGTATTATTGCATGAACTAGCGCATCACAGGCGATATGATATCCCCATTAGATGGATAGCTTTCATTGCCAACGCGATTCACTGGTTCAACCCGGCACTATACCTATTACGCCGGGAGCTATTTCGCGAGAGTGAACTTGCAGCAGATGCAACGGTAATGCAGCAACTGAGCAGAAATACACATATGAAATATGGAAAGGTATTACTTGATTTCACTGAAAGAAAACTCAGTTGTGACGTTTCTATGCCAATCATGCTTTTCTCTCACATTTCAGCACTCGGAGAGAGAATCTTAGCTATTGTTAAGTACAAGGAAAAAACCCGGTTATCAATTTTCTTATCATGGGCGCTTATCGTAATTACACTCATAGCTGCTGTTTCCTGCTCAACAAAACGCACACCATCGGAAACCAATGAAAATGATATATCGGACCTCACCTATTCGATACGCATAGTAAATCTTGATAGAAGTTATGCTGTATACACAGACATAAACACCAAAGAACTTAGCGCTGAGTATGTAAGCGAACTGCTGAAAGATGCAGATTTAACCACCGGTGTCTACACAGGAGTAATCATAGCAGAATGAATATGCAAATAAGAAAGAATATTCTACTCACGTCATTTCTTCGTCAAAAGCTGCGATTCTCATTGCTGATGGTTTTATTGGCATTGGCGATGTTTATGCTTGCGATGCGATATGCGGAGCATATATTTGTGACAAAGCAAATTGAAAGGATTGGAGCATTTTACCGCTCAATAGGTTTTGTACAAAACTTAAACGAGTCGGGAATCTTCAGCAATGTGCTGACCGCTGCGGATATAATAGAAGACTCGCAATATGTTGCATTTGGCGACCGCCAACGTAGCGTCGGCGGGCATCTTGTTGAAATGCAGAACGCTGATATTGAAGGGATATTCGATCTTTCATTTGAGCAGTATGCGGGACATAATGTTGCGCAGGTTACTTTTACAGATGCGTTCTTCTATGCGAAACTCATTAGTATCGAGCGCGGGCAAAGCGTTGAGAATCCCGCGATGGTCTTGAGGTTACAGGTCGACAGTGTTGTATTAGGATATCCTGAGCATGTCGAAGATGGTCAGAGTTTGACGATGATATATTACCTGTCGGAAGACGAGATAATCTCTGAACTCATCAATAATAGACAGGAATCAGACGCTGAAACCGAGCCGCAACCCGGATCACAAACGGAATCACTAGCTGAGTCACACCCCGAGTCACAACCGGAATCACAAACGAGGACTGCGCTCTCAAACATGGAAGTCGGTGAGTCTTACTTCCTACGAGGCATATTCTATTACTCATTCGATTATACGAGAGGACTCCCAAAGCGAGGCAGGGACAGTGATATTTTGATCATGAGAACTCTCAATGAAACTACTTCACCGGAATCAGGCATTCGTAGATTGAGCGAGAACCCGATTTGGTATATACCGGTTGCAGAGACTGAACAGGTTGATGCCTCATATCCGGGACTGGAAATGCTCGATTCGGAGCTTCAAACACTGCGGTTCGCACAGAGCAACATATATATACGCACAACCGTTGACATGAGCGCAATGCCTCTGACGCAAGAACAATACGCGAGCATGGAGCTTACTGCCGGACGCTGGATTGTTAAAAACGATCACGAAGAATCTCATAATGTCGTTGTTATTCACGAAGGTTTGGCGAGTTTACGGGATATCGAAATAGGCGACATTTTGACAGTAAGCATACCAAAAAGGCAAATTGGAATAGGACGTACCGGCATGGGTATAATAATGTCAGATATCAAAATGGTCGGAATTGATGATAATACGGCAACCACGCACGAAATGGAACTGGAAGTTGTCGGTATTTTTCGATTTATCAGTCCAACACCGGGGACAACACTATATATTAGCACTCCTCTTCATAATTATATGTTTATTCCTGAATCGATTTTGCCAAACGATTTAGATATCGACCTTTTTTATAACTGGACTGACATAGATTATGTGGATGCTGATATGTTCTTACTTGACGCCAGATATAGTTTCGTTTTAAATGATACTCGCGACATAAATGCTTTCATGCTGGAAAACGAATGGCAACTGTCCGAACTGGGTTTTAGCGTGATGTTCTTTGAAACCGGCGCGGAGAACTTCTGGAGTTCTGCTTACTCTGTCCGTAATACCGCATTTTTAAGCCTTATGGTATTTTCTCTGCTGCTGCTCGCTGTTTCTTTGTTCATTTTGATCTTACATATCCATTTCAGAAAGAAAGAGTATGCAATACAACGCGCTTTAGGTTGTTCGGCAAAATTAGCCAACAGACAGTTGCTGACCGCCTTTGTTATCCCCATGCTCCCCACGGTTGCGATTGGGTGCATAAGCGGCTGGAGTTTTTCTCTATGGCGCGGGGGCGTTGCAGCGAACCCATTTGGAGAGTTTATACCCACATCAGGCATTAGCCTCGATGTATCAATACCTCCCACTCGATGCATTCTACTCATTGTCGGTGTAATGATAGCTTTATCGATCATGGCGATGTTTCTGGTAAGGAGACTATCTCGCCGCTCGGTATTATCACTACTGAGGAATGCGCCTCGGAGAATAAAAGCATGAAAAGAGTGCTGCGTGAAATGCTGCTCAGGAGCCTCAGGGCCCCACTGAAGGCTATCATTTCGTTTATTGCAGCAATGCTGACAATTATCGCTATCAGCCAAATGCGTATTTCGATTATTAGAACACAAATCGAAATACAACGGCTCTACAACACAATTCCCGTCCATGCAAGCATTAAGCCTCGTAGTTCGATTGATTCAGCTCCTTTCCATGACATAGGAAACCTTATCAGAGCATGGGCTGTTCATGGTATTCTCGACATCGAAAACACATATGATGCATATTTGGAATCAGGACATTCATGGGCAATAATCACCCCATGTGCTGCTGACCGTAGTTTGCCCGAGGACTGGTTAGCATTAGCAGGAGTAAACCGCGATACCGGCATTATTGACAATACATATTTGTATGATACACTGTTGGCAGTCTCTGATACAGATATTTACATCAGTAGAAACTCCAAGAGCTTCGTTGATGAAATACCCGGAATAAGCAGATACTTATCGGATGGCAGCCTGGTTGAGGATCTGGTAATAACCTATGCTCCCGGATATGGCGAATCGTCATTCATGTATGCCGATAACAAACCAATCCCCGTTATTGTCTCAGAAAAAACCATGGAAGAGCGTGGTATTTCATATGGAGATACCGTATTCATCAGTTATGCGATACTGACAAGCGAGAATTTTAGCATAATATCATGGGAGTCATGGCAACATCGGCTCGCGACTGTCATTGGTTCGCACAATCGTAACATCATTAACAACCATATGCGAGATGCAACGCTTCTTCCCCTCGCTGCGATGGAAAATATGTTATATAATGAAATTGGTTACATGACACTTGATTTCTTAATCCAATCAGCAGACGATAACGATCCGGCAGCGACTCGCGATACGCTTATTGGTATCGCAGAGGATACACGGGCAGGGTGGGTTGCTTTGTCTTTGTCTGTTCGCGACGAGGAACTCAAAGCTGCTGTCGGCTCTTTGGAAAAAACACTTGCTTTGCTGGAATTTCTATATCCAATCACATTTATCACTGCTGTAGTTATAGGTTTTGGCATCGCAATATTGCTTATGAATCAATACGCATTAAACGCTGCTATCATGCGGGTTCTCGGTTTGCCCGGGTACAAGATCGTGCTTATATATCTGGCTGAGTTTATGTTGATCAATATTCTTGGCATCATTGCCGGGATTACTGTTTTGCAGATTTTTCGCCAAGGTTTTATTTATAGAGATATTCCGGTGTTTACAGGAGCATATCTCATGGCTGTACTGGCGGGCTCAGTTATTGGCGCATGGCTAATCACGCACCGCTCTCCGTTGGAGTTATTACAAGTAAGAGAGTGACTATATGAAATGGATCGAAACCGTGATATCGACGACATCCGCCGGTGTCCTGCACATTGAAATTGAGTTAATAAAATGCGGTATATCAGGTTGGGAAGTCATAGACATGGCGGAAATGCATGACTTCCTATTGAATAATCCATTACACTGGGATTACCTCGACGAAAATCTCTTTAAAGACAAACCCGAATACGTGACTATTAAATTCTATCTCGAAGATAATGACTTCGTGGGCTCTTCGCTGGAAACTATTAAAAGACACCTGTTCGATATGAAACAGACTCTGCCGGATATCGATTTCGGTCCCTTGTCCGTGACGGTACAAACAGTCGATGATAACGACTGGATCGATGCGTGGAAGGAGTTCTTCAAGCCGATTGAGATTGGATCGAAGATCGTAGTGAAGCCCGCATGGGAGGAATATTCTTCGGAAGATAGAATTGTCGTCAGCATAGACCCGGGTACTGCTTTTGGAACCGGTCAGCACGCAACGACGAGAATGTGCATTGAAGCATTGGAAGACTGCATCAGACAAGGCGACATGGTGCTGGACCTTGGTTGTGGGAGCGGGATTTTGTCAATAATCAGCCTACTGCTGGGCGCCGATTCTTGCTCCGCTGTCGATATAAACCCGGACTCTGCGGCAATTGTACACGACAATATGAAACTTAATGGTATTTCTGATGACAGGTTATCGGTGTACTTAGGCGATATTCTGAGCGATATGCGGATTCAAAAGGAGATCAGCGCTAGAAAGTATGACTGTATAGTTGCAAATATCGTCACCGATGTGGTTTTGAGCCTGTTACCGCTAATAAAAGATATGGGTATCCTAAAACGTGACGGTTTCCTTATCTGCTCAGGTATCATTAAAGACAGGTTGGATGAGGTCATACACGCCACAGAGCAAGTAGGTTATCTAAATACAAGGACTACAATATTGGGCGAATGGGCTTGCTTTATTGTCGAACAAAGCGAGAGTCGCGCCGTTTCCTAGCGGTATGAGCGAGCGAGTGACGACATCAAAGGGGAAATACCATTTATAGTCAGTACAATGACCACATAAAGTAAGCCATATAACATAATTTACATTGCAAATTATGTTATATGGCCATTGGCGAACGCATTCCGAGACGGCGATGCGTATAATGATGATTACAACGCAACCATCAGAATATAATCATTAACCGGCAAATAATTGAACCCAATAGATACGCCCATCATCACCTTGAAACACACCTATCCCTATATCGGTGTAATCCGGGTTGAGGATGTTTCTTTGGTGTCCTTCCGAGGCCATCCATGCAGCTACCACCCGCTCCGGTGTCCTTTGGCCGGCGGCAACATTCTCTGCACGGTTTCTACCCGGCACATCGAACTCATCAAACACCGTGAAACAGAGAGTACCATCAGGTCTGTAATGCGAGAACTCGGTATCTAGCTCAATGGCACGTAATGCTGCGGCTTCGTTAATCTGCTCTGACATAACTAGCGGAGCTGCTCCAACCTTCTCCCGTTCAGCGTTCACAATATCCAATACCATATCAGGGTATTCTAATAATGATTCCTCATCATATGGGAACTCGGTTAGTGCGATTTCCGGGTCATCAATTTCAATCAGAGGCTCATACCAAATCTCCTCATACGATCCCTCCGTTTGCGATTTCTTGCTCGGTATCGTTAAGACAAGCGTGATAGCAACAACGAGTACACACACAATTATCCCGCATAACAACAGTCTTTTTTTCTTCATTTGGAACAACCCCTTTAGTCTTGTCAACATACAATATGACTCAATATTACGCTTATTTGTCTAGTTTGTCAAATCTCGGACGACTTCACCGGCAATTATCATTCCGACTACAGGCGGAACAAAAGAAGTGCTTCCTGGAATCTGCCGCCTATTATTATTTGTCGGACTGTCTTCGAGTGAGTCAATATGTAGCAATCCTTCATGTTCCTGAATACTGCTGACGGGCGAGATAACAGGTTCTTTTGAATATACAACTTTAAGTT
>Ga0099364_10014657_pt1 | contig 10406 bp, 8 predicted proteins | sample TergutTh196P3_FD_73070 | JGI IMG/M metagenome (GOLD analysis project Ga0099364, IMG submission 73070) | Microcerotermes parvus P3 segment gut microbial communities from Pointe-Noire, Republic of the Congo - Th196 P3 | ecosystem: Host-associated > Arthropoda: Insects > Digestive system > Gut ...
TAGACATAATAATTAGAATAATAATCGGAACAACAAATCCAAATGCAGTTTTTAATACTTTAAAAATATTAGAGAGAAAAATAAATGCCCCCATAAAAATTATAGGTAAAAATTCGGACCCGAAACCCGAACCCTCGGTTTCATCAACTTTGTCATTTATAAATTCACCCCTACAGGCTTGAATTATAGCCTCAATACCGATAGTGAATCCTTCATCAAAATTACCCGCTCTGAATTTGGGACTTATTACATTATCAAGAATTCTCCCTGCGAGTAAATCCGTAAGAACACCTTCGAGTCCTCGTCCTACTTCAATTCTCATTCTCCTGTCATTCTTTGACGCAAAGAGAATTACGCCATTATCTTTCCCCTTTTGCCCGATCTTCCATTTGTCGGCAACCCTTATTGTGAAATCTTCCATAGAATCTCCCTCTAAAGATTCCACAGTCAGAATAACTACCTGCGTTGAATCCGATTCTTCAAAATCTTTAAGCTTTCTTTCAAGCAGAGATATTGTCTCAGGAGAGAGCATGTTGCCATAGTCATTTACTCGCCCCTTTAGTATAGGCGTTTCAAGGCTATATCCCAATGTAGATGCAGAAAGAACTATGGCGCTGATTATGAATAATATTCTTTTCATTAAAATTCAACTTTAGGAGCTTGTGACGCTTCCTCCTGCGCTTTGAAGGGTTCTTTTCTTTCAAGGTGAAGAAAAAAGTTATTTGTAATATTGTTTGGGAATGTTCTTATAGATGTATTAAATTTCTGTACAGCCTGATTGTATCGAACCCGCGCAACATTTATTCTGTTCTCTGTTCCTTCAAGTTGATGCTGCAAATCTGCAAAGTTTTGGTTAGCTTTAAGATCAGGATATCTTTCCACTACTACCATTAGTCTTGAGAGAGCTGATGAAAGACTGCCCTGAACATCCTGAAATTTTTGAAATGCCGCAGGGTCGTTAAGAACATCTTTTGTTACCTGAAATGAGCCGACATTTGCACGTGCATTTGTAACTGCCGTGAGCGTATCTTTTTCATGCGCTGCATATGCTTTTACTGTTGCTACAAGGTTAGGTATAAGATCCAATCTTCTTTGGTAGCTTGCCTCAACATCTCCCCATGCGGCAAAAACTTCTTCCTCGTTTGCCTGCATTGTGTTGTATCCGCATGATGTAAAACTCAGAGCAATTAATGTCATAGCCAAAATAGTAATAATTTTTTTCATCATCTATCTCCTGGGTTATATTGCATTCTCTTCTTCATTTTCCGGATTTTTCGGAATCCGTGAAAACATATGCGCCATTCTTTTAAAACGAGCCATATTCTCTCTATTTAATGCATCCTTTGTTAGTTTCCATTTCCAGTTATTTTCTATTGTACCCGGCGTATTCATTCTAAATTCTTCACCATAGCCAAGAATATCCTGAACAGGAATTATAACAAGATCAGCAAGAGTAGCCATAGCCTCACGGATTAACCTCAAGTGAAAGTCGCTCCAATCTTTCATGCCGAGATATTCAAGTATGTATTCTCTGTCTTCTTCGCTCATTGATGACTGCTCATAGAACCATCCGTTAGCAGTATTGTTGTCATGAGTGCCTGTATATACTATACATTCTCTGTTAGTTATGTTATGGGGCAGATATTCATTTTTATTATTTTGGTCAAATGCAAAGAGGAGTATTTTCATTCCCGGCAGAGATAGTTCATCTCTTAAGTTTTTTACCTCAGGAGTAATTATTCCAAGGTCTTCTGCAATTATAGGCAGGTCGCCTAAGTCTTTTTCTAAGCGGTCAAAGAATTTTTTTCCAGGTCCTTTTAGCCATTCACCGTCAATAGCTGTTTCTTCGCCGTATTTTACAGACCAGTATGATTCAAATCCCCTAAAGTGATCTATCCTTACTATATCAGTCAGTTTGAGTGAATGATCTACTCTTTCTTTCCACCATTGATATGTTTCTTCATTTAATTCATTTAATTCATTATTGTCATTATTTTTGTTATGCCAAATATACAGGGGGTTACCCCATAATTGTCCTGTTTCGCTGAAATAATCAGGCGGCACTCCTGCAATAAACTCCGGCGTCATATTCTCATAATCAATGCATAGAATATTCTGCGCGCTCCATGAATCTGCGCTGTCCATAGACATATAGATTGGAATATCTCCAATTATCTTTATGTTTTTTTTATTTGCATATTCCCTCATCTCATTCCATTGTGAATAAAACATGAATTGAGCAAATTTAAAGAACTCCAACTGTTCTTTGAATTTATCTGTTATACTGCTGATTGATTCTTTATTGCGCAGAGCAATATCTCTGTCCCATTCAAGCCAATTATATGTATTGAACTTTGCTGCAAGTACTCTGTACAGGGCATAATCATTTAACCATTTATCTCCATGTTCAATGCAGAATTGATTGAATTGATCCATCTCTTCTTTTTGACCATGCTTAATGAAATTATCATGAGCGAGTTTTATAAAACTTGTTGTAAGCTCTTCTGCATTTTTAAAATCCACAAAAGAATCTTCTTTAATACTCGGAATATTCGGAATATTCCGAGCAATACCCGGAATCATTTTCGGTGTGAGTTTTTGATCATCAATAAGCCATTCTTTCTCTTTAATTTTATTGATATTAATAAAGAGTTCATTCCCTGCAAACCCTGACAGAGATGAGTATGGAGAATATTTCATTGAATGAGAAACCGGACCTGTAGGAAGAATCTGCCAGTAGGATACTCCGTTCTCTGAGAGTAGATCTATAAATTTATATGCTTCATCACCAAGCGTTCCTATACCATATTCGCCGGGCAGACTTGTGATGTGAAGAAGAACTCCCCATGATCTTTCTATTTTCATTAGTTCTCCAGACCTTTCATCTGGTTTAGAATATTTTTTAAGTTCTCCAACTCTTCGCCATAGTTTTTCCAATTCCCTGCACGCATATACTCCTCTGCTCTGGAAAAATGATATGAGGCTCTGTCTGCTAATGATTTTAGATTCATACCTTGAGTATTCTCTTTGCTATGCTGCGATCTAAAATTGCCGCTAAGAAATAAACTCTCCAATGCAGTTGACAGATCATTCTCCATTATAACCATATCTGCAAATGAGACTATAACTTTTTTAAGTTCCGGCATTTCACTGGTTACAGCCTTTAAGTATAATGGTTCAATATATATTATAGATTCTTTAACAGGTATAGTTAACATGTTTCCTCTTATTACGCCTGTGCCTTTTTGACTCCATAAAGCCAACTGTTGTGATATCTCAGGATCCTGATTTATCCTTGCCTCTATCTGCATAGGTCCGTAATTGAGCTTATCCTTTGGCAGCACATAGAGTTGAAGTTTTCCGTAGTCGGGCATGTCACACTTTGCTATAAGGAATGCGAGCATATTATGTTTTTTGTACGGAGTAAACGGAAGTATAAGTATAAATTCGCTGTTTTTTTCATTAGGGAGAGTTGTTACCAAGTAGTAGCTTTGAACAGGTCCCTCTTTATCTCCATGAATTTGAGATGGTATTGACCACATGTCTTCGTTATTGTAAAATACATTAGGATTGGTCATGTGATATTTAAGAAGTATCTGACTCTGAATATTGAATATTGTTTCGGGATATCTTATATGAGATTTTAATCCTTCAGGTACTTCTTGTAAATCTTTAAATATATTCGGGAATATTTTTGCATAGGCTTTTATTATAGGATCATTTTCATCAGAGATATAGCAGTCAATTTTTCCATTATAGGCATCAATAATAATTTTAACCGAATTTCGTATGTAGTTTAGATTTTTACCTTTCGCATACATGGGCGTTGAATATGGGAACTGATCGGTTTGTGTATATGCATCTATGATCCAGTAAAGTTTGCCTTCATCTATTACAAGATAGGGATCATCATCAAATTCAAGAAAGGGAACAAATGTATTTACTATTTCCAGTATATTTCTTCTGAATAATACTCTGCTGTCCCTGTTTATATTTTCGGATATCAGCAGGTTTATATCTCCGAATGCAGCAGATACCATAATCCGTTTAAATAAAGAATCGAGTTTAATGCCGCCTGTTCCGCTATATGTACTGTATTCATTTTCATCTCCGGACGGATAATCAAACTCACCAGGCTGTATAGAGGTATTGGTTACTACATATGAGTTTTTATGTTCTCCATAATAGATTCCAGGTCTGTCTATTTTTATATTGAGCTCTGATTTTGGCGGGATATCCTTAATTAAAAATACAGGGAGTCCCTCTGATGATATTCTGTCAACCCTGCTCATGACAGCTCCATATCCATGTGTATATATCAGATGTTTGTTCTGCCATGTTTGAGTGCTTCTGCCAAGTCCATCTAAGGAAAGTTCGCGGGCTGATATGTTAACGGCAATTTTTTTATTATCTATTATATATCTGTCAACATCTACATCGTTAAAAAAATAGTACTGTTTAAGTTCCTGAAGTTGTTTATATGTCTGCCTGAGTGGTCGCCAATCCCATAATCTCACACTCTCCATTGTATCTTTATTTGTTAATATATCTCTATAGGTTAAGTTTTTGCTGTTCTCGAATGGTATTTCTTCAACATTATTTATCCCATATGCAATTCTTGTAAAATCTATATTATTCTGAATGAATGGTTTCTCTTTATCAAGCTCATTTGGAATAACAACGAATCTCTGCTGAAGTTGCGGGAAAACAGTTCCCAGAATAAAATATACTGGCATAATAGTAAGCATTACTATTACCGGGAGTTTGAAACTTTTTTTAAAGACATTAAATAAAAGCAGAGCGCCTGCAATGAATGATATAATCTCTGCTACTCTATAAGCTATGAGCTTTGAATTTACTGCAGTATAACCTGCTCCGTAAAATTTTCCAAGCTGTGAATATAGAAGGTTATATGCAGACAATTGATACCCTAAGCCATAGAGTATTACAAGAACAGCAAGGAGTATTGATATATGCACTCTGCAGAATAATGAGAAATCTAGCTTTCCGTTTCTAAAAAATATTCCGCCATTAAAAAAATGTATAAAAATAGAAAAAATAGTAATAATCATTATAGTTGTCATAAACCAATTGTATAAGAACTGGTAGAACGGCAGGGAGAAAACATAAAAACCTATATCTTTGTTAAAAATAGGGTCAGCGGGAAAGCCTGTAAACGGCACGGAATTTTTATACATAAGATACTCTTGCCAGAAAGCAGAGGCTGTTCCGCCCATTATAAAGCCAATGAATATAATAACGCCTGTTAAAATCAGAAGCAGAAGACGCCTTGATGTGCCTATTGACGGAATCTTAATCCTATCAAGAAAATTTTCTACAAAAAATCTTCCTTTTCCCCCTATGAGTCCCAAGAGGAGAAAATTTAGCATAAATATACCAATAAATGAAGCCCCGAATATCATCTGAACATTGAATTTTGTGAAAAAGAGCGTCCAAAAAATATTAGCGCCGTTATTTATCTTAAACCATTCATAATCTATATAAAAGTTTGAAACATACTTTATAATGAGGAATAGTGTAAGAAAGGTTATAAAAATTATTGTCGTTTTTTTGTTCATGGTTTTGCCTTATATGGTTTTGCCTTATAATGATTTAAATATATATACTATTTTTAAAATTTGCTCTATAATTAAACATTTTTTACTATCCGCTACCTTAATTTTGATAATTTTGTTAATTTGTCGGAAATTAAGTAACCAGAAGATTATAAGTGTTCATTTTAATTAGATAATATTATTATCTCACTCTATAGTCAATTCAATTATTGACTATGTAAAAAGAAAAAATTTAGGTTTTTAAGAATAGGATTTGAATAATTATTTTTAAAAAATATTCAATTGTAATATTTGTAATATTTAAACCAAAAAAAGATTGATTTTTTATTGTTAGAGTAATTATATATCCTATTCATTCAGAAAGATAAAGTCTATTAAAGATAAAGTCTATTCTGGGAGATAAAGTAAGAGTAAGCTATTATTTTTTGCATGGATATTGTACATAACCTGAGAAATCAGTTTAAGACAATGCCATGTAATACATACTTTAAGTATATTTTATAATTAAAATAAGGAGAAGTAATGTGAGAATTTTAAATCTTTTACCTCTGTTTTTGTGCTTTCTTTTTTCTATAATATTTTTTGCCTGTGAGATTGATCCATGGATTCAGGGGAGTAATCGTGTTGATACCGACAATGTGGTTATAACAAAGATTACTGCTTATGGAAAACAGGCAGATGGAGTATCTCCATATAAAGGAAATGTTGGCGCAGTAACAATGTCGCATAGCGTACATGAACAGCATGGTATTAAATGTTTTGATTGTCATCATAAGAAGGGCAATGATGACCGTATAAAAGAATGTGCGCGATGCCACAAGGGCGATAGTGGGTATAATAAACTGCATGGCTTATGTGTTGATTGTCATATCTCACAGAATAAGGGACCTCAGAAATGTATGGAGTGTCATTAACTAATTTTTTAGTTATTAAAAGTTATGAGAAATATGAAGAAAAAAAAGATTCTTATTCTAGGGGTAGGGAGTATTTTGCATAAAGATGACGGCTTAGGCGTATTTATAGTTAATGAAATAATCGCATCATCAGCCAAAGACAAGCTAAAGGATGTTGAATTGGCAGATGGCGGAACACTCGGTTATGATCTTCTCTCTATAATGAGCGGAAGGGAAAAAATAGTTATTATTGATGCATTGAAAATTGATGATACTCCGGGGAGTATATATAGATTCCATGCAAAACATCTGATTGAGAATGGTAATAAGTTTACCATGCATGATGTTGGAGTAAAAAAGATTATTGATATGCTCGCATTGACCGGTGAAGAACCGGAGATTGAAATTATTGGGATTGTACCGGAAGATATTCACTCCTTTGAAATAGGTATAAGTGATTCTGTAATGAGATCAGTACCAAAGGCTGTTGAATATGTTTTGGACGCTGCATTAAATTGACCTGCTTGTAGTATTTTTAAAAACAGGTTTTATTTAATTTGGATTTATGCTGGTTTTTATTTTTTTAGAGTAGTTTTAGAAGATAACTTAATTAAAGAAAAACGATAATTTGACGGAGGATTTTATGGCATTAAATAGGCGAGAATTCCTGAAGATTATGGGAGGAACAACTGCTGCACTTGCTTTTCCTAGTGTTATTTTTCAGGGATGTAAGAAGGCGCTTGAAAAAGCATCTGAAAGAACAAATGTAATATGGTTAGAAGGGCTGTCATGTTCTGCATGTTCGGTATCTCTTCTTAATAAACTTCATCCTGATATAGTTACTGTTATAACAGAGCATATCAGCCTTAATTATCAAGGCGTTGTTATGGCAGGCACCGGATCTGTTGCTACAAAAGTTCTTGAAGATGCAGTTAAGAAGGAAAGAAAAGATTTTGTACTCATTGTAGAGGGAGCAATTCCGACTAAGGATGATGCTTATTGTACATTGGGCGAAATAAACGGAAGACATATCGGAGTCAGAGAATGGGTTGAAAAACTTGGCAAAAATGCCATAGCAGTAGTCTCTGTGGGTACATGTTCTTCTTATGGCGGGATTCCTGCAGGTAAGAGCCCAACATTTGGCGCTGATCAAACGGGCGCTGTTCCTGTTTCAGAGATATTAAAAGATAAAACAGTATTAAATATTCCAGGCTGTCCTCCTCATCCGGACTGGATGATTGGAAGTCTGCTTTATGTATTACTTAAAAACAAGCTGCCTGAACTTGATAGCTATAACAGACCTGTAATGTATTTTGGAAAAACAGTACATGAAAACTGTGAAAGACTCAATTCATATAAGCGCGGAATATTTGCAGAGCAATGGGGTGACGGAGACGGATGTCTCTATAAACTTGGCTGCCTTGGAATGGATTCAGGGTGTGATATTCCTGTTAGAAAATGGAATAACGGCGCCAGTACCTGTACGGAGTGCGGCGCAGGATGTATAGGTTGTACCGAAGCGGCTTTTCCTGATTTCGGTAAAAGAGGAATTTATGAGAATCTTCATGCAAACATAGGTGATGATAAACAAATTGCCGGCAATGTAACAAAAGGTTTTAAGGGGGTATAATCAATGGCTAAAGTATATATAGATCCATTAACAAGGATAGAGGGGCATCTTTCAATAGAGATGGATGTTCAAAACGGCAAGGTTGTAGATGCTAAATGTAAGGGGGATATGTTTCGCGGTTATGAAACAATACTCCAGGGAAGAAATCCTGTTGATGCTAATCAGATAGTTATGCGTATATGCGGAGTTTGTCCCGTATCTCACGGAGAGGCCTCCAGCCGATGCCTTGATGATGCGTTTAAGATTACACCTACTGAAAACGGACGTATATTAAGGAATTTAATTTTGGGAGCAAATACGCTTCAATCTCATATACTGCATTTTTATCATTTGGCAGCGCTTGATTTTGTGGATATTACAGCGCTTCTTCAATATAAGGGTTCTGTCAGCAGTCTTCTTAAACTTAGAGATTGGGTAAAAAATGATATTGAAGTTAAAAAGGGTAAACCTGATGAACTCACTTCTGCCGGACCGTTCCTTCCAAGATATGAAGGCGAAGAGTTTTATATTAAGGATGTGGATACAAATATATCAGCAATTGCAGGGTATGCTCAGGCGCTTGATATACGTCAGAAAGCCCATCAGATGGTTGCACTGTTTGGAGGAAGAGCTCCTCACCCTATAGCTTTGGTTCCGGGAGGGGTTACAACTATACCTACAAGGGGCAAGATCAAAGAGTTTAAGAAATTTTTGAAAGAAGTAGATAATTTTGTAAATAATACATATGTACCTCATGTAATTGCTGTTGCTAAAGCTTTTCCTGATTATTTTCAGCTTGGGAGATACAACAGATTTATGTCATTTGGCGTATATGATAAAGATGAGGATCGTAAAGACTTTCTATTTGAGCAGGGGATATTTGATATTGACAAGCTTGAAAAACTTGATTCCTCTAAAATACGGGAACAGATTAAGTATGCAAGATATAGTTCCGGTTCTAATCTCCATCCCTATAAAGGTGAGACTATAGCAGCGCCTAATAAGGGCGGAGCTTATACATGGGTAAAAGCGCCAAGGTATGACGATAGACCTATGGAGGTTGGTCCACTTGCAAGAATGGTTGTTGCCTATCAATCAGGCAATGAGCAGGTGAAAAAGGAACTCGATGGCGTATTGAAGATATTCAATTCGGAATTGCCTGTAGCATTATCTGCATTGGGAAGACATGCATCAAGAGCTATTGAATCAAAGATGATCGCTGCAGAGATGAGAAAATGGCTTGATGAACTTAATGTTGGCGGCAGTCCGAGAAATACATACACAATTCCTGATAGCGGAGAAGGGGAAGGACTTGTTGAAGCTGCCCGCGGAGCTCTTGGTCACTGGATAGTAATTAAGGATAAAAAAATTGCCAATTATCAGGCTGTTGTTCCTACAACATGGTTCTGTTCTCCTAAGGATGACAGAGATGTTAAGGGACCGGTTGAGCAAGCTCTCATCGTAACACCTATTTCCGACAATCTAAATCCTATTGAGGCTGCAAGGGTTGTAAGATCATTTGACCCATGTCTTGCATGCGCTATCCACGTAGTTGAAGGGGATAAAGAGATAGGAAAATTCAGGGTATGTTAAACGGAAAAAAATTAATTTAATATACATTTTTTAATATTGTAGGGGCAGACACACAGGTCTGCCCCTACTTGTCAGAACCGGGATTTTGTCAAGATTTTCAAGGTTTTAGGGTGGAGTTGGTTTTTAATAAAAATTTTTTATTGATTAATTTTATGTTATAAAGGTATAATAAATTTTAAACAAAATCACTTAAAGGAGATGCTTATGTATCGAAAAGTAAAAAAATTGTTTATGATGAAAAGACTTACTTTTTTTGTGTTATTGTGCATGATTATTGTACAGATAATGGGGGTGGAAATTAAAGCCGAAGACGCCCCTCCTTCCAGTGAACTTACCCTGCAGGTTACGACTATTCCTGAATTAAATTTGAAATTCAGAGAAAATTTTCGATTTCCTTTTATGCAAGGGGAAGGCGCTTTAACCAAAAACAACAACATAAATCTTGCCTTGGGCGGAGATCTTTCACCTGTTTCAGTTTACGGAGTTGTTGATGCGTCCTTGACGCCAATAGCGTTTTTCAAGTTGTCTGCAGGCGGCAGAGTCGGATCCGGCTGGGTGCTTGAACTTAGCGATAAAAGCTACGGAATTGGGATTAACAAAGACGATGGTACCGGCAGGGCTACAGTTGACGAGAGCGCCTTTGACGGCGTTCTTTATAAGGCTCAGGCAGGGGCGACTCTGCAGTTTGATTTTGCTGCTATATTCCCCGGTGACTGGAATCATGTGGTTATACTG
>Ga0099364_10014658_pt1 | contig 10406 bp, 13 predicted proteins | sample TergutTh196P3_FD_73070 | JGI IMG/M metagenome (GOLD analysis project Ga0099364, IMG submission 73070) | Microcerotermes parvus P3 segment gut microbial communities from Pointe-Noire, Republic of the Congo - Th196 P3 | ecosystem: Host-associated > Arthropoda: Insects > Digestive system > Gut ...
ACGGCTCACTACACCCAGATTTTGGGCACCTGCGGACACAAAAGTGGGGTAAGAATGGATTTTTCGCTTTTGTGTCCGCTTATTCGGTGCCCAAAACCTCGTAAACAACCGGAACGTTATGCGAAATACGACCCCAAAATTGTGTGTAAATATATTGACATAATATTATTATTAATATAGAATATAAATTGGAGAATTGTAATGGAAATTTACAAAATTATACCATTTTTGTACGAAAAAAAAAGAAATATTAAAATTCATTGTTCAATAGGTGGAGCAAATAAATTGGAACCATTATATTTGTTTTTTAAAAACGAATATAAAAGTTGGCAAGAAGAACAAAATAATAAAAATTTTGAAAGAGATTTCATTTTATCAATAATATACATGGAAAAGAATGAATATTTATTTGCTGGAATATATCAAAGTATAGATGTTGCAGAAGTAAAAACTGGAGAGAGGAAGGGAAAATATCTATATAATACATTATTGACAGAACATGGTAAAGAATTTATTGGAAAATTGGTAATAAAGTTTGAAAAGGATTTCAGAAACACCTACTTGTTAATGGAAAATTTTATTAATGATTTGCAAATACTTGAATTAAAAAAACAAGAATACAAATTCGATCCTTTCCCTGGTTATTCAAATATTAATATACAATTTGATTTATTAAAGGAGATTATAAATAGCAATGAAATCAGTTGGAAAATTGCTTTATCAAATATAAAAGGAATATATTTAATTAGTGATACTTCAAATGGAAAATTATATGTTGGTTCAGCTTATGGAAATAATGCTTTTTGGCAAAGATGGCAAGAATATATCATTAATGGACATGGTAATAATAAAATTATGAAAGAAATTATTATGAAACATGGAATTCAATATTGTACAAATTTTACATTTTCGATTTTAGAAATATTTAATTTAAATACAATGGACGATGAAATTATAAGGAAAGAATCATTTTGGAAAGATAGGTTATTAACAAGAAAATATGGATATAATGATAATTAAAATAAAAAGTGGTCGTACTTCGCATAACAGGTCTGTTTACGCTTCGCCCTTGAGGGGCTCGGGGTTGCGTTCGCCTAGGTCGGTCGCCCTGTGGGCTCGCTCCCACGGCTCACTCCACCCAGATTTTGGGCGCCTGCAAAAATAATAGGCGGTAAGAATGGATTGCCATTATTTTTGCTTATACGGCGCCCAAAACCTCGTAAACAGCCGGAACGTTATGTGACATTTGGGCATAATGGAAATACATATAATAATATAGGTGTATGAATTTTCATACATGTTTTTATTTATATAAAATGGGTATTGACAATAGCATTATTATATAATTATAATATAATTATATGGATTATTTAGATATTATTTGGGATGAAGATAAAAATAAGAAAAATATTATTTCACATAAAATTTCTTTTGAAGAAGCAAAAACAGTATTTTTTGATCCAAATGCAAAGGTAATTTATGATCCTGATCATTCACTGGAAGAAGATCGTTTTATTATTTTGGGTTTAAGTAAATTATTAAATATTCTAGTTGTTTGTCATTGTTATAGAGAAAATGACAAAAACATACGGATAATATCGGCAAGAAAGGCAACACCAAAGGAACGCAAGCAATATGGAGGTACTATATGAGAAACGAATATGATTTTTCCAAAGCAACATTAAATCCGTATATAAAAAAATTACGGAAACAAATATCTATAAGAATAGATATTGACACAATAGAATATTTCAAAAGACAGGCACAAAAAACAGGGATCTCTTATCAAAATTTAATAAACCTATATTTGTCTAGTTGTGCATCTAATAAAAAAACAATCAATATTGCATGGAAATGAAAAAGAAGAATGCCCAAACGTCACAAAACAGGTCGCGTCAACATAGTTGACGACGGCAACTGCGCCAACAAAGTTGGCGTTGACGAGTTTACGCTTCGCCCTTAAGGGGCTCGGGGTTGCGTTCGCCTAGGTCAGTCGCTACGCTCGTTCCCACGGCTCACTCCACCCAGATTTTGGGCGCCTGCAAAAATAATAGGCGGTAAGAATGGATTGCCATTATTTTTGCTTATCCGGCGCCCAAAACCTCGTAAACAGCCGGAACGTTAGGCGACATTTGGAAAGTGTATAAAAAAGCATACAGTAAAAAAAGATAAAATTTGAAAAAAAATATTGACAAATACGATTAATTATCGTATAGTATATCGTATGAAAGTTACAGCAATAATAGATGATGATCTGGTTAATAATGTAAAGGTATATTCTCAAAGCTCTACAGTTACGGAAGCAATAACTATTGCCCTAAAAGACTGGTTAGATATGTATAATATAAAAGAATTAAACAGGAATATATCAAAAAACCCCATTTTTATAGAAAATGGACAAAAAATTAGAGATGTAAACCGGTCTATATGATTATTCTTGATACATCGATCTGGATAGAGCATTTAAGAAACAATCAAGACTATTTCCCCATAGTAAAGAATCTAATGGAAAATAGAGAAATACTGGCAGTAGAATGTGTTTTTGGTGAATTATTACAGGGTGTAAAAAATAAATCAGAAAAAGAGACAATAAATAATTTTTGGGAATATTTACCAAAGGAAAATTATGAGAACATAATAATTCAGGCAGGGGAGTATTCCGCACAATATAAATTACTGGATCATGGGGTTGGCTTAATAGATGCAATAATTTTAATGCATGGTATAATAAGTGGTTCAAAAATATGGACATTAGATACAAAATTTTTGAGGGTAATACCAAAAGAATTGAGGTATCTAGGGAATCCAAATGTCGCATAACAAGGTGGAAATGGAAACATCGGCATATATGGCAGTAGCCCAGTTTAACAATGTAGAATTTGGCCAAATTTTATATGCCGGCGATAATCTAGACGGGGATACATGGGATAGTCGTAACTATAGTAGCAGGACAGAAATTAGGGAGTTAGTTCTGGAACTTGCTCTTGATTCCTGTATTGCATTATAAGCCAAAAATAGCAATCTTGGACTAGTAAAACATAAGAGCCTGCATATACTGTACATCAAGGATGGTTTTTTTGAATTATATTGATATTTTACAGGAGATGTTGCGATACATTGACGAAAACATCAGTGAAAAATTGAGTGTAAAAAAGCTGGCTGCACGTGCGGGGTTTTCTCCATATCATTTTTGCCGGGTGTTTCAGTGGGGTGTTGGTTATTCAATAATGGAATATGTAAGGAAAAGACGCCTGGCTTTTGCTGCTTCAGATCTTGGTTCTGAAAAATTGATAATAGATATTGCGTTAAAATACGGATACGAAACTCATACGGGATTTACAAAAGCATTCCGCAGTCATTTCGGATGTGCCCCCGAAGTCTATCGTAAACATGGCTCTTTTGACATCCCCAAATTGCCCATCATGGAAAGAACAAAACAGTATGTTAATGGGGGTGTTGTAATGGAACCCAAAATGATAAAAAAGCAAGATATTAAAATAGCAGGGTTCCTTATTAAGACAAGAACAGAAAAAGGAGAAAATTTAAAGAAAATTCCTGAGTTCTGGCAGGAATGTATCGATGATGGGCGAATTGAAAAATTGCACAGTGAATCTTTTGTAAAGAATCATACTGAATATGGTGCTTGTTTTCCGGAAAATCCTGCCAACGGTGAGTTTGAATATGTCATTGGGGTTGAAGTAAAAAATGGACAGAACATACCCAAAGAGTATAAAGTATGTACTATACCGGATGCCTTGTATGCGGTTTTCAGTTCTCCGCCAAGTGATGATGAACATTTTCCATCTTCCGTTCAGGGAACATGGAGATATATATTTTCGGAATGGTTTCCTGACTCGGGATATGAATTTATGGAAAACGGAGTAGATTTTGAACTCTATGATGAACGCTGTAAAAGTGAAACTGGAAAAGTAGTGGACATATTTGTTCCTGTTGTGAAAAAATCATGAATTAAAATACCTGTTTTTTTATGGGTATTATTTTAATAGCAAGGAAGTGTTATGATTATTGATGAACTAAAAGAAAAAGATGGCATATCAGAAAACTTAAAGTTAAGCCGTATTTATTTGCAATTCGGCGAGCTTTTGAAACAGTTAAAACAAAAAGATTTGCCTCAGGGAATTATTGAAATGCTTAATCAGGATATTGAAGAAATAAATTCAACATCTCTTACAGGCAATGATTTAAGAAAAGTAATAAAACGAAAGCAAACGAAAATTTTAAAAATACTTGAAAAAGAACTTAAAATCGTGCCAAAAGATCACTATAAAAATCTTTGGTTAGCAGTTGGAACATCTACATTTGGAATTCCAATAGGCATGGCGTTTTCATCAGTTTTTGCAGATAATTTATTGTCTTTTCTTGTAGTTGGTATACCGGTGGGCATGGTTATTGGAATGTCTTTAGGGTCAAATATGGATAAAAAAGCTTACAACGAAAAAAGACAATTGGATATATATATTAAATACTGATTTTACGTTACAAAGGAGTTCGCAATGTATCCATTAAACACAAAGACAATGAATTTTATCAAAAAAGAAGCTAAAGGTAAAAAGTATCTCAAACTAAACATTGGCATTATGATTGGAGATCAAACAATTCTAAAAACTTTCGACGAGAACGGCGAAATTGAGTATGAAAATAATATTTACGAAATTGGATCAACGACAAAAACATTTACAACATCACTTTTGGCAAAATATGTCTATGAAAACAAAGTACAATTAAACGACAGTATAAGTAAATATATACACGAACTAGATTCTGAAAAATATTACCCGTCATTAAAGAGATTCGCAACGCATACTTCCGGTTATACTGAATATCAATTCAGTGGCTGGTATGGTATAAAAATTCTTGTAGATGCACTTTTAAAAAGATACAAGATGATACGGGAAAATCCCACAAATGTTGATTACAACACAATGCTGAAAGACATTCAAAAAAACCAGATGAAAGATAAAGATTACAAGGGTTTTTATTCAAATTTTGGAATAGGGGTACTTGGTTATGTCTTAGGAACAATTACCGGTTCAGGATACTGGGACACGATGAATGACTTTGTAAAAAACGAACTTGGATTACCCAACACTTACTTGGGTACTTTACAGGATAAAAATCTGAACGGCTTTAGTCCCAAAAACGAAAATTGGGGAAATTATAAATGGAGCGAAAATAATATTATAAGCCCTGCGGGCGCATTAAGTTCCACGGCAGAGGATTTACTTCGATATGCTAAAATGAATATGTATGATGAAAAAGAATATTTTGCTCTTTGCCATAAAAAATATGCTAATTTGACAAAACAGTATGATATTGGACTTGGCTGGTGGCTCGATAAGAATAATAACAACATTGTGTTACACGGAGGAACCACAGGCTGTTTTGATACATTTTTGGGATTCGATAAAGAGAAAAAAGTAGCCGTTGCATTTTTGCCGAATTATAGATGGGGTTTTGCTTTACAATTAACGGTTGGATCAATGATTCTAAAAGATCTTCAAAAATGTGTTTAGCATTTAATATATAAAACCATAATTTATATAATGGGGTTTTCATGCATATTTCTGTACAGCATATTACAAAAAAATATAAAGCCGGTAAAAAAGCGCTGGACCATATAGAACAAACAGCTTGTATACTATATACTATTAGGAAGTAAATGACTTTATTATATTGAGGTATTGAAATATGTCAAATTCATCCAAAAATTCAACCCAAATGGATTCTTCTTCTATTTCTGAACTTGAAAGTATAAAGCTCAAGCTTAAAGAAACTGAAAATAAGGTGGCACAGCTCGAGGGTATTAAATCCGCCATGCCGGATCCCTACTATGTACGGGATATGGATTATAATGTTGTCCTTTGGCCGCCTGCCATAGCCAAAATAACCGGTTTTTCTGAAGAAGAAGCCAAGAAAATGAAATGTTATGATATGTTCAGGGCCTGCGTCTGCCCTCCAACGGCGGATTGTCCGACACAGCGCTGTGTTCAGGAAAGGCAGTTTTTAAGGGATGTAGCCGTTGATGTGTACCACAAGAACGGGAACACCGTTCACTGTCTGGTATCGAATGCCGGTGTGTATGATGAAGAAGGAAACCCCATAGGAGCCGTTGAAATTGTAAAGGACAATACGGTAGTTCAAAACAACATGGTTTCCATAGGTGAAAGAATAAAAAAAATAGATTCGGCATCACATGAATTAAGTATTACGATGGAAAAAGTGCTCAGCATTTCGGACAAGGTAAAAGTGAGTACTTCCGATTCTTTTGTTGATATAAAAGCCGGTGTTCATTCTGCAAGTGAAAAAGCAGGAGAAAGCAGTACATACATAGGCAGTGTTCAAAACAACATGAAGAACATCAACGATTCAATGAGATTTTCCGTTGACAAAATTTCATCGTTGAAACAAAAATCTGAAATGATCGTTGAGTTTATCAAGATGATTCAGGAAATATCTTCAAAAACAAACCTACTTGCTATTAACGCTTCCATTGAAGCCGCCCATGCGGGGGAATCGGGAAGGGGGTTTAAGGTTGTTGCGGACGGTATCAGGGAATTATCAAAAAACTCAAATGAATCCGCTCAATCAATAAACAACACCATCAAGGAAATCAACGAGTTGATAAAGGAAACAACAACTTCCTTTAACGTTACAGAAAAGGATGTTGAATCAAGTTCAAATACCATTTCTGATCTTTTAACCTTTGTAAATGGAATTGCAGATTCAATTAAAGGATTGATGGAAACAATCGACACAATAGAAGCTGCCACAGCTATTACTTCACGGCTCATTGGGGAGCAAAATGAATCTGTTGTTAATGTAAACAGCATAAGCCATGAACTGTCCGATATTGCCGAAAAACTTACCCTTGAATTTGAAGCCGTATTTAGGGCAATTCAGCATACCGAAATGGGTTAAATTGATTGGTTAGTTTTCTGAACAGATAAAAATATCTAAAAAATGTCTAATATTACCAGTTTTTTTTCCCAAAAACCCTTGACTTGAAGGCTTATTTTTCCTAAATTATATGTAGAACTGATTGATGCGTTGTTTTTTTACGTTTGTTCTTCTTGCATGAGTCAGCCAGCCTCCCGGGTTTCCTCACCTCCTTTTCCCGGGGGGCTTTTTTTTGGCCTGATTTTGACTTATCCTTACATTTATGAGGTTCCCTGTAGACTTAAATGTTCCTGTAATCCTCGCCGCTTCCCTGCTTTTTGGGCTTTCTGCCCTTTTTTCCGGATGTTATACCCTAAAACAGGGCTCCACAATGCTAGGTTATCTTGGCAGGGCTGTTCCAATGGAAAGGCTGGCGGAAGGGGAGTCAGAGGAAGACCGTCTTTTTGCTCAGAGAGTGGAGAATATCCGCCTTTTTGCCATTGAGGAGCTGGGACTTTCAGCGAGTAAGAACTATACCCGCTATGTGTCTCTGGACAGGGATTACCTTGCGGCGGTGGTTTCTGCCTCTGCAAGGGATTCGTTTACGCCCCACCAGTGGTGGTTTCCCGTTGTGGGCAGGGTTCCATATAAGGGTTTTTTTAATGTCGAGGGTGCCGCAAGGGAAAGAACCAGGCTCGAAAGGAGGAATCTCGATGTGTGGATTCGCGGGGTGGATGCCTTCAGCACCCTGGGCTGGTTCCGTGATCCCCTCTACTCGTTCATGAAAAGATATTCCGAGTACAGGCTGGCGGAGCTCATCATCCATGAGCTTTTTCACGCAACGGTGTTTCTTACCAGCCATGTCCAGTTTAATGAGGAGCTGGCTACCTTTGTTGGAGTAGAAGGGGCCAGGCTTTATATGGAAAAAACCCATGGCGAAAACCGGGAAGACGAAGGAGATGCCAGGGCCGACTCTGCCGCTTTTCATGATTTTATTCATGGTCTTATCGCGGAACTGGATGAGATGTATAACAGTTCCATTTCTGTTAATGAAAAATTACAACGCAAGGATGAAATCATAACAGCGGCTAAAGTCAGGTTTGAAGAAAATTATGACAGTATTTTTTTAACTGACAATTACAGGGGTTTTATTAACCTTCCCATCAACAATGCGTATCTGGATCTTTTCAGGCTTTACCATGAAAGGGATAACTACTTTGAGGATATGTTCAGAAGATCCGGTCTTGATCTTTCGGACTTCATCGCTGCAGCAAAAACCCTTAACGGTATGCGCCAACTGAACCGTGGTAGAGGTGATCCCAGAGCGGAGCTGGAGAGGGTTATGATAGACAATGGTGCATTATAGACTCGATAATCTGTAGGAATATTGATACTTGGAATGAAATCAAGTAGGATTATTTGGGAGGTAAAAATGAAGAAAAACATTTTTTGGCTTATTATTATTACGGTGGCAGTTTCATTGGCTTTTTCTGGCTGTTGGGGCTGCGATGGCATTGGTAGTATCGGCAGCGGCAGGGGTGCCAATCCTGGAGACAGCGATAACTCTCTTATTGGAACCTGGGAATGGGATCTGGGCCCCATTGTGAGTGCAGTCTTGGACATGAGGTTCAGATTGACTTTTACAAGTGATAGTTTCACTTATGAAATGATGGGTGTAAGACAATCTATATCATACAGGTTAAAAGACAATGCCATTATTTTTCAGGAAGGTAATACAGAGGTAGAGATACAGTACAGGGTAAACGGAGACACCTTGTCAATCGACATAGGAGACTGGATGGGCGAGTTATCAGGGATTGGAATCCAGACATCTCTGGATTTTAAACGAGTCAGGTAGCGGCGTAATATTGTAAATAACATAGATTTATTTTTCCCAAATCTTCAACGATGACCTCATATACTGTTTTACATCCGTTCCATAAACATCATTAAGAAGATCTTTTGAAACAATATCATTCGCTTTACAGTCTGCTTTTATTTCACCGTCTTTCATTACAATGATTCTATCACTTAACTGCATGGCCAGGTTTATGTCATGCAGAACGCCTACAACAGTGCGGCTCCCCTCGCTTGACCATTTTTTTAAGAATTCTACAATCTCGACCTGGCATTTCAGGTCAAGATGGCTGGTTGGCTCGTCAAGGAGAATCAACTGCGGCTCCTGTGCCAGAGTTCTTGCCAGGAACACCCTTTGAAGCTGTCCTGCCGAAAGTTTTGTTATTTCTATGTTTTTTTCTGCATGGAGATTTACAGCTTCAAGGGAATGCATAACCATGTCGATGTCTTTTTTTGATGGTCTTCCGGAAAACCTGTCTTTTATATATATGTAACGCCCCATCATTACTGTTTCAAAAACAGTGTAGGAAAAGTAGACGGCGATGTTCTGGCTAAGCATAGCAATTTTTTGAGAGATTTCTTCGCGTTTCATATCACATAACGATCTGCTGTCAAATGTGATCCTTCCCCTGAAGGGAAGTATATTTGCAGCTGTCCTGAGGAGTGTTGTTTTTCCGCAGCCGTTGGGGCCAATGATTGAAATATTTTCGCCAGGTTCTGTACTAAAAGAAATGTTTCGTATAACATCTGTGCTATTATATCCGGCTGATACATTGTTTAGGATTAACATTGTGCCCTACCTGTTCCTTTTGCTGAAAAACACATATGCGAAAAATGGCGCACCGATAATTGCAGTTACGGCTCCTACGGGCAGTTCCCTGAAAGGTAATACCATCCGGGCTGCAAGATCACACAGGGCCATGAACGCTCCTCCTGCCAGAGCCGACATTGGAATCACATATTTGTGAGACGAGCCGAAAATTTTACGGATTACATGGGGGGTAACCAGATCAATAAATCCTATAACACCTGTAAATGCGATTGTGCTTCCGGTAATTGCAGCTGAGGAAATCAACAGTTTCCACTTAACCCTGACGCTGTTTATTCCTATTGTTTTGGCCTGTTCATCGCCAAAGGTCATTATATCCAGTTCTTGCTTGAAGCGGAAAATATATAAAACACCGGCTATTGTAACAGGAGCAAGAATAAGAATCGCCTGCCAGTCGCGCATGGAAAAACTACCCATCTGCCAGAAAATCATTCTTTGAATACTTTCCCTGTACAGAGCAAACATCAGAGTTGTAATGGCGTTTATGAACAGGGAAAAAACCATACCTGTAAGTATTATCGTGTTGTTTTCCATCCTGCTGTCCAAACGTGAGGCGAAAGTTATTGATAAAATAATTGTGCCAAGGCCGAAAAGAAACCCGAGCAGAGGCAGGGTAAGCAATGTAAGAATGGGCAGGCTGACTCCAAGAAAGATTACCAGAGATGCGCCTAAAGAAGCGCCTGATGAAACTCCAAGCGTAAACGATGAGGCAAGAGGGTTCCTTAGTATTGACTGCATTACGGCACCGCTGACAGACAGGGAACTGCCTGCAAAAAATGCCAGTAATACTCTCGGTAGACGGGTGCTCCAGAGAATAGCTACA
>Ga0099364_10014659_pt1 | contig 10406 bp, 6 predicted proteins | sample TergutTh196P3_FD_73070 | JGI IMG/M metagenome (GOLD analysis project Ga0099364, IMG submission 73070) | Microcerotermes parvus P3 segment gut microbial communities from Pointe-Noire, Republic of the Congo - Th196 P3 | ecosystem: Host-associated > Arthropoda: Insects > Digestive system > Gut ...
ACGGAAGAACAGATCGGTTCCGAGCTGATTTGTCCCGATTGCCATACGACCACCGTCGTTCCGCCGAAGCCTCAACGGAATCCGTCGGCTCCGCCGGTTCCGGTAAGCTTTGAGGGAAGTTCGACCTTTGGACTCGAAACGGCAAAGCCCGCTTCCAACGAGCCGCTGATTCCCGTCGTCTGCGGACTCTGCGGAACCCGGATGTACGCCGGAGAATCCCAGATCGGCGGATTCAAGACTTGTCCCGACTGCGGACGCCAAACGGAAATCAAACCGGTTCCCCAAAAGGAACTCGTCCAACCGGAAATTACCGGCGGAGAATACGGCGTCAGCACGGCAGAGCCGCCGCCGCGACCGGTGATCCGAACGCTGACCGATTACCGTTACGTCGACGGCTCGCTCAATCAAGAACGCTACGGCGATACTCCACCGGAAAATCAACCGGTTCGTCCTGCGAAACGTCCGACAAATTCTGTGAAAGACGAAACGCCTGTTCGTCATCAGCGTCCTCCGTTACCACAACGGCCCCTGACAGAAGGGTTGTTGACGCCGATTTTCTCTTGGCGCGTGATGGTCCGAATCTTGGGAACCACGGCACTGGCTTGTTTTGTGATTTTCATCGGGCATATACTGGCTGAGCTTTTCCTCCTCAGTGCGGCAATCGTGGGCTTTGGCTTGATTTTCTGGGCCTGTGTGCAAATGAATCTCTGTTGGAGTGTCTTTCATTTTTCGACCGACGGCAACGACGACTTCGACGACTGGGCCGAATTCTCATTGACCGATGCCATCGGTTTTTTACTCTGGATTCTTTGCCTCAGCATCCTTGCGGCAACGCCGGGGTATTTTCTGAGCAGCAGTTTATCCGGCGATCTCGCTGTCGTGCGGGAACTGGCCGATGAACAAACCCCTTGGGTCAACGATCCAGCGGTGATTATTCAGGATTACGTTTTGATGCGTTTGTCGCACTGGATTATCTTTCCATTCTTTTTCCTTTCGTGTATGGAGGCTGGTTCGTATTTCTCGCCGATTTCGTGGGGAACTCTCCGAACCTTCGCACGGTACACCGGCCTTTGGTTGCGTTTTTACGGCCTCGCAGCAGCGGTCGTTGTTCTTCCGGAGCTTGCGTATCTCGGACTCTTTTACCTTGTTGCGGCGTTTGCGGGGGCCGAGTATTTTGAGTATTTGGCCATTCCGTTCGTTCCCCTCGGTTTTTTGTTTGCCAACTTTTTTTCGATCCTTTATTTTCGGCTTCTCGGTCGCTTCGCCTGGGTGATCGAGGAAAGCATCCGCCGCGAAAGACCGGACGAAGACGATTGATTCCCTAGCTTGCGCGTCGGACTCTGAAGTTATGTACACTCTCCTCGATTTCGGTAACGGTCGGCGTTTGGAGCGGTTCGGTCCGCTGTTGTTGGACCGTCCCTGTCCGACGGCGGAAAGAATACCGAAACGGAATCCCTCGGCGTGGAATTCAGCCGACGCCGTGTTCGCCGAAGAACGAAATTCCTCCGAACGCGGACGCTGGGAACCGAAAACGGAATGCGGGCGCAATCTGTGCGAACCTTGGCCGGTCGATTTCGGTGACCTGACATTGGAACTGCGCGCGACGCCGTTCGGGCACGTCGGCGTCTTTCCGGAACAGGCGGAAAACCGGGCGAGAATCCGAACGCTTCTCACCGAAGCGGCAGCCCATCGTTCGACGCCCATTCGTGTGTTGAATCTCTTTGCGTACACCGGCGGCAGTACGCTGGCGGCAGCTTCGGAGAACGTCGAAGTCGTTCACGTCGACGCCGCAAAAAATCTTCTCGCCTGGGCAAAACGAAACGCGGAACTTAACGGCTTGCAGAATGCCAACATCCGTTGGATTGCAGAGGATGCCCGAAAGTTTGTCCGCCGGGAACTCAAACGGAACAATCGGTACAATGCCGTGATTCTCGATCCGCCGAGCTACGGACACGGTCCCGGCGGCGAAACCTGGAAACTGACCGAACACCTTCCCGGCCTGCTGAACGACCTGTTGCGGCTGATCGAAACCGATCCGTTATTTCTTCTGCTCACCGCTCACACACCGAACGTCGACCTCGCGGCAATGTTTCCGAGCGGCGTGGAAACAACCAAAACCGCGATGTTTCTCCAAGCTGAGACCAGCGAACGATTGTCGGCAGGAACCGCAATTTTACAATTGCGGTTCTGAAATCGCAGCTTACGCCGCATCTCGTTTCGTGGCGGGAACCGTGACGGGGAAAAGGTGCCGCGACGGATTCGCCTCGTAAAATTCCTTGACGCCGCGAACGACGACACGTTGCTCGTTCTCGGTCAATTCCGGGAAAATCGGCAGCGCAAGCACTTCACGACTGGCACGATACGTTTCCGCCAGCGATTCCGGAGCATAGCCCAAAAAGCGGAAACATTCCTGTTCGTGCAAACCTAGCGGATAATAGATTTCGCTGCCGATTTTTCTCTCGGTGAGGCTTTTTCGCATTTCGTCGCGCCGTCCGTCGCCGACCCGGATTGTGTACTGGTTCCAAACGTGCCGTCGGCGCGCCAAGGTTTCGGGAATGCCGACGAACTTGTCGAGTCCGGCGTCGACGAACATCTCGTGATACCTTGCTGCATTCTGGGCACGCATCATCGTCCAGTTGTCGAGGTATTTCATTTTGACGTTCAAAATCGCGGCCTGGAACGAGTCAAGACGGCTGTTGATACCGATGATGCTGTGATAGTATCGCGGCTCCATTCCGTGAACGTGGAGTAATTTTAGTTTTTTGGCGAAGCTGTCGTCGCGGGTCGTCACCATTCCGCCGTCGCCGGCACCGCCGAGATTTTTTGTCGGATAGAAGCTGAACGCTCCCATATCGCCCCAACACCCGGCACGGCGTCCTTCGAGTTCGGCACCGATTGCTTGGGCGGCGTCTTCGATCACGGCGATTTTTCGGGGAGCGGCCAGTTCGTTTAGCGTGCGCATCTCGGCCATTTGACCGAAAAGATGCACCGGAATGATTGCCTTGGTGCGTCGTGTAATGAGCCGGGCGACCGCTTGAGGATCGATATTGTAGGTCACCGGGTCAATGTCCGCAAAGATCGGCCTCGCCCCTTGTCGGGTGATGGCACTGGCCGTTGCGAAAAACGTGAAGCTCGGTACGATGACCTCGTCGCCGGGCCCGACTTCTGCGGCCATCAGGGCAAGCAGAATCGCATCGCTGCCGGAAGCGCAGGCGATCGCGTGCTCCGCTTGGCTGTATGCCGAGAGATTTTGTTCCAGAAGCCTGACTTCCGGCCCGAGAACGTAGGCCCCGGAGTCGCAGACTCGCTTGAGGGCGTCGGCGATTTCGTCCTTGAGAATCTCGTATTGACGTTTTAGGTCCAGAAGAGCGACGCCTTGGACGCCGGTTTCTGCTGCCTGACAATTGAAATTTCCTTTCATCGTGGTATCCTAACCTTGGGTGATCGGTCATCCTGACCTTACCGGAAAGCGAACGGGGGGAATCCTACCGAATTCCGTCACCCCCGTCAAGAGGAATTTTTCCAACACACAAAGCCCGACGCGTAAGCTAGGCAATGAAATTCCTAACTGACGCCACGGGCATTACATGACCCACACCATTTTTTACAGGAGGTTGCCATGTTCCGCACCCGAACGATTGCTTTTCTGCTCGTTGCGTTTCCCTTGTTCACCGGCACTGCCGAAGCATTGATGACATCCCATACATTGGAGTCGCCGAACAAGGACTTCAAAATGGTCATCTACAATGGACCGCTGGGCTGCCAAATCAGTTTCGCCGTTTTCTATAAAGGATCACTGATCGCTACCGTATCGCAACCTGTATTTGAGGTTGCTGATGACGATCAACTTCCTGCTACGGCGAGTTTTACACGCAGGCTTCTCCGAGATGGCAATGAGGGACCGGTTCCGAAACCGTCGAGATTCAAATCGGACGCTACCGGTGAGGAAACCAAGTCCGTCCGCAACGTCGAAGGACAGGCAGACTACGACGAGTACGTTTTCGAGTACAGCAGACGAAAGGAAGGACGAGAAGCCGGACCAACCTCTAAGCCGGAAGACTATGAAGGAATCGTCAACGTCGTCTTTCGGGCATACGACGACGGCATCGCTTATCGCTACGAAATCGCGACGAAGGAGGGGGAAACTATTACGCTCAAAAATGAACTCACCGAGTTTTCCTTCCCGGATAATTATAGAACCCATGGCTTCACGTCCTTCCTGAAGCATGTCGGCGTGGGCCATCCGAGTCCGTTGCGGATTGACATTCCTGATGTCCCGACACTGACTTTTGGAGAGATTTCTCATGAAGGTTTTGCGGCGTTAAGATTTAAGCCGGGTCGCCAATGGGGAGACAACACATTCAACAATTTGTATGACCGTCATGGCAAGATCAACCGCCTCGGCAAAGTAACTGCCGTGGCGATGTATCTCGATGGCGACACGATAATACGGGGAACTGGTGCGATCTATCAAACACCGTGGCGGTATATGCAAATTGCCTCGTCCGACTCTGAAGGGATGCTCAAGAGTTTGAACGAATCACGGGGAGGCATCCGATTTACGTTTTCGGGAAAGCGATAACTTTTAACCACGTGTGCAAAAAAAATGGAACACGCTCAAACCCTGGCTTACGCCGCTGATTCTGAGTTCACGTCCCACAGACCCCGACGCGCAAGCTAGGATTTTTAACCTTTTTTCTCCTATGAAATTCCGTCGACTGTTCCTTCTCCTGTTGCTCGCTCTCCTTGCCGGTTGCGCAAAAAGCGACGTTGGTGGGCCGACGACGATCATTGTCAGCGGCGATACGGCAGGATGGATCGTGCCGTGCGGATGTGCGTCGAACCAATCCGGCGGACTGCCGCGACGCGCAACGTTCATCGAAGAATGCCGACAAAAGGGACCTGTTATCGTCGTCGATGTCGGCGGCGCACCGAGCGGCGATACACTGTACGATAAACTGAAATTTGAGGCGATCCTCCAGGGCGAAGCCGCGATGAACGTTGCCGCTCACAATATCGGCCAGGCGGAAGCGGCACTGGGAATCGACGAACTGCGAAATTTGCACGAAAAATGGAACACGCCGTGGGTCTCCGCCAACACGACCGACGCGGCGGGAAATCCCCTCACCGAACCGATGAGGGAAATCGTAACGGAAGGACGAAAAATCGTGTTCATCGGCGTTCTGTCACAGAAATACGCGACGGAAACCGTCCGTGTGACGCCGCCGAAACAGGCCGTCTTGAAATCGTTACAGAAAGCTGGCAAATACGACCACGCCGTTGTTCTCGCTTACGTGCCGGAAGACGAGTTACGGGAATTGGCCGAAAGTCTGCCGGAAGTCAACGCCGTTGTCGGCGGTCCGACGGGACAGCCCGTTCCACCGGATTTTCAAGGCCGCGTCCTGACGACCTCCGCAACGAAACAAGGAAAATTTTTGGCATCGCTCGTGCTTTCACAAGACGACAATATCCGTGCGGAAATCATCGATTTGGACGAACGCTTCGCCGACGATCCGGGGCAACTCGAAAACGTGCGAAAATTTCACACCGAATTGAAACGCCGCGACCTTTCGCCGAAAGAGACGCCGTTCGTCGAACGGTTCGTAAATCCGTCGGAACGCATCGCCGGGACGAAAGCGTGTCATACTTGTCACGAAGATGAATATCGTATCTGGAATTCGTCGCAACACGCAAACGCCTGGGCGTCGCTGGTCAAGAGGGAAGCCGAGTACGATCCTGATTGCCAACGCTGTCACGTAACAGGTTACGGACGGCTCGGCGGATTTGAAACCGTTGCGCTTTCCGGCGAACGGTTCAATGTGGGCTGCGAATCCTGTCACGGCGGTTCGGCGGAACATTGCGGCAAAACGTCGGTTTTGACGCCCTTTGCCAAGCGGGCGCAAGACCGTTGCATCCGCTGCCATGACAAGGAAAATAGCCCTGAATTCGATTTCGATATTTATTGGACGAAAATTAAACACTGATTAGGAGTTGGATTGCCAGGTAGGCGGCTTTCTCCGAAAGTCGCGCGCGGTACTCCGCACAAGGTCCCAGTCGGCTATCGCCGACGCTGCCTCCCGGAGGTAGGCAGCCTACCCAATTGAATCACCATGAAAAACGTATCATTTATCGTTATCGCCCTGTTATTCGTGACGGCTTCACCGTGCTTTGCGGTGTCGCCACCTGAATCACCGCCTTTAATCGCAATGGAAATCGAGGAAGAACCGACCGTCACCGTTACGGAAACTCCGCCGCCGACGCAGGACGATATTGAAAATTTGTTACGTCAATTCGACGACCGCAGTGCGACCGTTCGGGAAGCGGCGATTCGACGACTGTTGCCGCATCCTCAAGAGACCGCCGCACACGTCGTCGCGGCTTTTCGCAACGGAAACCTAAGCGTCCGATTGACGGCACTCGAACTGCTCAAGGAATGGAATGCACCCATCGGCAATCTCGACCCCTGGCAATCGGAAACACTAACACCGGAAAGACTTACGGCTCTTGAAAACTGGAAGGCAGAAAAAGATTCGATACCGTTACACGAACTCACCGAGGAGCAGCGAACTGAAGCGGCGGAGGAAATTTCGAGAATGTTACGAATTTCCGACGAGGAAACGGAAGCCGTTCGGGAACGTCTGGCACGCTGGAAAACCGCACTGCTTCCGATGGTCTATGAACGCATCAAAGCGGCAACGACGGATCGGGAACGGCAGCGGCTGTCGACGTTGCGTTACCGCTTGGTCGCCGGTGAAAGTCTGAGGGAACGCCTGCCGGACATTTTATTGCGTCTTGCCTCGACGGACACCGCCGTCCGCCGCCGCAGTGCGGAACAACTGGTCGAATCCGCCATCGCCGAAGATCAAATGCTGTTGCGCGAATTGTTCAGCGATTCCGATCCGCTTGTTCGGGAAATTGCGTTGCGTGGAATTCAAAAGACCGGCGGACAGGCAAAGACGATGCTGCTCGATCTGCTCGACGATCCGGAGTTGAACGTTCGCGCGGCGGTGCTGCGGCAACTCGAAGACGATCCCGGTCCGGGAATCAGTACGAAAATTATCGAGTACGTTAAAACGGAAAAGGACGCCGACCTCGTGGGCCACGCCGTTCGGGTTCTCCGGGCGTTACGAAAAAAGAACGACGCAAGGGCGACACGCAGTCTCATCGAACTCCTGAAGCACGAAAGTTGGCAAGTCCGCGCCGATGCCGCCGCCGCTCTCGGCGGTGAACGGTACTATTCGTCACGAAATGACGGAACCCTTAGCGAGGCCGAACAATTGCAAGTCGACGTTTACGTTGCGCTAATCGAAACCCTTGAAGACGGCGACAGTTTCGTCGTCAGCAAGGCCGTGGAAGGTTTGCAGCGTGTCGATATGGTCGTTGCCGTCGATCCGCTGCTCAAGGTGATCGAGCGTTCTCCCGATCTGGCAAGTCACGTCGTCGAGATCATCAATCGGGGCAGTACGATACGGCAGACGGCAATGCCGCGCTTGCGTGAGATGCTTTCGCACGAAAATCCGCAAGTTCGGGCGGCGGTCTTCGGCGGACTCACCGATCTGGGCGAAAAGGAACTGACCGCCGGAATGTCGGATACCGACGAACGAGTACGCATTGCCGCCGCGAAAGCAGTGTTACAACAATTCGATGTGCAGCGGGAAACCGCGAAGGTCAACCCCCATCGGGCAAGGAACGTCTCGGTTTTTGAACCGCCTCAACCACCGAGCCTGATTTCCACGATTAGCAACTTCTTCGGGTTTTCCGGTACAAATACGCCCAGACCAGTTGCGGTGCCGCTTAATCCGGCTCCCAGAGTTGTGCTTGTCCACGAAGAGGACGAGGAAGGAGAGGTTATTGCAATTCTCCCGGAGCCGCCGCCGGGAGTTACTGTAACCGTTGAAACGGCGAAAATCGTTACGGAATCGACCGAAATAGCGGACGAAAAACCGATTGACGACGATTTGTTACAAAATTACTTTGCTTCACGTTCTGAGACCGTAACGTCCGCATCTTACGATCAGTGGCTGTTGGGGCATTACGAAGGCAAGGGGCGTCTTCCGTGGGCGGACGCTTTGATCGAACCGCTGGAAAAGATGCTGGCTTCCGACTCGTTGGACGAACGCGTTGCGGCGGCGGCGGTGTTCGTTCCCTTCGGCAGAGCGGACGAAATGGTGCCGCTGCTTTTGGAGGCAAGCGGGGAAAAAACGGAATTTTTCAACACTCTCGTCGCTATCGTTCCCTGGCTCGTCCGCGAAAAACAATTATTACTGTTTCATCAATGGCGGGAAACGAACGAAGCGGACGATCATCAACTCTTCACGTTTTTGGAACGAATTTTCGAGGTTGCCGACATTCGCAATGCAGCGATTCTTTGGGACATCTTGTCGGAGCCGGAAATTTCCGAAGACCTGGCGAGCATGATCTATCATCTTTTGCAGCGGCTTCACGAGTCCGACGATGCATTGCCGCCGAGAATTCGTAACGCTTTGGCGGAGAAACTGACGGCGCGGTCGGATTCAGGTAACGAAAACCAACGTCTCGTTGCCATGGCGTTGCTCGTTTCCATTGCTCCCGGCAAGGCTCGTGAAGTCGCCGAGCGGTTGGACGCCGATCCGACATTAAGCGACGAGTTGCGCCGCGATGCGTTTCAGATTCGTCTGTTGACGGCAGAAAACGAAAAATTGCGAACGGAAATCGCGATGGATGCCCTGAAACAAAAAGATCCGATGCGGAGCAAACTGGCAATTCGTGCGCTCGTTAGTGAGGGCAACACTCTACAGGTGTTACGAAAATATATCTACCTGTCTTACAGTTCCGTCAGTATTCGTCACGATAACAAGATGCGGCTGCCGTCGGGACTTGAACTGGACGCCGTCCAACCGCTTCTTACCGATTCCAATGAGGAGATCGCCGGTTATGCCGGTTACGTTGCCGCTCTTCTCGGTGAACCTTCCGGCATTGAACCGCTGTTGAAATACTGGCGGCGCAACAAAAACGATTCGGACGACGACGAAAAAACGACGGCGGTGTTGGTTTATCGTGCCGTTGCCGCGTTGGACGATCCGCAGTATGTTCCCGTTCTTCGGGAAATTTACGGCAAGCTCAGGGAACACGAAATCCGCGATTTCTATTGGACCGTCCGCAGTATGACGGGACCGGAAATCCTGAAACTGCGAAAGGAGATTCGTGACAAATATGGGATGGATAAACTACAGTGAAAAAGTAAAAAAGTGAGAGAGAAATACGATTATCCTCTGTCACTCTTTCACTTTCTCACTCTTTCACTCTTTTCAAACAGGAGACTTTTCCATGATTCGATTTTTTCAATTGACGGCGGCGTGTTTGGCGATTTTCTGTGCGACAATTCCGGTTTGGGCGCAGTTGGACGCTGTGCCGCCGTATCCGTCCATTTCCGCGACGGGAACGCACGTCGTCAAACGTTTGCCGCAAACGGTTCGCGTCATCATTACGCTGCAATCCAAGGGGAAAACCTTCGAGGAGGCTCTTGCGACGTTGAATAGTGAACAAAAATCCGCGATCGACAAACTTCAAAAGTTGGACGTCGACAAGGAACGTGTCGTGTTCGGCAGTTTCGGCGTCGATCAGTTGCAGGACAACAAGCGGCGTCAAATGGAAATGATGATCGCCCAGCGGATGCGGCAGCCGAACCAAAAGAAACCGGTCGTTCCCGAATCGGTTGCGCTTAAATGTACGGTTTCCATCGAATGGCCCCTTACCGGAACGACGGCAGAGGAGATTTTCAAGGAGAGTCAGGCGTTGAAACAAAAAATCAAGGCAGCGGACTTCACTCCGAAGGCAGGAACGCTGACTCCCGAAGAAGAGGAAATGATGGAGGAAATGGCGGGAATGCACATGTATTCTGGCGAAACGCAACCCGACGGGCAGCCGCAATTCGTTTACGTTGCAAAAATATCACAAGAGGACGCACAGGAAGGCTATGCGGAAGCCTTGCGGAAGGCCGTTAGGCAAAGTGAGGTTTTGGCGAAAGCGGCAGGCGTTACGGCACCGACATTGATGAATCTCTCCGGCAGTCTCGGAAAGCAGCAAAGGAATATGAACCGCTCCTTTTCCCACGGCGAGGATTATTACTTCATCCAGATGATGAACAACCAACTGCCCGGCGTCGACGGCACCGATGACTTGGAGTACTTCGCACGAGACCCCGACTCGGTGGATTTTACGTTCATTATCAATGCGGCGTTCATGATGGAAAAGTGATGGCGGCGATTTTACCGTGTCGGCTCAAGTTCGCCCTCGTAGTATTCCGGCGTCGTTATTTCGCCGATGGTTCCGGTTCCCGTCAGACCACGCAGGCGAATTTCGACGCATTTGTCACGGTCGTTTTTCAAGAGGACCGCCGCCGTCGAGGTCGCTCCGTCAGGAAAAAA